>Ga0181612_150379_pt1 | contig 13242 bp, 10 predicted proteins | sample HoacroProtozoa21_FD_119630 | JGI IMG/M metagenome (GOLD analysis project Ga0181612, IMG submission 119630) | Hoatzin crop microbial communities from Cojedes, Venezuel. Combined Assembly of Gp0051906, Gp0051904, Gp0051908
CTACACGACGCTCTTCCGATCTTGTGTTTCCAGATATCAGTATGATTCTTCAATACTTGGCTGTACATACTGCAGGCAGTTGTATGCAAAAAGAGTTTATACTGGATTTAGGAAAAAAATAGGAATACTAGCCTGAGCTTCATGAAGCCTGCAGCTGGGAAGAATTTCAGTGCGACACAACTATTTAAATATGTTGCTGCTCTAAAAGTTACCAACACAGAGCACTGGAAAGGAGCAAGGAAATTTCCAGATTTGCAGCACTTTTTAAGCTAATGACTCCAAAACAAGATTTACAAACCTAACACACAAGTATCCTATTTAGGTTAATGTAAAAATTAAAAATATCTGAATTAATAGCAGATGTATGTAACCTGAAGAGGTTTTCACCAAAAGCTTGTTAAATTTATTTTTATTTCTTGATATTTATTTAATTTAATTTCATTATCTAGAATAGTACCTAAATAGGATAAGGATAAAATAGGATAAAATACTATTTGTTAGAACGAACCTTGTTGAAATATTTGAAGAGGATAGCTCTGAGCTCAGCAGCAGACAGGGAAACTAGTTTTCCTATTACATTATTCTCGCTCTGTGAAAGAATCTGAGAAGATGACTTAAGCAAGTGCTGGCGATTCTGAATACTTTCATTCTTGTAATCAATAGCAGCCTCCAGGGCTTCAATTCCTTCTTCCAGCTGGAAAAGGACATGTTCTTCCTACAAAGAAACACGAGTGAGATCTTTAAAAAAAAAAGTGTAGAATTAAACTTTCTATGCGTAAGACATTCTTCAACTTCATCCTCAAGACTAAAACTAAACTTAAGGGCAAGACAAACTAGTAGTAGTGCAGAGAATAGAATGGGAAAAATAAGAGTTAAAGCACAAATCTAGAACACTTGTCCTTTTTCTGCCATAGTACCCTTCCCATGATACACAGGTCAATCAATCAGTCCATGACAGAAACAGAAGTCATGTTTCCCTTTTTATCCTTCCGTCATCCTCCCCACAGTCTGACTGCTGCTATTATTTTTTAAGTTGTGCTAGTTTCCTGTTGGATTAATGAATAAATCAGGTCAGTAAGGAGTTTGGTGACCATCACTTGTGTAGGGAAGTGGCAGAAATCCATGGCCTGAAGCACGTCAGAAGATTTTGAGGAGTGAGGCAAGCAGGATTCTTTCTGGCACGCTATCACCTCAGCCACATACTGCTTCTAAAGACCTAAAAATAACCTGTGCATTTTATATTAATTTATTATATCTTCAGGGTAATCATACTGATTAACTCAAGTGTGGACCATCCAGGTAATGTGACTTATTTTCACTGTGAAAACATGGAGGCCTCCAGATGAAGTCTGCTTTTTCAGAAAACCCTATGAAAAAAATCAAGGGGCATTACTATGCAAGCACATTGCCTTGTTCTATGTGCTGACATTAAAATATCTGCCTATGATAAACTGATCAACTTCTAGTTCCCTTATGTCTGATTATATGATCCTTAGTCCAGTGGAGTTTGTTATGGTACTAGCCGAATTAAGTTCCTCTGAACGTAAACTTTGTTCACTGGTACGTAAGTAGTGCTGTTGCACTACTACTTTAACATTTCTCTTAACAAAAGTACCCCACCTCAGTTCCTTGGTTCTAGCTTATCTAGTATTTGGAGACATTTTAGGTTCTGACTGGAATCCTTCATTATACAACACTACCTAAAACCTATATTTATCTCAGAGGTGCTTACTTACTTCAGTTGACAACACTTTACCATCTTTCAGTTTCTCATCCACACTATTTCTTCGTCTGAGCAGCTGATCCCTTTCCATCTGCAGAACCTGAATTTTTTCCAAAATGTCTGTCTGATCTTCAGTGGTGCTGCCCTGAAGCTGCATACCTTTATGACACAGTTCCTGATCCACCATACTTAAGCGTGTAGACAATTTCATACTGTCTTTGTTTAAAGCCTAAAAAAACCACAGCAACCATGGATATAAAACTGAGATACTCCTTCCATTAAAAAAATGTAGATGAGACCATCACATTCTGCAGTGAAAGACTTGCCTGCTTCTTGCAGCGGGACCCCATTTATTTCAAGTAGACAGCTACTATAAAATTTGCTATTTACTCAAAGACAAAAGAAAACAAGAACGCTCAACATGCAGTTTTCTACATTGAAAAAATCAAAGGGGCTAGTCAGTATAAGTGACGATCATACTTCAATTTCTATTCACTTTTGCTACTGAAAAATAAATACTGCAAAATGTTTCCCTGTCATGTTCTCTGGTTTGCAAAGGGACTGAGTCATTTTTATATTATTTAATGCTTTGCAATAACAGAAGTCCACAGGTCAGAGTTGTTTTGTTTTGTTGTTGCAATTTTAGGGAGAAAAAGCGAATAAAAATTATTATTCTGTGTTATTCACATTGTAAATGGTGATTTGCCTAAGCCACACAATAACTTCAGGGCAGTGGTAGAGACACAGCTCACATGGCTTGACCCTCTTCTGCTCTCTGCCTGCCTTCCCCCTTCCCAGTCTTTCAGTCAGCACTATAACTGTTGGAAGTTTTGCATTTTGTCTTGAATCACCTGGCTAGATCTCAGTTTCTTGATTTCCAGGTGGCTCTTCTCTTGCAATAATGCTTCTTTTTTGGCTACAATGGCTTCTCTTTTCTTTAAATCTTCTTCTAGTTCTGCTAACTGTTGGTGCTGTTGGAGAATTCTTTCCATTTCTTCATCAAGCCATTTCTTTTGCTCTTCCAATTTCTAAAGTTTAAATAGACATCCAGAGAGCATTAACCACAACTTTTTGGGTCAGAATTTTATGGTTATGTTTTTCCTTTTTTAGAATAACTAATAGAACTGTAGAAGAAATCAACATTTCTAATGTTAACATTAATTCTGCAACAGAATCTTGACTCAGAATAATAGACTGACTTAAAAGAGGCTCAGCAATGTTACATTCCTACATCTTGGAGAAACAAAGTGGTATCACTGGCCTCTAATGAAGTGTATTCTTTTTCTAAGAACATCTTCTATATAATCATAGCAGCTAGGTTTGGAAGGTACTACAAGAATTCGGCTAGCCCATTCTCATTGCATTACAATGGCCCAAGACCAGCTATTTGTGGAAAAACATTAAGAGACAAGAAATTATAATACTGAAAGACAGACAGTAAATGAGAGCTCTGATCCTACTAACACAGTCCATTCTAAATTTATTCTGAAGCCACGATGTATCAGTGGATATATTCCTGATAAGGCTCAAAAGTTGTCTTTATTTAACTTTTAAAATTTCTTTTCACCTTTCAAGACTTTGGGTAACTCATGAAACTGTCACATTCCAGTGTCCACATCTGAAACAATGTAGGAGGCACTGCTGCACAGGACACCTACTTTTCTAACCCTGTTAAGAACAGCCAAAACCATACACCTCTGACATTTATTTATTTAGTATGGAGAAAACAAAAAAACGAACAAATCATGGAATGTTTGTAATGGAGCTCATCAGGATCACCCTCAAACCTACCAGACAACCAAACCTGTTGAATTCTCAGGTCTGTGAATCAGCATCTTCGCCAAATCATAGAAATAAAAGACATTACAGCCTCTCCTGTCCTTCATTCAAAAAGAGTACAAGAGCTGCTAGACTACACTCCCAATTTTTGCTATAGTAAAAAGAAGACAAAACTATGATGGAATACTCATCTTCCAAACACTTCACACAGATGACTAGGGATGAAGAAAGAATTTTTTTTCAGGGCACACACAGGTTCAGAATAGACTAGCTACCTGTAGTTTCTGTGAAGTTCCCGAGTTATTTTTCTTCTTTTTAAATGCAGCAATCTCTTTATCCTTAAGTTTAAGGATCTTCTGTTGTTGCTCCATCTTTAGTTGAAGTTCCTATAAACAAACAAAAAGCCCCATTCTTCCTGCTTCAGTCTATCTCGTTTTAAAATGCATTTAATGTCACAATGCACACAAGTATATAATGTGAAATACCCTACATTTACATGTGAACTTGCAATTCAGAGCTAGACATCACATAATAAAGTAAAATTGAAAAAAGCTAAAGAGAAAGGCAAACCAAAGATTTCTGTGAAAATTTTTATAGACAGTTTCTTCATTGCATTTGTCAAGAAAGTCATTACTTAAAACTATGGAAAGCCTGGCAGTACAGTTTATTGTCTTTGGGGAAGCAGAGGCAGAACTGGCTCATCTCATCTTTGCCATAAAGAAACAGGAAGAATCCTACTTTAATTTGTTGCTGGTCCCGCTGAATCTCTGCTTCTACTTGCTTCTTTTTTTCACTCTCTTCAGATAGTCTTTTCTGTAGCTGGGTCTGCTGATGCTTCATCTGAGCCACATTATGCTCAAGTTCTGTTGCTTGTCTCTCACTTTGGTTAGATAACGAAGCCAGATTCTTAGTGTCTTGCTGCTTCTTCTGTAAGGTCTGAAGGTTCATGGCAAATTTCAGCTTAATAGCAGGGAAACTTAAACCTAAAATATGACTCAACTTCATTTTTTATTTCACTGAATTCTTAGAGTCAGCAAGACTTACTAACTTCTGCCCCAAAAATCACTCATTATTTCTGTGGTTTCTGAGCTATCTGGTAAAGTCAGCACAGGCAGAATTAATCTCAATCAAGATACAGTTCATGCCTGGCAATACAATGGAAGTAATAAAATCTTAGAGAAATCACAGCTGTGGAAAATGTGCAGAGACATAATGGTGCCAGAAGACTGGTCCTGAGCTCAAGTCAATAAGGCAGCTACCTCTTTCTGTATGGTGTTTGTCTGACCCACCATTCTAGGACCAAGAGGCACAGAGCACCTAAACTGGCCCTACACAGAATTTAAACTTACATATAGCAGAACTTAGAATTAGAAGGTCAATGCCAAACAAATATGACTGGGCTTGGTCTTGCAAACCATCACAGTGATTTGCTTAGAGCCTGAATGTAGACAGTATTTTCATAAAACCTCCATTTTTATTTATGGCAGGTAATAAATTTGTAATAGTCTCCTGGTGTAAGTTCTTTCATGGTACTACATTCAATGGTGTATGAGCATCTCATATTACCTGCTTCTTTCTTGGTTTCACATCTACCAGGAAAATACTGTATGTATCTAACCATATATATGTTACATAGCATTCTGAGTATAACAGTATTAAGTTTCTCATTAGCTACTTCAGTCCAAGCAGCTTCCAGTGTATAAAACTGGTGAGAGTTTTACAGCAGACTGCTAAGGTTCAAAGGTGATAGTGAGACAGAGATTTGCAAATCTTAATGGTCAGCTCATAAATACCTGAACTTTCAACTTAGCTGCATCCATCTTCTTCCGGAACTCCTTTTGTAACTTGGCTTTCTCAGGAATGTCTCTCAGCTCCTTACTCTCCAGCTCCTGAAGCCGCTTTTGTGTTTCAGCCAGTTCCATTTTCGCCTGCTCAGATTCTTGCTCCAGTTTAGCTACCTTCAGAGAATATTGCCTGCTTACAGACTGAGCATCTTTACCTTAAAGACACCATATCCAAATAGTTTAAAACCAGCAGGATAAATCAGTTGAAATGTAATACTTGACTCTGTAACTGAATCATTATTTACTTCATTCTGGCTAAACTAATAATTTCTGAGACATTTTCCAACCCTAAAGAAACATACAATTCCTTTCTAACTCTGAAATAGACATAAAGGAAGGAGTCTTAAATCTGTATTCTTAACGAGTCACCTGATGTCACGAAATAAAGTGCCATCTGAGCGCCAAATAAAGTGAAATTCTTCTGCCTACTGTAGTTTTTGCCAAAGTGGCTCTCCTCTATTTCATAAATTTTGCTTTTTTTCAGAAGAATATGCCACTTATTTATTACTCAACTTTCAGCTTAATAATCCATAAACAACTTTGGATTGTGTTTCTACTCTCTGACTTGCCCTGTTTGGGCAATCTTTCTCAAAGTACTATTTTTGGGGGCACAGAATCTTTCTCAGTGCCAAAGGACAACCTCAAGAGAAGGTCTGCACAAGAGAAGACTGCAACGGAAGGGGCTGAGCAAAGAGATCCTTAATGTCATCATAAGGCACATATGTACCAGGACAGATGTGTAAAGGGTGTAGGCTAACAGGGACACTGACCTTTTCCCTCATCCTCTTCTGACTCCTGCTTCTCTATTGCAGTGCTGGGAATGCTTACATTCCCAGCACAGTTATGTATCTTCTCTCCTATCCCAGACACCATGTGATGAACACCTGTCCACGAAGTGATCAGTAGCACTGAGCATACATGAAAAATTACACTATTGGTGGATAAAAGCAATAAGCAGCAAACCACAAAAAGTATTTAACAAACATATCTGTGTATCATAGCAGAGTAGGCTATAATCAAAATTTACAGCTTTCAGTGCAACCATAGCAAGTAATTAATGAAAGTTATGAATCTTTAAGGTATTAATAATATTCTTGCATGAGATAATTACATAAAAACTAAGACATGCAAGACTTCACAATTTTTGTCCCTTTTGTTTCTGAACTTCTTCATTCCAACTTTCCCTACAGTGGCCACTTACCTGTTCTTACTAATTCCTTAATAAGTTCCTCTTTCATTTTGATATTAAGTGCAAGTTCTCTCATTTTTTGCTCGGCCTCAGTGAGTCTCAACTCTGAATTCTTTAACTTCTGCATGTTAAAAACATGACTTTTTTGGAGGCTGTCAATCTCTTCACCTTGAAAGAAAGCAAAGCAATATGGACATAAAAAATCTGGAATACACTCTGTATCCAAAAGATAGTGCTCTGTAACATTGTGTGTGTGGAGTTTTTTCCATACAAAGTAAAATAATCAAAAGGAGAGAACAGTGCAAAGAGTCTTTTCCCTGCCCTGTGTCTAAACAGGAAAAGAAAGGATGGTATGCACTAGCATTTGAAGACCCTAAGTGGGAGGAAAAATATTCCTGAAACTGTTTCAGTGTATCTCTGGTAAGGTAATAGCATCTATTTTCTTCTGTTGAAGCAGTACTAAAGATTTATATCTGATGTGTGAAGTGCTTTCTGGCTAATAAATATTATTTAAACATTAAGGTCGCTGACATGAGTTTCAGAAACAGGAAGAAGAACAGAATGTCAAAAGTCTATGCTGAACTATAACCCAAAAAATATTTGTGTCAAATACACATATTTTTCTGAGAAAAATAATTACATGTGCCAAAGACATTCTTGCATATTCTGCGACTGCAGTAAGATTTGCTCTCATGACTTCTGTTTTACCTGTGGTTGTGTCAGCCTGTAGCACAGACTTGTTGGATAAACCAGACTTGTCTACTTGACACTTCACGTCTCTTTGATCAGGAAGAAAGCACAGAGAAGCCTGTTTTCTTGTCCATGTTCGGTTTATGGAGTGCCTAAGGAAGAATGAAAAACATGCTACATTCCAAACACACAGGGATTTTTTTCTTTAAGCTTCACGCAAAGGACATGATCTTAACAGGGCAGAATCCCAAACTCTTATAAGCATTTGTACCTTCTTTTCCATCTACTCCCCCCGCCTCCACCTCCAACCTTCATGGTAGACTCTGGCCCCAAAATAAGGATTATGCAGTCTTTATTAACTTATAAACCTATGTTTATTAAACTTATTTTGTAATATGTGCAGTTGGTCCCATAAGTTTACCACAAGTAACACCACATATGGTCTCATATTATGGCAGGATTAGGCAGTAGTACTACCTTTGCTACATTTGTCTGTAACAAAAATTAAGGAATAACAAAAAAAAATTACTTAAATGAAGTTTTCTTTTTGCTGCCTGTATTTTCTTCCTCTTCATCACTCTGATCAGAGAGGTGGCAGTGAAGGACTTTATCCTGATCTTCTATGTTGCTTAGTATCATCTGGCTGCGAGCACGGAATTCTGCCATCACCCGGGCCAGGGAGAAGGCATGGGGGCTGGTATACACCTGTCAAAAAGCACACACAAAAAAAGTGATGGGTAAAACCACTTGCAACAATTTAGCAATTCTTTAGCGATATTTTAAAAATATTTCAGTTTAAAACTATGCCATCACCTGAGCTTGCAAGCAAAATTACAGAGGTTTTCTATAGTAACTCTGAATAACTTTGTAACAAAAGGTTTTACCAGAGCTTAAAGCACTTGTTCCAAACGTGAAAGAAGGCACTGTTAGCAATTCATTATCCACCATATTCAATATATCAGTAAGAATAATCATTCATTTTTGATAATGCTCCATATTTGAACCCTCAAAAACCCCAGGAAAACACTACAAAAGACTACAGCTTTAGCACTTGTAAGTGGTAATTTTAAGCCTGAGCATTTTGGACAATTGTGGTATAGCATAGGTTGCAAGACATTAAAAAGTAATTTTTCAGAGTCTTCAGTGGGAAGCTAAACAGCATCTGAGAAAGCCACCATAATTTGTCATGTCAAGTTTAATAACTGAACTATAACCATTACAAAGGGACAAAAAAATGTAACATTTTGGTAGACCTTACCTTTCCGGTCTCTGTCCCTGAAGGTGGGTGAAGGGAGCGTAGCAGAGTCTTTGTGAGTGGGACGCTGTAAGGCCTCCTTGCAGATACCAGAACAGCTGTCCCATCGGCACAAGCACTTGAGAAGTCCAAAGTTTTCACATCTGTAAATTTCTCTAATTTTTCTTTTAGCTGATCAATAAGCACTTGCTGTTCCACCATCTTCTCATTCTCATGGGGAAAAAAACCAAAGCAAAACTGTTGCTGATCATGAGCTCTGTATCACATTCACTATTTCTAAATTCCTTACATAGGTCATGAACCTTGTAAGCACTGACCCTAGGTAATTCTGCAGCGCACAGGCAAATTCTGCAACAAACTGAAAATTCTGAGATCATCAATCTAACATACACACCCCAACCCAAATAAATTTTAGACACATTTTTGTTCAGAGAGACCTATCTCAGGAAAGTTACGTTAGCTTATCTAGGCATCTAGAGAGAAGTAGATGACACACTTACCAGCGCGTGCTTACTTTATATGGGTGTTTATGGAGACATAGAATGAGAATTCAACAAAAATGTTCAAATGAAACACATTGTCTGAGTGTAATTAATTAAACACGTATACAGGCTTCCTCTTCCTCTTCCAGCAGTTCCACTTTAAAGATTATTTGTATTAATAAACATAAACATGTACATGATCCCAGGATCCCTTGTATGGACTACTTCTTTTTCTTCTACCCAGCCTGAACTTTGTTGGGTAAAGCTAGCCTGGAGAACTTACTTACCTGCCTCTCCTACAGCAGTTTCTGTACATTGTTCGAAACTACTAATCTTACCTAAACTGATTCATCCATAGGGCCAAGATAATATCCATTTTCAGCTCCCTCTATTCCTTTCAATTTTTTTCAAAGTACCTTTAAAATCTGGCGTAGCAACAGCAGAAAAGTTGAAGAATAGCTAGCAACAATCAACCAAAAGTATTCAATGAAACATATTTTGCATTCTCCTACTTTGAATAATACATTTTTATTCATTCTTTATATCCTGTTTCCTTAGACTGCAAGTGCCTTCCAAACACAGACAGACAACGCCTTGCAAATTCACATTCTGTTGGAATACAACACATAATATTCCTGTGTCAAAGGAAACAGAATATATATATATATATGAATACCATATTGGTTATGATTTTGGAAGCAGTAAAGGCTAACTGATCCACCTTGAAGCTATTATTTAACCCTTTTAAGACTCTTTGTCCCTGATACTCTTGTACATACAACCCCACAGTGCACCAGCTTTTACATAAATACATATGTGTATAAACATTTAATATCTGTCTAGTACATGCTACTTTTAAAGTTCTTATTCTATCACGTATCACTATATTACATATTCCTGTGAATATAACTTAAAATATTTGACAGAAGTGTTTGCTTTCATTATTCTACCTATTTTATATGTTTCAAAATAAAAGTGGCAGTTTAGTGGTTTAAGTACCAAAATGGTGCCTAAGACCTCTCAAGCTTCCCTCCTGTCTCTGACATTGAAACAATCACAATCTTTTACCAACACGCTGACCGCTTCTCTTCATTACCTATACCTTCTATCCTCCAGAATTTATATAAGCATTATCTCAGTGTAATACGTTGAGACTATGCTTTACAGGTTAGGAAAAAAAAAACAACCAACAAAACAATTTAGCCAGAGGTGACAGAAAAGAAAGAAAGTGACAGAGCGAAGAAAAAGATGATGACTAGTATACTTACCTTTCATTCACTGACTCTCCCCAAGCCATCAGCAAAGAAGAGGAAAAAGGAGAAAAAGTAGAATAAGGAGACGAGTACTATCTAGCTATGCTTACGGTTTTCTCTTTCAAGAAGTCAGATAATTTATCTATCATCCACATGACAGGCAACACCAGGAGAATATTAACTATTCTATTTACGGGCTCCTGGATCTTGAAATGTTCACTTACTACCGATCATAATTGCGTTTGCAAGCACAAGATCTAGAGAAGGAAGGAGGCAAGAAGTGTTTCCACTATGTCACCCAGTTATCTCTAATAGTAAATGCTCAGAAAATTAGGATGAAATTCTGTCTTATAAAGTCAAAAGGGAACGATACTCTAATTCTTAATAAAGCTGTAACAAAGTACCTTTCGATTAAAGCATTCTATAGGAACTTTATAGTATTTTTTAGATTCTAAAGAACCTTTAAAGGCCTTTCAAATACTAATTCATTAATTGTTCTGAGACTACTTAGCAATAACATACGTTTGGGGAGAGGGGGGTGTATTGTGCTTTAGGAAGCATGGAGAGGGTGAATGATTTGCTTCACTTTATACAGGAACACTGTGGCACAGCTAGGCTGATATACAAACTTCAGGAAATACACGATTGTGCTTCATCCACAAGAAGAACTCGACTGACTAAGTGATACAGCTCTAATTCAAGCAAAATGCCCATAAGATTGACAGGTAGTTATGTCCAAAACAATCCTGAGGGACGTGTCTTGAAATAATGAATGCATTCATACAATGGAAGGATGGTTCAATACAGATATATGTAATGTGTACTAGAGGAAAAATACCTGTAACTTATGTGTTTCTTGAGCCTCCTTTAAAGATTCCAGTTGTTCTTCATTTTCCTGTAGTAATGTCTTTATCTGATTCTGCAGTATCTGCAGTTCATGATCCTTCTGGCTAAATACTTCTTCATCCATAACTAAAGCCTGCTAGATAATAAAAGAAAAGTTAAGCTGAGGAAGAGGGGACATTGTTATTCTTACCGCTGGAAAATGAAGAAAAACCCAAACCCCGAAACCTCATTTGTTGTTACAAGATGTGATCAGAACTGCAAAGTTTTAAGGTATGTATGGTGAATTGTCTAAGTGGTTATCTGTGGTTTCTACCACTTATTTCTTTACTTCTGTTTCATCTATTGATTTTCATCTGACAAGTTTCTTTCCTCCAAAACCAATAATGTACCCATAACCAAAGCTACTTCATTGACACAGATATATAAATCCAATTATTCTCTTTAGTGTGCTGTGAGATGTAGCCACAAGATCTCAGCATCAATCATTAATACACTTCTCAAATGAAAATAATAAGGACAACTGCCCTCATTCTGCAACTCGGGTAACAGCCTAAAGATTAAAGAAACCATAAGAATGGTTCTTCACATGTTCTTGTGGATAAATAATCCAATACCAGTTGAAGGAGACTCCCAAATGTTATTACTCTTCCAGAAAGCCTGTAGAAGCCAAATACAAAGTATGGAAACATCATGTCTTCTTGTTCTAAAACTGGATACTTCTGTACAACTGCTTACCTACATCTTTCTTCCAAGAAAAGACAACTCTTAATAGCTTTTAAGAATGCACTCAAGAACCTGATGTCTCTTTAGAGAACAGAACTTTTTCAAAAGTCTACGAACCAATGCAAATGTTTCTAATAAACATAGCTGACAGAAGTGTATCCTGTCCCCCACTGGTGCTGTATCATTATGCAGAGTTGAGCCAACTACAGAAAAAAAGAAGCTTGCAGATATGTTAGCACGGTGACAGAGTGGGGCAGGATGACATGATAGAAAACTAACTGCCATATTGTCCATATTGTATTAAACATACATAACTAAAATCAGAATATATTTGCTCATTTGCATTGGCTGTAGGTGTCACGGGTTTGGTGGGGTGACTGGAGGGGTCTGTGAGAAGAGATCAAGGCTTCCCCATGCTGAACACAGCCAGTTCCAGGTGACTCCACTGGACCCATCGCAGGGAACAGCTGAGTCCCTCAGCCAAGAAGGTGGTGAACTCTGTGATAATGTATTTTAAGAAAGGGCACAAAATGCCAGACAGTCAGAAGAGGATGGAACCAAAAGAGTGAGAAAGAACAGAGGGAACACCAGGAGGAGGAGAAGGAGGAGGTGCTCCATGGTGGAGGAGCAGATATCCACACTGCAGCCTGGTGAACACTTATGCTGGAGCAGATGGATATTCCTGAAAGAACTGCTGCCAATGCAGAGCCCATGCCAAATCAGAGGAAAGGTGCAAAGAGGAAAGGGCAGCAGGGGGAAATCACTATGTACTGACCATAAACCAGCCCCTATGTCCCTGCACCACTTGGCAGTGAGGAAGAGGAGTATGGAGTGAAGGAGCGAAGATAAGCCTGGAAAAGGCAGGGGAGGAAAGGTGGTGTTTTAGTGTTTGTCTTTTTGTTCCCTACTGCCCAAATGAGTAATTAATATATTTTTTATCTGGCAATAGATTAAATAATTTTTCTCCAATTCAAGACTGTTTTTTAGGTAAGCAATTTCTCTGTCTTTATCTCAGCCCACAGGCTTCTCATTCCTGTTCTTCCTGTCTTCTGTCCCTGAGTCCTGCTGATGGACGGGTGAATGAGTGGCTGAGTGGGAGTCTGGCTGTTAGCTATGGCTAACCCACTACGCCAGTATTTTTGTGTAAGCATTATTCAGGCAATCATATCTGTTAGCAAAGAAATATGCATGTACACACATGAACAGGTCCAGTCCACTATTAGCTATTAGATCTGTCCATATGCAACCCCTGCTCTAGAGTCTGTACTGTCTCATTTATTTCACCCTCTCCCTAACCATCTCCTAGCTACGGATGACATACTCATCTGGGGAAATTTAAGTTTAAACTCAGCGCTTATACTGTTTTGAACCTGGGAAGCAGAGGTTTAAAATCTCTCCTCCACAAGAGCGGCTGGAAGGAGGATCTCGGAAACTACAGGCCTGTCAGCCTGACCTCAG
>Ga0181612_154198_pt1 | contig 13242 bp, 6 predicted proteins | sample HoacroProtozoa21_FD_119630 | JGI IMG/M metagenome (GOLD analysis project Ga0181612, IMG submission 119630) | Hoatzin crop microbial communities from Cojedes, Venezuel. Combined Assembly of Gp0051906, Gp0051904, Gp0051908
TACTGGCTAATTGAAGAGACTGACTTCAATTTTAAGGATACGGACAATCAGGGAGAGTGTAAAGATATACCTATCATTCTCCAGCTGTATTCTGATTTAGATTGAACTAAATCTAAATCTAATTTATAACTAAATTAAATTAGAGTAACTTTCATCCAATCATTTGATTACAAACCATGCAAAAATATGCCGTTCCCCACACCACCAAATTTGATATAGAAAAAATAAGAACAGCCGAATGACATTCACATACACATCACTCCACATTTCTTCCCTCAACATAATGATAAGGATGTGGGGTCATTTAGTTTGTAAAAGTATCGCAACACCTCAGATTCTGAAATCTGAGAAGCTTGGAAAAAAATACAGTCATGCAAAAAATGCTTCAAGTATCCTGCTGTGATTCCTGGGAACACATTCATGAAAATCCTTGGACAGGTGCATTCAAGCCATTAGCAAACTCACCCTGCAGACTTTGGCTAGGATTTTCAGTACAGACAAAGGAAGATTTATATCCAAGTTGATAATGTGGTGGTCCCATGATCTTTTCTGAAAATCCTTGCCTTGCTTCTCACTCACTATCATGAAATAATTGAGTAGTGGAACTATCGGAGTTCCAAGGCTTTACCCATGCAGGATCCTGAAAATCTGGGAGTCTGGATATCCAGTTGAAATTCCTCAACCAGATATTGGATGATTTGCATGTATTTTTAGCAAACTGGAGGAATGGCACATATGCAGTTTATCCTCTGGTTCCTGAAATGAAAGCAGCTTTTTTGTTCCGTTATTTCTTTTCTCCACGGTTCTATAGGTAAAATATTTCTACACGCATTTTAAGTTGTCTTCAGCTGGTTTGCTGAAATGATATTGCAAATGTTGAGGTAGCCTGTGTTCAGTATCTGGAAGAATAACTTAGGTATAAAAAGTTTTCATTGTTTGATCTGAGTGAAGTGAGTTTTCTTCAACTTCTTCAATAAGTGTAAAACTAACCGCCCCATCAAATAAAAACATAATTTTTAAAAAGTCAGATGTTTGAAGTTAAAAGTGGTATTTTAAACTACGGCTACGTAACATGTTATTTTTGTTAATAATATATCTCCACAATTATTTTGTAATGATTCCACAAATTCAGTAACCATTGAAAACATGAAGATTTTTGTGTAAGAAAAGATAAGGGATCAGTTAGTCTTTATGTAACTGAAATTCATGGCTAAACTGCTGAAAGAATAACGGTGAAATGTATTAAGAATTATATAAGGAAAAAATAAACAGAGCTTGCTTGTTTTTTAATTTTAAAAGATACAATTTTCTTCATACCTAAGAGAAAGTAGGAAATTTACAAAATCATTTGGAAACATTTGGAAAGCTTCCCATTTTATTGAGAAGTGGTCATGTCATATGAATTAGAGTGTTATTAATAATATATGTTTCTTTATAACACTTCTTTGTTTTAACTGCATTGTAAAGGTGGTACAATGGTGCAAGTTCATGGGCAGATCATGTAGTCAATGGTTCAGCTGAAAATTATGGGTAAGTAAAGAGTGTAGTGTTACAGATATAGCTAAAATGTATTTCTATTCTTTGTAACAAGAGTTCATTTATAATTATAACAAAGTTATTCCTAGTAAATATCTTTTTCTTGATGTCTTGCTTTCTTGGCTCAGAACTAAGGCACATTTATGTGCTATTATTTTTTTCCAAGATTAAGATTTTTTATTCAGTTACAAAAAGAAAAAGAAGATTAATTAAGTTTGAACTGTTTTTGAACCATATTCTCACTGTCTAGGTCCACTTTAATGGAAGGGCTTTTTGACTGATAACACCTGCCTGCATTCACAGAGTTGGAGAATGTATCTTGGAGACCCAGTACTTTCAGTTTTAGAAATAATCACAGTTCTAACTGTCTAACCTGTCTTCCTGTGTGATTGATGCATAACCCATGCAAAATGCTGTGTACCTTACAACCTTCAGTTCTTCCCAGCTGCAGCTGGCTCCTGGTCAAGGGAATGCACAGATTTTCGTTGTTATTAGTTCTTTGACTTTACTGCTTCTCCCGAAGTTTATTCTTGCTCTTGCAACATTTTTCTTTATTTTTACTTACTTCTTTTGTGATGTGCACAGAGCTTGCTTCTTTCTGCCCTTCTGTATCTTGTAAGTAGGAGCTGGACTATGCCAGCAGCACATTTTGTCTGACTAAAAGAAACAAACATGGTGTGAGTCCAAAATGCTGGTAAATCCTGAAGTTCTTAAATGAAAATCCCACAAAGTTATCGGGAACTTTTCCTTGATGAAGACTAAAAGATAAAACTGTATAGCAAAAAAAATTGTTGTGGATTTTTACAAAATAATATTATATATTGGTGTCTCAAATGCTATAATTTTGTGCATACAAATACTTAATAACACGTGACTAGTGCATCAATATTGAATTAATTACTTATTAGTAAATTAATTACTGACCATACTTTGAATTTTTTGTTTTTATTTATTCTTTTGTGGTGGTACGAGTCAATATATCTCTCCGGAGAAATAGTTATCTACCTAAAGCAGATCACTGGCAGGCTATTAGACTATACTCAGCTGAATACAACAAACCATATAAAATGTTACTATATATTGAAAATAGAAAAGATACATATATAAAAGGGATTAGTCACAGTTCACCTGCAGTCTAAGGCTGTATAATTAAAATTGTGTTTCATATTTGTCCTGTATATGTTGACTAATACAGGAATTCTGTTTAAGGAATTCAGAGGCTAAAGGAGAACAGAAGTGACTTTGTCAACTTGAAACAAAAAAAATCTGGTAAAAACTGGAATTATTCCTTCAATATTCTAATGAAAGTTTCTCTCTTCTCTAGAGTCGAGAGGTTTGTAAGGGTTTTTTGTCTCAACATTAGCGCAGAAACAGAGATTTATCTGAGACCATATTTCTTCCCTAGCTTTTTGAGCCAGGGTGCCACTGTTTACTGGCTCTTCAATTTGAAGTGTTTAAAGTGTATGCTTAGTTTGTGCTTACAGCAAGGGCCATGTGTATTAGTTCATCCTGGGAAAGTTCACAAATGTGCTGAAAAGGGACAGCATTTGAAGAAAGTTGGAAAGTGCTTAGTGTAAAAAAAGCTCTTGTATTTGCTTTTGATAGTCACATTAAATAGTTCTGGTTTATTTCACTTGTCTTAGATTTAGTACTGTATAGATGTTAACATAAGTAAATATCGGGGGGAAAAACAGATTTTTAATTTGAAAAAGAAACTTATTTGTTAGTACTCTCTGTCCCCATTGAAATTTGGCTCCAAAAAGCTGTGGAAAAAAAAAATGAAAGATAAGAACATTAGCTGTAAACCAATATGACTTTTAGGTAGACAATAAGGCATAGAACATAGTTTAATACAATGAAGACTGTTGAAATGGATAAGATTGTGTTAAAATGATCGGATTTATAGAACGCCTTCAACAGAAACAGTATGCTATTTTTCTTATTTGTAATTTAAGAACTTAAAAGACAATAAATAAAGTCTTATATAACTGCTTATCTTGGAATGATCTAATTGAAATTCTGGCTTCGTCAAGTGACAGAACTCTTGTTTACTTCAGTGAGGTCAGAATTACAGGCCTATTGCCAAATGTTAAGAGGACAGATAAACACATATTTGCTGTTTGTGATATTTTACTAATTACATGTCTGCCATATAAATGGTCTTTTAAAATATTACTGGAAAAAAGAGGCCAACTAAATACAGTGTGTCATGTACAAAGCTATATTTAAGATCTGAAGAAAAAAATGCCACAAAACCCACCAAGAACCAAGTACTTTTCAAATTTTGCACTTAGTCTTGCACTGTATGAGGACATATTTAGATACATGCTTAATTTTCAGCCTAGAACTAATTTACTTGATTAGTCTATGGTTTAAGTGCTCAACAAAACTGCATTTGAACATTCAAGCCCTACCAGGAAATGATTCTCTCGCAAGATTCTCTATGCATAGTCTAATATACCACTTACTCTTCAGTCACAAAATACATGTTCATTAAAACCTTCGAATGTTCCTGTCATTGCTCATACGTTATGATACAACTTTGAAGTTGAGGGGGTGAAATATTGTATCCTGAAATGGGAAAAATTGTGTAATAAAGTCACAATATGAAGCTGAAACACACTTTGGAATATTTCTAATTTTTTAACTAGAATTTAGATTATTATCTCAAAGAGAGTTGCAACATTATATTCAGTTATAAAATTGAGCTGAGGGGGGAAGAGGATTTCAGCTCTCTTCTTTGAGAATTTTGAGTCCCCAGCATTTAAGTGCTAATCAGTTTTATCATGATCTTCAGTGAGTTGTCACATGAAGTTGAAGACATGTTCCTGCAGTCTTTAAAGTGATTCTTTAATATATGTCAGTCGAGGGTCTATGTTACAGATATTGAAAGCTGGAAGTAGTTGGCAAATACAAGGTACTATAAAAGGCAGCTGGCTATGTAGGTGAAAAAGTATGTTACAAGTGATAAAAACAATAACCTAAAAACAAACATTTAACATATTACATTATATAAAAAATCTGCTCCAAACATTTCATATTGTGGGCACAGAATAAAAATATGAATAAATATTCCTATAATAAAGTTAGTGCAAGCTAAATAAATTGATAAGGCGTAAGGCAACATATATGTTGCTTACATTCAGTTGTTCACCTCTGTGTAAGGAAGTGGTAGCCTGGAAGGTTCGTTTTTAGAGAAATTATCTTAGAGTAAAATACTGGAAACTGGTTCTTAAACTAGTTAAATAATCAGGTGAAATTTATATTATTAGCTCATTTGCTGTGTTTGCATTCATTTGAATGCAGTTACAACTAGGATCTGTGACAACCGGCAGTGTTAACTGGCAGTTAAGAAGCCTCTTTCTCACAAGCATTCACCACTTCTTTTTGTTTAATGTTGAGGTTTTCTCTGCAGAAGAAATTGTTTACAGGTTTTTATGATTTTCCCTTCAAATGTACCAGTTGCTTTTCTATCCCTTCAAAATACACAAAATTAATTGTGTCTGATTTTACAGATCAAGAGAATATGAAATATTTCAGTACATCATTTCAGCCTTAATTGTTCCAGGATCAACACTACTTACTGGTTTTCTTGATATTTGATTGTAATAGCTAGCATATACCTCTGACTGCATCCATAGAATCATAAACTAATTTGGATTGGAAGCAACCTTGAAAAAACTATCTGATCTAACTCCCTACTTAAAGCAGGGCTTTGCTATCCTTGGTAATTAAACAACCTTAAAATCTGTTGGTGAAGAAACATGTTTTGGAGAGTAAATCGCTAAGTATAAGCTGTATGCGCTTTCTTTAAGGATTTTTGTAATTGCATCATGCTATCATGTGTTAGCACGGTCAGATATGTCTACAACAGAATCACCAAAGTGACTGCAATGCCATGTGCAGATACCTAAGCAGGCTGTAAGCAACTGAGTTTCTGTATCTGCAGCAGTCTGCTCACAGCAGTGTGGAGCAAAATGTGCCTGGGATCGCAGCTGAGTTCTCTGCTTTGTCTGCTTATCTAGCCAGCTAGTAGAAAAGTAGTTCAGATACTGGCATGTAACAGTTTAGTCATGCCTGTGGCTGTCATGTAGATATAACTGTAGTTATAACATGCGCCTCTGTGTAAAGTGCATGTGAATAGATCATATGAGTGTGTGCACATATGTGTACAGGTATGTATGCTACATATATGTAAAGCATGATAGAATATTACTGCAGCAAAAACGTCTTGCTTTGCTTGCTATTTTTATTTATTTTGCAAGAGTACCTAGAAGTGTTGCATTCCTGGCTTGTAAAAACAAAAGCAGCACAGAATTTTATATTAGGTTTCTTCAGAGTTATAGATGAGTGATTTGGTGAGATATCCAGTCACCAGTTTATCTAAATATATGCCAGTATACTTCTCCTTTACATTTTCTATTACAATACTTCTGACTCAAATTTAAGTTTGCTTGGTACTAGAAATCTCAGGTGTTTGTAGACATGCTTATCTGTGTTATGCTAACAAAGGATCTTGTGTCTGTGACTAAACAGCAAAGTTCCTATAGCTAGTAGAAGAATAACATGTCCAAGGATTGAAATCCAGCAGCCATCCACAGACACTGACAGGTATTACTGTTGTATATTAGCTGGAATTTGAAATTACGATAATTAGAAAATGTATCGCTGTATTTTTCTTGTTTTGTGCTCACTGTTTCTAGATGAAAAAAAGATGAACTCGGAGCTCAGTTGTAGTGTATTGTAATCCTACAGCGATTCTATTTTTATTTCTTCATTTTTTTGTTACAAGAGCAACTTAGTACTAAAACTGTGATTGGCATGGCATGATCTCATAGCTTGCTTTTTTAGTCTTGCACACAGTAAAAGAATTTAATACATGGGCTTTAAAATAAACTGCTTTCAGTTATTGTTTGGAAAAACATAACTTTTGTGTTGTAAGCTGTTATGAATGCTTACAGTTGAAAAATGTTCGTCTTTTATATGGCTTTGTCTATACATAAGTTTAGATCAATGAATGTATTAATTTGTGGAAAATTCTCCTTTTTATTAAGAAAAGTAACAAATCTGAAAAATTAAAAATTAGAAATGGTTATTTTTTACATTGGGGAAACAGTTAGCTTTTGACTTTTCCAGAAAATGAATATAGAACAATGCAGATAAATTAGTAGTTAAAACAAAATGTTGTAGCACCTTTGGTTAGACATTGTAGTTACTAGAGTTTGCAGTTGTACCTAAATAGTATGTGATTCTAATTCCAATGTTTTGTGGGCTTGGAATATAAAATCAAATTGTAAACATGTACAGAGTTTTCTGCACAGTGGCTTAAGTGGCTCAAATAGTTCCAGGGTGATAGGCATGCTTGGTTAAGAAACAACCACTGCTGTATTATTTCCTCACTGTAGGGGAGAGTTATGCTCACAAGTCTTGTAGAATTTGACCAGGGAATAGACCACCTACCTTGCATGTTTTCCTTCTCAAAGGTAGAAGGATGCTACAAAAGACAATACTAAATGGAGAAGGTCACTATCTGACATTTCATTAACTGGATATTTATAATGAAATGTCTGTTAGCAAAGATACACAGCTCCAGCATGCAGTAAAATATTATGTGGGTGTTGAATACTTTAACTTAGACTATTATATTTCCTTCTTTAAAAATTAGTAATTCGTCTAGATAACTTGGGAGCATAAGCCCTCAAAACTGTTATCTGAAAAGTTATGAACTTCTGCTTTTAATTCACTGAGGTGTTTTTTAAAAACTACGCTTCCATGCTTATGGCTGGAGGTGATATTAATGCATAGCTGTATATTGTGGTACGTGAGGGGTTTCACTGTCCAAGCAGGTTATTGGAGTATATTTTTTCTATAAAAGGGACAGTTCATTTCTAAAGACCTGGGTCATATAGCACACGTGTTTACTGTTAAAAGGCAAAAAAATATGTGAGGACAAAGATATGCCTGTTTCACTCCAAAAAAATAAAACAGTTTGTTGAGTTTTTCTTTATGTATATATGGTCTAAAACCACACAGTGAAGCTTCCAAGTGGAAGGCTGTCAGTATGCTCATATAGCCTCCGTTTGCTGCTGTGGGTACTGAGAGGTTTGTGACACATAGTTTGTAACTTGAGGGTAACAACTCGGTTTCGCTTCAGAATTCAACTTAGTCTTCAAATCCTTCGGTCTACGAAACAACCGTGGTGCCAAAGCTTCATCTAAAAGCATAAGGTTCACTGCCAAAATTCACCTTCTCCTTCACTTTTGGGAACTCCTGGTTGATTTTCCGCCTGAAGTAAATGCCAGCTGCAGACTGTGGCAAACTGGATATTTATATTAACTATTGAACAGGATATTTCTGAGGCCTTTATCTGTTAGCACAGATGTTAGCTGTAGTGGCTCCGTGATGCTCTGCAGAATACAAAACCTGCTTACTAAGCCGTTAGTATTGGTCCTAAAGGTAAAAATCCCTCTCTGCCTTCTAGTACAGGTAATGGATCAGATTCCTAACATCCAAAAAAATACATTTTGTACAACAGCTAAAGAGAATGAGGCCTTAAGAGTAGCAAGTGAAAGAGGCTTAACTTCTCATGAAGAGTTTATGACAATCATGTGGATGCTACTCACTTCTTCCTCTGTATGTCCTACTTGCTGTTGGAAGGAGAGGAATAGAGAATGGAATGATACCTCTCACCATATTGCCCAGTCGCTGCTGCTGTGTGCTCCAGCAGTCCCCCACACACTGGCAGGAGAATGGTTGTTCTGGCTCTCTATGTGACAGACCCAAGGAAGAAAGTCTCTGTGGGCTCACTAATTTTCTTAAACATGTCAATACACAAGGTAGGGGTGGGTTGTCTGGACCGTGGTTGTATTCTCTTTTGTAATTTTGTTGAATTTAGGAATATTTTTTCTTAGAATTTATTCCCGTTATCTAAGAAGTTATTACCGTGGTCATTTTTTCTAAACAGCTTGTAGATGGCTGACACCTTTCTCACCTTCCATAGCACTGAAACCTCTATTAAACAGTTGCCTAAACTAAGCAACATTCATATCAAAGCTAAGGCTGTGTTTCTTTGTCTATTCACAATGTAAAAGAAGCGAGACAGTGGATGTTTTTGCTGATGAAGCTTCCCATTCAGAAACAGAACTGATAGAAGAAGCAGAGAGGTAATTTTGTTGTGGTTTTGTGCCAGGCTCGTTGTACTTTTCCTCCAGTCTTTAGTGCCTCAGCTTATAATTGCCATTATGTGTCTCACTGTGGTGTGTTTGCTTGTTAGGAGCTTATAGCTGTAGGTTCATGGTGAATGGTATTATTCTGAATCTGTCTGTGGCAATTCCTTTGTATGCTCTAGGAGTCCATTTATGACCTCATGGAGGGCCTGAAGAGACATTAATTTTAATGAATCTTTTGTCAACCCATTCAGCAAAGTTAGACACCCTAGAGACAGCTGTATATCTCAATATGGTTTTTAGAACTAAAAATGCTGTTAAGAACTTAAGCTTCTTCATAATGAGACTGTGGTATGTCTCTCTTTTTTGATACTAATTAAAATTTGGCTGCTTGTTACACTTAATCGCCATGCAGTCACTGTTTGTATTAACTGACTTCAGTGTAAAATGCATTACTTCACTCAAGGAAAAGTCCTGAAGGGTACATGCTTGCCTTTTGTATTCTATAGCTGTTCAGTTACTCAAGCAGAGCTGGGAGGAGCATGAATTTAATAAGTAGCTCCATCAGAGTATGGATTTTAACATTACCTTGACTTATTAGGATATTTCTAGCAAATACTACTCCTTACAATCAGACCAATTCCATTGTGAAAAAAGGTGGAGCTTGATTAATTTCTGAAAGTAATGTTGTGATTAATTGCCTAAGATAGTAGAAGACCAGACTGCTTGATCAAGAAATTCTTTTTTACTCAGTCTACTTTCTTCCTGTTGCATCTCTAATGGTAACTTTTTGCATTGCTGCTTTGGCACAGTTCTTTAGGTGGTGGGTTAGAAGATTTGTTTTCATTACAAACCAAACTTTGTCTAGTTGGTGGAACCTCTGCAAGTACAAACGATGTTGTAGATTTTCATCTGACTGCAGTCCGGGCACCGCCTATGAATCTGTCACCATAGCCTAGCCTGTGTTTTGACAGACCTACTGAGTCTAATAAGACTTCACAGTGCTACGTGATAATTGTAACATCTGGAATGTGGACTTTTCTACAAATAAGAGTACTACCTCTAAAGATAATGCAGTCAGTAAAAATCTAGTCATGTGACTAAAAATGCTCAATTAAACTGCACACTGAAATTAGTCCTTAGCTTTATTGAGACCTAGTGTTATGTCAGCTATTCTTTTCCTCCAAGATTGATGTATTAATTAACAAAATAAATTTTTTACCCAGATATTGTCAGGAAACAGACTATTGCATGGATAGTCATTACTGAGACATTGGAAACATTTCAGCCCATTTATCAAGAATATGAAGCAAGCCAAATTATACATGTATGAAAAAACAGCTATCAAGAAGCTAACTCAGAAAATTTAGCCCCCCCAAAAATGTACATAACAAAATGATTTGCTCCAAACCAGTATCATGCAGCATATTTTTTAATTAATAGAAAAGTCAAAGGTCAACTGAGCTGCTTTTTGACTAACATTACAGGAATTGTGAAGCAGCAGATAGACAGCCCTATCAAAGATCCAGATCAACAGAGCAACGTCCTATGCTAGAGCGGACCAACTCCCGCTCCCGATCCACAGAGCGTCCTGACTCAAACCTCATCAGGTCGATGCCTTCATTAATGACCGGAAGATCTGCCCCTCCTTCACCTGCCTTACTGAGGTGAAACAGACAAATCAATCAGACTAATCCCCTTCTGCCCCACCAGCTCACCATTTTATTTTCCCAGTAGATAATTGGTACCGCCTCATCCTTAGCTGATCACTAGTAGCAATAGATACTAACCCTTTCAGTGCCAACACACTATTTATATTCTACTCTGGATATAATGGTGTGGCTGCCATTACCAGTTGTTCACTAACAGTATTTAATTACATTTGTTCATGATTTCTCATTTATCAGGAATCCTGGATGGTTTCCCCCATTAAGCACCTCATAAGTATCATATTCTTTTCTTACAGAATGAGAAATTGTTTGTGTTCATCAGACATCGCTTAAGGAACAACCATCATAGCAACATCAAATGAAACTATTTTAAAAAAAAAAAGTTTCTTTAAATGGACTATACTAACTGTGTCTACTACTTACCATTTTAACCACCATTTTCTCTGACTACATTTTATTGTGCCATAGTCTGTATTGTTCCTGTTTGAGTGCTATACTTTACTGACTGACATTTTGAAGATTTCTATACATTACTCTTAGCTTAAATCATCACAATACAATAAAAAGATGAGTACATTTTGGTCCAGCTGATGTTCAATAAAGCTTCTTCTTATTTTAGAACTTTAGAATACATTTGTTTGTTTTCTGAAAGTGAGAGTTAGTAACATCAAATCCCCAGTGAGAGTTAGTCTAATACCAGTGTCTTTTCTCAGTTTATTACTTTATTTTGATGAATCCTTGTAATCTCAGTGCCACTTAATGGTAATTTAACCAAATACAAGCTGAGTAAAGATTGTGGAATTTGACTTGTGGAAAATTTTGTATGTATGTGGGTATTATATCCATATGCACATGACTACACACACAATATATTTTCTGGCTTGACTGTGCAAACATGCATCTTATGGATGTTCAGCCTTAGTTTGGCTTTCTTTTCTTCTTTTTCACAGAGAGATTTCTCTTTTTAATCAGGTCTTTTTTGTGAAAAGTGATAATAGTTTCACTAAGGGACTGCAAGGGTCCCAAGTTATCTAAACCCTTTTTAATCATGTTATCAGTTCTTGATGATATTTAAGGATTAATTTGTCATTTAATGGCTATGGTTTGTTTTGATATGTGTCTCATAGGTCACATCCTCGTACTGGTTCTGTTCAGACAAGTCCATCAAGTACTCCAGTAGTAGGGCGAAGGGGCAGGCAGTTACCACAGCTCCCACCAAAGGGGACGTTGGAGAGAAGTAAGTGTATGTTTTTCTCCTTAATGACATTGCAAAATTGCTCATGAAGGTCAATTATATTTTTTATTTTTCTTTTGGCATTACAGTTGAAATCTCTTGAGTTTTGTGTACAAAACTAGGAATTGATACTAGTATTGTATTTTGTACTGTATTTTCTTCTATTTTAATATCTAGAACACTTCTGATGGAATTGAATCATCAGCAGTACAATATTCATCAACAGTGTAATACACACGAACTAAGATGGACTAACTATTAGCATGATCCTGTTCCTTTGGAACTCAACAGGGGCTTTATCATTGACTTCAGTAGGCACAGGAAATGATCTTTTGTGTGTTGTTTAGTGACAAAACTCTGGCTTTTCTGGGAGTTAGGAGCATAGCTGATCACTTGTGGTTTCACATGGAGTGTGTTACAGGTTGCTAATATAAAACCTCTGCATCTTGAAACAGGAAGAATGAGAGGAGAAGTAATAATCTTTAAAATAGGCAAGGTCAGCAAGATATATCATGATTCATGTTTTACTGGTACTGTGGTTGTGCTTATCTTTAATGTCATATAAAAGCACTGGTCAATGGACACATTTTCCAAATGTTTAGAAACAGAGGAATATAAACACATTTTTAATAGCAAATGCATTTTGACCCTTTACTTCTGATAACTAGATGTGCTATGCAAAATCAGTCTAAATGGCCATATACACTCCTTTTTTTAATCCTTCTTAACATGTATATTGTAGCATTTGTAAAACTTCTGTTGTTTTTAACCCCTGTGCTTTGGTTCCCTTTTTTTTTGTTTGTTTGTTTTGTTTTTGTTACTTTCCCTAGACAATGGAGACAAGGAGATAGAATCTTATGAAGGTCTGTACATAAAGGAGGGTTTGTTTTTCACCTGAAAGCCTTTTTGAGAGGCTATATAGGGAAAAATAAACCCAACTGCAATTGATGTTACTTGATTGCATAGACATAGGCAGAATTACTGTCATAATTATTTAGTCTTTTTTATATTCAGACCTGTGGCTTATAAATTTTACCAGGTTCGACATGAAAAAAAAGACAGCATAAATAATACTATCTAAATATGATCATCATTAAAAAAGTACCTAGACATGTTCCCATTTTTAAATATCCAGGGTTTACACTGCAGCAGATAAGAGTATTTCAGTTAACCTAAGTATGTATGTACTTTTTCAGGATTAGCACTTCAGGCACATATTTCAGTTTAAGCATTTGAGGCTATTTGACATGTTTAATGTTAACCATGCATTTAATCAAAACAATGTTTTTATTGCAAATATGTTATGATGTTATACAGCTGCTAAATTACCAGGTAATTTTCAAATAATATAGGAGCAAAAATTAATTGAATCAAGATAGTATTTCAAAAAGCTATAATACTTTTGATTAAAATTAAATACCCCTATATTTTATACCATTGAAACCATTTAATTTTCTTAATAACAAGCCACAAGATATCAATTGCAGTCCTTGGTTATGCCATTGAGGGTCTATATGTAGTATTTCTGTATCTGTCTCGTCAGGCTTTTAAAATTAGTATTTACAAAGTTTACAGTCTTTATTACCATTTTGGAAGCAAAACTTCATTAAAAGAAAACTGTTTTCTCAGATAATCA
>Ga0181612_165943_pt1 | contig 13242 bp, 11 predicted proteins | sample HoacroProtozoa21_FD_119630 | JGI IMG/M metagenome (GOLD analysis project Ga0181612, IMG submission 119630) | Hoatzin crop microbial communities from Cojedes, Venezuel. Combined Assembly of Gp0051906, Gp0051904, Gp0051908
CATATCTACATCTATGTCTTTATCCGCTTTTTCATCTCATCAACATATCTACATCTATGTCTTTATCCGCTTTTTCATCTCATCAATATGTCTACGTCAATATCTTTATCGGTTGGTATATTTTTCATAAATTCTTCTACGAAATATTTTCCAAAACCTTCTTTCTCTGCATCGAAGTATCCTCTTGTGCATGCAAATATTGCTCGTGGGCGCCCTTTTTCGCCGTTTATATATTCTTCACCTCGTCTAACTCTTTCGACTCCAATTAGTTTGTTTACTTTTTCTTCATTACATATTTTAGGAATAAAATATCTAACAACTATTTTTCTATCATCATTTTCATCATCTTGTCTGTCATCATGTTGAACATCTGTTGTCTCATTATGCTTATCATCTTTTTTGTCACCGTGTTGATCATCGATTGTCTCATTATGCTTATCATCTTTTCTATCATCATGTTGAACATCAGCTCTTTTAGGCTCTACAGCGTTGACTTCAGTTGTATCAATTTCTGCAACCGTTGCATGTCCTAAGCCTCGCATCATCATATAAATTTTATTTCTTGATGCTACTGAAAGCATTTGAATTTCTGAACTTGTTATTGAGCTATCAATATTTTCAAAAATATCATCAGCTATATCGGTTTTGTCACCAACGTACAAAACTCTATTATCATTGCCCACTTGCAATTTTTCTGCAACGACTGGTAACAATTTATAAATTGTTTCATCGTTTAGAAAACACGAATGCAACAAGTGTAGAATATCATTTGCCGATTCTGTTTCATTCATAAGTTCTTCCATTTTTTCCGTTTTAAGTAATTCATAACCAATACAATTTTGATTAATGTCATCTATCAAATCCGGATTCATATCCGAAAGGTATGTTCCAACAAATGCTTTTAAGGCTTTTGGTTCAACTCCAGTATAATTTAAGGCTGCATTGGCATCGGTTTTGAACTCTTCAATAACGTCAGTTGCATTGTTAGGCGACGTATAAAATTCGGCCATCTCGCCCAATCGGCTAATAATCTCTTTTAAAATTCGATGGAGTTTATCTTGCTTTTTAATGTCATCGTCGCGCACGTTGTATAAGGCGGAGATTGCCTGGCCTATGAGGTCTTTTACCTTCATATCATTGCGCAAAAAAGTTTCAACATCTTCCATCATTAATTCAGAAAACGCTCCAGCTTCTAGTACTCCGCCATCTATATTCGTCGCAACATTTTTTAATTCTTCATGCGAAAATCCATTTTTTTCCATATCATTAGTATCCATCAACTATTCCTCATCCTTGAATATAGCGTTAAATTCTTCCTCTGAAATTTTCTCTTTTGACAATAATAACTTAGCCACAATATCAAGCTTGTCGCGATGTGCAATAAGCATTTCCTGTGCCTGCTTATATGCTTTATCAAGTGTCTTTCTTACTTCTTGTCCGATTTCATTTTCCATGTCAGAACCTAATAACTGCAAGCTTTCGTATGGTCTATCATCCAAGTTGATTGACATCGGTCCTACTTTTTCATTCATTCCATACACTGTAATCATATCTCTTGCAATGCCCATCGCTACTTCAATATCATTGCTTGCACCTGTTGATATATCGTTCATTGCTATTTTTTCAGCAGCTCTACCACCCATCAAAGAAATTAATTTTTCTTCCATTTCGGTTTTTGAAACGTACCATTTGTCCTCATTTTGACGATACATTGTGTATCCACCTGCAACACCTCTTGGAATAATCGAAACTTCTTTTACATTATTTTGAGTCGGTAAATATCTACTAACTACAGCATGTCCAGCTTCATGATATGCAGTCAATTTTTTATCTCTTTCAGAAACAACTCTATCTTTCTTTTCAAGTCCTACCGTTACTTTCTTTACTGCATCTTCAATATCATCATTTGTGATGCCTTTATGTCTGCGATTAGCTGCATATATTGCTGCTTCATTCATTATGTTGGCCAATTCAGCTCCACTGAATCCAGCAGTGTCCTCTGCAATTGATTTGAAATTCACTTCTTCAGCAACCTTTTTATTTTTTGCATGCAATTTCAAAATCAATTCTCTATCAGTTACATCTGGCAATCCAATAGTTATCGTCCTGTCGAATCTGCCAGGGCGTAATAAAGCTTCATCCAACATTTCAGGTCTATTCGTTGCAGCAATTACAATTATTGAAGCATCAGTATCAAAACCGTCCATTTTTACCAACAACTGATTCAAAGTCTGATTATTCTCAGTATCAGCTCCATTTTGAGAAGCTCTTCTTGAACCAATCGCATCAATCTCATCGATGAAAATTATACAAGGTGAAATTTTTTCAGCCTTTTCAAATAATTTTCTTACACGTGAAGCTCCTAATCCTGCAAACATTTCAACAAATTCTGAACCGCTCATCGAAATAAACGGAACATTAGCTTCACCAGCAATTGCTTTAGCTATTAGGGTTTTGCCAGTACCTGGTTTGCCACAAAGCAACACTCCTTTTGGAACACGTGCGCCCATTGCTGAATATTTTTTAGGATTCTTCAAGAAATCAATGATTTCTTTCATCTCTGCTTTTTCTTCTTTCAAACCTGCAACATCATCTAAAGTTACTCGATCATAATCAATATCCGGGTCGTAAACTTTTCCACGCTCTCCCAATCCTTGCATCTCAATAATCATAAACACTAGAACAATCATAATAATTGTAGGAAGCATTCCAAATACTGTATCAATTATCTTTAAAATTGTGCTTTGCGGATTTTGGATAAGGAATACATCGTTGCTAGGATTATCGTCTTGAATTTTTTCTTGTATCAATTCAACGAAAGCCTGATTACTTGGGACTATAGCATGTTTCACATATTTTTCTTTTTCTTCGTCAGACATTTCATTCTCTTCCGATTCCTCATCTTCTGCAGAAGTCATTACGTATCCATCTTCAATTTCTTTTTCGGTTTTGTATGTGATTGTAATCGATGTACTGCCCACTGTCATTTCGATTTTCTTGACTTTTCCGTCTTCAATATCTTGTATCAACTGCGTATATGCAACTGTGCTCTCTTCCTTTTTCTTAGCGCGCACCGTGAAAAAATTGTATGCGCCATACGCTACTGCCGCGATTAAAAGCACTATCAAAACCGTAACCAAATTTTTCTTTGCTTTTTTGTTTTTTCTTTTGTTTGACTTTTTATACTCTTCTTTAGAATTTTTGTACTCTTCGTCATTTGAATCAAAATTTGTATTATCCTCTGCCTCTGGCATTTGATTCTCCTTTCTATGCGATCTACTTTTTATTCTCACCCTCATCGGTGCTACTAGCTTTACTATCCGATTCAGCACTATCTTCATTGTCACTTTCGTTTGGCTCCTCAATATCATTAAGGTCCATGTCTATATCAACATCATTGCTTGCGCCCTCTTTAGCTAGCTTAGAAATTTTAACTTTGGCGCTTTTCGTTTTTTCCATATTTGTTTTCAAAATTATAACTGCCGCAAACGCATATATGTATGAAATTATAGTAAATAAAATATCAAAATTTTGAATAACGAATGCACACATAAAATTAAACAATGAGTATACCGCAGCAATTACAAGCGATAATGTATGTGCCGCGATTGCAATGTTGAATACCTGTCCAAATTTTAATGGAACTCTTACAAGTTTAGTGAAAATATAAAGCAATATTGCTAATGCTAAACAATTTATTAGCATAGATAATAAATATCCCGCAAACACACCAATAAACATATATCCGTATACTATAACGTACATATTTGGTGAGGTTTTGCCAGCTAATAAATTTATAACATCTTCCTTGCTGACTTTTTTACCTTGCAAAGCTTTTATTTGACTATAATCAACTGTCATTACCGCGCCACTGTTGACATTAGTTATCAACTTGCTATGAGTAAAAGCAAAATACATTCCTGCATATGTACTTGCTTCATCTTCATATTGTTGCGTGTCGGTCTCATTTGTAAAGCAAACTTTAACAGTTGCCGAAACCTCCGGTTCAAAAGTAAATGTGTCACCCGAGCTCATTTGAAATACTCCATCTTCTATGGTAAATTCCGGCAATTCTTCTTTACATTTTTCATTTAATTTTGTGCATGTTTGATTAACTTGATATGTTGCACCGCATGCCACAATAACTGCAAATATTGCAATCAATTCAACTAAATAAAGAATCATTCTCTTTACTTTTTGATTAGCAATGCTTGCATATTCATCAAATTTAAATACACTAATTGTAAATATTTTCCAAAAGCTATATTTAAATTCTACTTCTTTATCAACTTCTTCGTTTTTATTTTCATTTTCGTTTCCGTTTTTCTTTTTACTCATCTTAACTCCATTTTTTTTTGCGATGCCAACTCTCCATTAGCCTCGCTTTTATATTTTGGTAATGCTGACTTCGCCGTTAGCTCCATCTTTTATTGCAAAACCTTTTTCGTTTATTTCGTTTCTTAATTTATCCGCCAACTCATAATTTTTTTCAGTTTTAGCTTTTTTACGTTCTTCAACTAGCTGTAATATTTCTTCAGGAATTTCAGCGTTGGCGCTACTTTGCTCATTTAAATATTTTTCGCTATTTACAATATCAAGTGCCAAAACCTCATCAAATTTTTCTAGCAATTTAGCCACTTTTGTTGATTTAATTTCGAGTTTAACTAGTTCCCAAATATAGCTCATTGCCAACGGTAAATTTAAATCATCATTTATTGCTTCATTAAATTTTTGCTCAACCCTCTTTAGATATTCATCATCAATTTCCTCCAAAGCATTCTTATGCTTCAAATATCCTGCACGCAATCTATTCAACGACGTTTGTGCTGCTTTTATTCCATCAAATGTGAAATTTAATTTGTTGCGATAATGTGATGTATAACAGAATAGTTTGTATGCTAACGGTTCAAAACCTTTTTGTTTCAACTCAGTTAGCGTATATATATTTCCTAGTGACTTTGACATTTTACCGCCATCGACAAGCAAGAATTCACAGTGCATCCAAAAGTTTGCTGGATTGTGCCCAAATGAACCTTTATCCTGTGCTATTTCATTTTCATGGTGCACCGGTATGTGATCAACTCCACCTGTATGAATATCAAAATTCTCTCCAAGAAATCTTCTTCCCATTGTTGAACATTCTAAATGCCAACCTGGATAGGCCTTTCCCCAAGGTGAATCCCATTTCATAATATGATTTTCTGGTGCTTTAATCCATATTGCAAAGTCTGCAGGGTTTCGTTTTTCCGGATCAACTTCAATTCTTGCTCCGGCTTCCTGTCCCTCTAAATCATTGTTTGACAAAACCGGATATTTATCAAGCTTCGAAACATCAAAGTAAATTCCTTTACTAGTTTCATATGCGTAACCATTGTTCATAATTTCTTGCACCATTGCAATCATTTCTTGAATGTTTTCAGTTGCTTTGGTTACTATAGTTGGTCGCTCTAATCCTAAACTATCAAAATCCTTGAAAAATGCTTCAGTATAATATCGAGCTATTTCTTGTGGATCCTTTCCTTCTTTCTTTGCTGCCTTTTCCATTTTATCCTCACCTGTATCAGCATCAGAAGTCAAATGTCCAACATCAGTAATGTTCATCACACTTTTAACATTATATCCATTATATTGAAGCATCCTTTTTAGAGCATCAATAAATATGTATGCTCTAAAATTTCCAATATGGGCATAGCTGTAGACCGTCGGTCCACAGCTATACATTTTTATTTCATTTGCATCTATTGGGACAAATTCTTCTTTCTTACGTCCCAACGTATTATATAAATATATATTTTGCATTGTTCTTCCTATTTTTCTTATTATTACTCTCGATTATTTAATCAAAATTTTTCAATCGCACTTACCTCTAACCAGCGCTTGCGGAGTTTTAAATCAACCCTTTTCTCTAACCAGCGCTTGCGAGATTTTTTAATCAATTTTTATTATCCCTCTGTGTCGTCTCCTCCAGCTGCTGTTTCATTCGTTACTGGTTCAGGCGTTGTAGGTGTTTCAACTGGTTCAGTTGTAGTTTCGCTTGCTGTATTTGTTGCTGTTTCAGTTGAAGACGTGCTTGGCGTGCTTGGTGTACTTGGCGTCGTTGGAGTAGTCGTTGTATTGGTTGTTGTCGGAGTCGTGTTCGTTGTTGTTGTTGTGCCTCCTTCGTATTGATTTACAACAATTGTTATCTTGGTTCCTTTCGTAGCCGTTCCCGTTTGACTCTGCGACATTACATATCCTTTCTTTGTTTTTCCGGTTTTGTCAGAACTTTTTTTCGACTCAACCTCAAAACCTGCTGCTTTTAACTTCGATGTTGCATCCGCTTCAGACAATCCAACTACATTTGGTATTGTTAAACTTGTTTCCTTATGGACATCGCAAGTTTCTGTTGGTGCCGAGGCTGTCCTTGCAGTTGGCGACCATTTTGCATTCTTCTCAGTATCGATTGTATATCCATAATATCTCGTTACTTTTTCAGGGCAATTATCAGTTGCAAGTTTACCTGTTTCTTTACATACTTCAACACCTTTGTGTCCCTCGCAAGTCTTCGGCAAATTATCTTTACTGAAAATTTCCGAATAAGTATTGGTACATGCCTCTGTTGCCAAATGGCCAGTTTGCTTACATACCGTACGAGTCACTATTCCATCAGGTTTTGTAAATGATTTATTTTCTAGGTTCATATCAGCGATAATCGTCTTCATCGTGTTAAACCAAATCTTTGCGGCTTGGTTTGAACCAGCAAATTTACCATTGTTTTGGTCATTGCCATACCAACATGCTGCTGCATAATATGGAGTCATTCCGCAGAACCATCTATCCTGATATGTGTCGGTTGATCCTGTTTTTCCTGCTACTGCCATGTTACCTAAGAAGTTTGCATATCCGCTTGCAGTACCACTCTTTACTGGACCTGTAAGCATTGATATTTCTAGGTAAGCGTTTACTTCTGACATTACTCTGTTCTTTTCTTGTGCAGCTTCGATTACAACTTTTCCATCTCTATCTTCAACTTTTGTGTAGAATGTTGGTGTTATATATTCACCACCATTTAATATCATTGCGTACGCCGCAGCCATTTGCAATGGCGATACATCAACCGAACCTAATGCCATACTTAATCCTGTGAAATCTGGATCTACTTCAATTCCAATCTTTCCTAGGAATTCTGCAGATTTATCAGTGCCTAGTATCGATAACAATTTTACTTCCGGAACGTTGCATGAATGAGTCAAAATACTTCTCATGTTTTCAATTCCGTGATAGCTTCCTTCAGCATTTCCTGGCGAATAACTTCCAAAACTTGTCTTCACATCGTAGAACAATGTTGCTGGTGTAATAATGTTATTTTCAAGTCCAGGAGCTACCGTAACTAACGGTTTAAATGCTGAGCCTCCCTGCCTTGCTGTTAATGCTCTGTTTAATCCTAATGCATTTTGATTTTCACCTAATCCACCACACTCTGCAATGACATGGCCAGTCTTTGGATCAACTACAACCATTGCTGATTGACCGCTTCTGTCTGCGCTACTATCTTTTGGATTAGTTCCATTTATTATATATGTGTTAGTATAGAATATTTTCTCCATTGACTTTTGAGCAGTTTGATTTACTGTTGTGTAAATGCTATATCCGCTGCTTACAACTAAGTCGCGTGCTTCTGAATATTCAATATCTTCAGCATCTGAAAGTTCATTTGCTATTTGATTTATTGCTGCTGCTGCATGATATGATAATTCACTATTTCCGTTTGATACATCTCCCTTTTGGAAATTCAAGCCATTATTAACTTCTTCCTTAGCTTGGGTATATTCATCGTCAGTAATTTTTCCTAGCTCATGCATCTTTGTCAAAACCGTCAACGTTCTATTCTTGATATCTTCCTTGTCTTCTTCCGATTCACTAAATGGATAATATGAACCCGGCGCATGGTTAATTCCTGCAATAAACGCTGCTTCAGCGATTGAAGTTTCGTTTGCGGTTTTGTTAAAATAATAATTTGATGCAGCTTCAACTCCGCGTACTTCCAAACTTCCGGCGTTGCCCAAATAAATTCTATTCAAATATCTTTGAAGAATTTGATCTTTATCAAGCATTTCCTCAACATGAACCGCTCTTGACCATTCTCTTATTTTTCTTTGAATTCCGGCAAGACCTGAACGACTATCATCCTTCATGGTAATCTTTACCAATTGCTGAGTAATTGTACTTCCGCCAAAACTTGTTTTTCCGCCTGATAAAATATAATTAATAATTGCCGAAGTTGTACGTTTTATATCAACACCGCCATGTTCGTAGAATCTCTCGTCCTCAATCGAAACAAACGCATCCGGTATGTGTCCCATTTGAGACAATTCAACTTTTTTATTTATTTCATCTCCAGTTAATTCAAGTATAAGCTCTCCGTTGCCATCATATATTTTAGCTCCGCTGTCGCTTAAAAGTTGTTCTTTAGTTATTGACCATCTATCCGTTTGGAAAATTGCAACAACCGCCGCAACACCTGCAATAATTACAAGTAATATCAAAACCAAAATAGTTAAAATGATGCGCTTTAGAATTCCTTTTTTCTTTTTCTTATTTTTCGCTTTCTTTTCTTTCTTCATCTCACGTTTAGACTTCTTTGTCTTTTTATATCTTCGTCCACCGCGATCTTCTTTACTATCATTCATATTATCATCATCTTCTTCTACTAATGGAACTAGTGCCTTGCTTTCCTGGTCCTTAGCCTTTTGTCTTATTTCTTCAGCGTTAAGCAAAATTGTATCCTGAGTCGAGTCCTGATCACTATTCTGATTTTCATTTTGACCAAGTCCCTGTCCCTGGCTTTGACTTCTACTTTGACTTTGACTTTGACTTTGAGTTCTACTTCTAATCGAGCTTTCACTTGCCGCCGCTTTTATTTCCTTATTAGGAATAAAAAATTGTGTCTCATCACTTGTTTGAGTTGATAAGTCTTCAGAATCAGAAGCAAGATTTTCATCTCTATAAATTCCACCTTTTAATATATCTTCCTTTTCCTGAAGTTCTTTTTCATGCTCCTCATGTATTCTACGTCTAAATTCACTTCTTTCCTCACTAGAAGAAGACGAACCATATTTCGTCCTATTTTTTAATTTGTTTGCTGCGTCTTGCCTTAGTTTCTTGCTCATGCGACTATCTTTGTCACGAGCCCCCTTGAATTTTTTCATAATTCCTCCCGGATATTTCTATATAAAAACATCGTTGTAATTATATTACAAAAGACATTTTTATACAAGGAAAAAGCCACTTTTTTTAATTATTTCAAATCCTTTAATAGCAACGGTTTTGCCCGCATTTTTATTAGCTGATTATTTCCTATTCCGTTACGATTTTTTATGCTCCAAGGCACCGCAATAATTTCTCTATTTTCATTGATTGCTTGTTTAACTGTATTCATTGCACCGCTTTGTTTACGCGCTTCAGTTATTATCGTTGCACTTGATATTCCACCCAACAACCTACTTCGCTGTGCAAAATTTTCAATCAAAACCGCACTTCCCGGTGGATATTCGGATATCAACGTTCCGCCTCTTTTTAAAATCTGCTCCGCTAAATCTTTATTTTCACTAGGATAAATGCAATCAACCCCACCAGGCAATATCGCAATTGTTTTTCCTCTTGCCTGCAATGCTCCTTCGTGAGCTTTTCTATCGATGCCAACCGCCAATCCGCTCACAATACAGTAACCACTTTTTGCTAATTCATATGCAATATGTTTTGTGATTCGTCTTCCCTTGCTGCTGCAAAACCTTGTACCAACAATTGTTACGCAATTTAAATTTAAATTTTCAACATTTCCCACCACATATAATTGTTTAGGCGGATTATAAATTTGACGCAGCAATTGCGGATACTTATCACTTTCTATTTCTATTTTCTTAATTTCATACATACTATTTAACCTTTTATTTTTACCCTTTCACTTTATAATCATCTCAACCCATTCTATAAATAATCGCTTCGTGCTCTTATTTATAAATTCTTCTTCACTCCTTCTTTAATATCTCTTTTCCTCATTTAAAAAATAAAATTTATCTGTATTTTCCTCATTTCAAAAATAAATTTTATCTATCTTTTGCACATTTTTTTAGTAAAATTTATCCATCTTTTGCGCATTTTTTTAATAAAATTTATCTGCCTTTTCCGCATTTCAAAAATAAAATTTATCTATCTTTTGCACAAAAAAAGGCGAGCATTTTCATACTCACCTTTTTTATAACTTCTATTTTTATTTAATATTTTTTCCAATTAACAGCTGTTCCGTTGCTTTTATCTTTGCTTTTCGAACATTTTCGAATTCCGGCATAGCCATTTCTATTATTCGTCTAACCACAAACGATACTTTTCAATAATTCTTTCGCAAATTACTTGAGGAGTTAAATCCGTTGTATCAATTACAAAATCGTAATTAGACATATCCCCTAAATCAATGTTATAAATCTTTTTATATCTATCTCTTTCAAGCTTTGCACGTTTTGTAAGACTCTCTTTTTGCTCGTTAAGTGTTTTGTAATTTTCAGTTCCTTTACGTCTTTCGTCCCAATATGCTCTTTCAGCCCCTACATCAGGATCAACTTTCAAATACACTTTAAATGAATATGGAATTGAATACCACCCCAATCTAGCATCAATAACAAAATTATCGTGCGTTTCAGCAAATTCAGCAGCTTTAGCTTCAATATCCTTATCAATTTCAGGATGATCATTTACATACTCATTAAATTCAATGACATCCATCCCATGCTCTTTTGCCATATTCCTAAAATTTTCACCATTGCGATACACAATGTAATTCAATCGGCTAATCAATAGTGACGAAATTGTTCCCTTGCCACTTGCTAAATCTCCAGTTATCGAAATAATATGTTTCTTCATTTTTTCCTCCAAAACCTTTTCATCATTAGTCGTCGTTTAATATCTAATATTTTTATTATTGTTTGTTACTTGTCTTATTCATTTGCTTATTTACACTGTTTTTATTACTTATTATTTTTAGATTCATCTCGTAATCTTTCTTTTTTTGTTCCCATTGATCTTCATCATATATTTTCAAAGCTTCAGCCATAATCTCATCGGCTGCTATACTAACAGGTTCAGTGTCTTCTGTATGAATTAAAGGATTACTTCCAGCAAAAATTTGTCTTGCTCTTTTAGCTGATGCAACTGCTAATCTGTATCTATTTTCACCTTTTGTAAGTAACTCCGCAACTGTTGGTTTAAATAACATTTTTACACCCTTCTTTCTAGTTAATTTTCTAGTATTTTACATTCTGAATTCTACTACTTTTTTCCGTCTACGTCAATCATTTTCGCTACTTTACTACTTATAACTTTCCTATTTTTTTGTATTCCACTAATTTCAATTTTATTATCTTATCTTTTGATTTGTATTTTTACTATTTTTCTTTTATTTCACTAATTTCTTTTTTTATTATCTTATCTCTTAATTTACAAATTTCCTATCGCTTTAGTTTATATCTTTATTGTCGACTTCGGTTTCAATCTTTTTGCGTTTGATTCCAATAAAAACTGACTTTGCCAAATAATATATCAAAACCACAACGGCAACACCGATATAAATTGTGTATAGCGTACTTAGGTTCTGCGAGCGGTATAAGCTCGAAATCGCAAGGTTAACGAATGTAATCACCATTGCTTCCACTCCGTATAGAAAATACGTGTTACGCTTTTTGCGATATCCCCACTCAAGCAGCACGATTGCAAAAATCGTTCCAAACGTGATGAACACATTCATATCAATTACGAATTTTTCAAAACTCATATTTGAAGTTGCCTGAATCATCACCCCATAGAAAAATTCCAAAAATATTGCCACGCATAAATTTATAAAAATATTTAAACGTATTGGGTGCTTCTCTTTATTTTCCCTATTTTTATTATTTTTTAATTCTTCTTTAATCTTGTCCAAAACCTCAACATCAAAGAATTCCTTATTTACTAACTTATTTTCTCCCATTATATCCTCTCGTTTTTATTAGTCCAATTCATACATAATCATTGCAGTCGTGGCTATTGTAGCAGTTTCGGTTCGCAAAATTCTTTTACCTAAACTTACCATTTTTACACCATTAGCTTCCAACTTCTCGACTTCACTTTCCGAAATTCCACCCTCAGGTCCGATGATTATTGCAATATTTTTTGCATCTGGATTTGTTTTTAAAGTTTCCTTCAATCTCTTACTCTGTGCTTCTTTCTCGTATGCTGTAACCACCAAATCATAATTGTTTAGCATCTCAAGCATTTTCTCAAAACCTATCGAATTTTCAATTTTTGGTATTATTGTGCGCTTGCTCTGTTTAGCTGCAGCCTCGGCAATTGTATTCCATCTGCTAATTTTATTTTCATTTTTAATTTTTCCAATGCAATATTTCATCTCAACCGGATACAATTTGCTCATTCCAAGCTCTGTGCACTTTTGAATAATCAATTCCATTTTGTCAGATTTTGGTATTCCTTGGAAGATAGTTAAATTTATTTTAGGTTCTGTAGATGGCAATTCGTCAATAATCTTGCAATTTACGAATTTTCCCTCTGTATCAAAACCCTCAACCTCTGCTTCGAATCTTTTTTGTTCTTCCGGTTCTACCACAAAAATTCTATCTCCTATGCTCATTCGCAAAACATTTTTTATATGATTATAATCTTCACCTGTGATTTGAATCTTGCCTTCACGTATTTGATTGCTTGAAACAAAAAAATTATACATATTTTCCTCTCTTTTATAATTATTATGATAGCATTACTCGACTAGGTTTTCAACTTGAAATTGCTTTTTTATCATCTGCTTGTTATAATCTCTTTCATAAAGAAATTTTATTTTTGGGAGTTTTATATGAAAGGTTTTATACATACATTATTTGCAACAATTTTATTATTGGCCACATGCTTTTTTATATTTTTTATTATCGATTTCAGCAGGGCTTATGAAAATTTACCGCCACTCTTTTGCATCGAAGAAACCACAGTTAATGATGGCGGAACTGTGATTTATCTTGGCATTGGCTACAAAGTAATTGATTTTCATGTTTCTTTAAATGGCTCTGATGAAGAAGCAGTATATTATGACAAAACCAAAATCGGAACATATGCCATGCGTTATGAAGATTTCAAATCAGAAATTGAAGAATACAAAAAATCACTAACCCAGTCTACCGAATTGTCACCAGAAAATTAAAGAAATAAAAAAAGTAAAAAATAAAA
>Ga0181612_104615_pt1 | contig 13241 bp, 3 predicted proteins | sample HoacroProtozoa21_FD_119630 | JGI IMG/M metagenome (GOLD analysis project Ga0181612, IMG submission 119630) | Hoatzin crop microbial communities from Cojedes, Venezuel. Combined Assembly of Gp0051906, Gp0051904, Gp0051908
CAAAGCCACAAAAGCAGCAAGCTTCCAGAACAGGCTGCCCAGGGAGGTTGTGGAGTCTCCTTCTCTGGAGATATTCAAGACCCGCCTGGACGAGGTCCTGTGCAGCCTGCTGTAGGTGACCCTGCTTTGGCAGGGGGGGTGGGCTGGATGACCCACAGAGGGCCCTTCCAACCCCTATTATTCTGTGATTCTGTGAACACCTTATTGTAACAGACAGAGGAAGTTAAATCTGTAACACACGTTTTCCTTGATGAGACTTCTGGGGACAATGTAGATCAGTCTCATCTCTAGGTTAGGATCTTCAGCACTGCTTGAAGGAAGGAAAATTGTGTGATTCTGTGGACACTAGCCTGCACAAAGAGGGATGATTCCACAATACTCAGTTACTTGCCAGGTGACAGCCACCTACCCTTTTCCACACAGAATATTCTCTTTAGGGTTAGGGATCCCAAATGACAGAGAGAAACCAGAGTAGCTGATAACTGGACTGCAGCCAAAAAAACTTCTCAACAGTGAGGAACACATAGTGTGACTTGGTTGGGACCAATACTGTCTAAATAGTTACTTAGGGAATGCTGCGGAAAAGGCAGTCCATGTGGGAATAAACACATGAAGGACTAAAGCTGATCTGAAGCTTTTAAGTGCCATACACGGCTGCTTCTTGGATTGGTGAGCAAGAGAACAAGCGACTCTTGACTTGGACCCGAACAGCGCACAGGCAGCTAGCCACTCGTACCACAGAAGCAGCACTAACAGCGACCGCAATATATTCAGACTCAAAGATCTTGTAAGGACAGCCTCCTGTCTCCAAAATCCACCCCAATAATATAAATTAAAATAAGAGAACTAGCTAAAATGAGGACATTTATTAAAAGAATACTGAAAATAGTAGTTAAATAGAAAAATGCTCAGAGTAGATGCATTTAAATATACTGAAGTGAAGGTCTGGCACAAACTCACACTACTAATCAGAAGACTTAAGAAAAAGTCTCCCCAAAGGTGTCACAGTAAACAGTAAAATAACAATGGCTTCCAGATGAAGATATTTCCAGAATTTGGAAATAAATGCACAGGGGGAAAAACAACCAAAAAACAACACAAACAGAAAATGGATGTATGTGAAATTCAAAATTACAGTAAGACAAGCCAAAAGAGATTTTAGAAATAACATACCAAGTCTATGAAAAGTAATGATAAATTTATTTTTATAGATTTTTTTTTAAAGAATCAACAATAAAGTAATAAAATCTAAAAATCTGCAAAAGAAAATTTGCCAGAGAGTTTGCACGCTCTGCTGATAACTATGGATTGTGAAAGGAATGCTAAAGGAAGACAAGGCAGTAGCAGGCAAATTCAACAAATTCTACACATCAGCATTTGTTCTGTAGAGGCTTTGGGAGGTCCGCACAAGAGAACATTTGTTTGAAAAAGGAGTGAGTTGGAAGAATTCTCTAGATTGCCTGATCAAACTGATGATAGGCTTTTATGCAGAATAATTTAAAAAATCAGATCTTTTTATTTTGAGATTAACAGTATGTAGTTAATTAAATTTTAAAAAAATAACCAAAACCAAAGTTTTACATGCTTATTTGTAACTGAAAAAACATGAAGGATCAGTTCGTATTGCTTGCTCAATCCATATGGACACGATGAGTGAGTTCTAGTGGAAAACATTCACACATAATAAAAAATGAATATAAACCACCTTCTTCTAGGTTCTTAAAACTTGGTTAAAATAAAAAAAAAATAATGAAAGCATAGAAAAGATCAGATGCTTACACTACTATTTTTCTTCTCAAATGCTTAAAATCCCCACTGGGAAAGTAATTAAAATACAGTATCTTTCTATAGCAGATGTCTGTGCAGGAGACGTTTTTCATAAGATGAACTTATCCAAGTAGAACCAAGGCAAATATATTAAAAAATCACTGAAGCACCTACAGTGATCTTGAAAGGTTCATTATTTAAATATTTCAAACAAAGTGGAACCAGGGACACAGAATCCTGTCAGTGAGCTACCATGTGTTTGAGATTGTGCAAGTGCTCGTCATACGTCTTGATGATCACAATGGAAAGAAATTCAGTTAAATCTGATTTTCGTTTTATTTCTACATTGTGTAGAAGTGTCCCAAGAACAAGTTAAAATGTCTAGATGAAGGTAAGTAGACCAGCAAAAACAGTCTTTGACAGCTGAATATGAAACTGCTTAGTTATTACCCCAGTTCAAGGTCAGCACCCCAAATTACTGAAAGCTATGTAATGGTTTGAGGGAAGGAGATGATTTCAGTACTTGTCCTTATCTAGAGGCATCCACAAAAATAAAATAACCCATGCAAGGGTAGTTCTAGAAAGGATTTAATGAGTCCTAGGTTAACACACCCCTTCCTTGAAAGTAGCATGTCCACATTACAGTTGTAACATATTGCCAGGCCACAGTAAGTGAGAATCCACTTTAATTATCTCTTTAGCAGCCAGTCAGGGAACCAATGTCAATTAACCTGCCTGTCATCTCAGCAACTTCATAAGAACTTGACTCAGTCCAAGTGAAAATGTCACAAGTATCATATTTTCTTTAAAAACAACACCATAAACTTTCAAATGTGTCTAACTAATGCCTTCTTTGTATTACCTCAGTTTTCAGCTGAACCAGTTTCCTGTTCCAGCTCATCATGTGTATGTTCTAGCACAGGCATTCATGCGAAGCAGGGAAGAAAGAAGCAATTGCCATGGAAAGAAGACTGGCACCAATCCTTTCAGCAGTAAATGCATATTTGTGCTAGATTAAATTGTTCTCAGTCAGAGCATGCTTTGACTTCCTGCTATAACCCAACTGAGGTAACAGCAGCTGCTATGAGAGGGGTAAATTCATTCTGCTTCCCTAGCCTTTTCATACCCGTGCTACTTCCTCCCAGCGTTTCCTCTACAGCAGTGTTGTTGCTCATGCATCCCTGTGAAGAGCCCTTTTAGAGGGTAAAAACAGCAGTGGAGGGAAAAGCCATGACTTGTTAGAGACACTCCTGAACTACCTGTTTGCTGCGGGTTACTATATTTCTCCCCACTACTAACTGTCAGGAACATAAGACGTAAACTAATAGATAATACACAGCATGTATGGGATCTATAAGTAAAATAGTAATTGAAGGCCTTCAGTTAGAGGCTGAAAAAAGCTGTATGTGAGAATAACTGTAAGTCTATGTTTTGGAAAGATGCAAAGTGCAAAACACAAAACAACAAGACCCACCACTTGACTTCTGATAACGTGGGGGCCAAATCTTTCTTACAAAAAACAAATCATACCCATTTTTCAAATGCCCTTCCGTTTTCTCTTAATGCGTTAGATATACGTACCCTGAGTGGGAATTTTAAAGGCCTACGATAAGGCTGGAAACCCACAGGTCCTCCTTGTTGCAGTATGGCTTGATGGGCTGCGTGAAGACCTTCTCCCACAACTGGAATGGCATTATTATTGCGAGCATGCTGGTTGTTAGGCTGCTGGTTTGCATTGTTTTCATTCTCTTCCTGGTCACCAAGTAGGTAAGAATGGAGATCCCTGTAACAAGAAAAATTTCAGTTTTGTTCTGTTTGATATGAATGAGAATCTTACAGAAAGATAGGCATACTCAGAGTAAGCACAAGTTGTACAAAACTTAAACAGGAGTACTTGCAGAATCCTGACAAAGTAAAATAAACCATTTTCTGATAAGGTACTCAATGTCATCCTAAACACAGAATTTAGAAGAAAAATGGTAGCGTGGATGCAGATTAGAACAGTGGGAATACAGCCACAAATAGAGGTCACTTATCTGTTTGACTGCTTTAAAAACAACATCTGGTATTAAAACTTACTGTGCATATAAAAGGAAAATTGCATCGATAGTTCACGTAAGCAGGCAGCTCAACTGACAGCTTTTACTTTACTGGTACTAAGCTCTATTGGAAGCAATTGCCCTCAAACCTAAACTGTACAAGGACAGTACTGTATTGCTATAGACATGTTTTCAAAAGTACAGTCAGAGTCTTTCAAGAAGATTCTAAATTATTCAAAACCTGCTCACAACTTTCTAAGAACATCAATCCTAGACAGAGTCAATCTACTTTAAAAAGTATTCCATGTCTTGCATACACCATTAGCAAATAGATATTTGACTCTGATTAAAAAACCCCCAAACTCAATATGAACATCTGGAAGTTAATTTTCCTCAGCTTTAGCAGAATTTTTACCAGCAGTAATGCGTCTGCATGCAGATATTCTACTGGCAGACAATGAAAACATATTCACGGCAGTTTGCTTTCTAAGAAAAGCAGAGGAAAATATTTTCATCTTTGCTCAACTAAAATTGCTGAAGAGGTATTTCAGAATTGTCCAGAACAGTGGAGAAAGCAAAGCCATTTTGATCATCATCTCTGAAATTCTATTCTTGTGTCATACTTAAACACTATCAAAACATGGACAAATTAATTTAAAAAAATCACTTTACATAATGCAAACTAAGAGAACAGGGGTGGGGAGAGTTTCCTTATGAGAAGCTAAAATATTTTTGATTGCAGTGGAAGGAAAAAAAAAAATAAATTTCTTCTTCATTTTGCCAGAGTCTCAGACATAACTTCGGATGATTTACTCTTTGCTAACAGTGCTGCATTGGCATGACCCACAATGAGCAAGACATGGTGGGAGAATGCCAATATACTTTGAGGTTAAATTTAAAACTTTCTAACAAAATCAACCTGAATTTTGTCTTGACTAATTTGGCAAACAATGTATGACCTAAAAAATAACTTCAAGTGCTAGAACTCTGCCTGGCAGTCTAAATTAAAGAACCTCACTTTGTGTAATTATTTACTTTAGCTGACAAAGATACAGTTTCATCCTTCTTCAGAGACTGAACTTTTAACTTTAAAATCACCAACTAAAGGTATTCACTTCTTCAGCTTGATGTTCTAAATATTCTTTTCCTTTTTTTTTTCCTCCTTATAGTAAGGAATGCAAGAAGTGCACGTGAATTCTACTTAAATGACTCATGGAAATGCTCTGCTGACAATTATCTCTAATTTTTCCATATAATAGGAAGTTAACAAGCTGTTAGTCATACTTTTATGATTTTTTTTTTTACTAAACAAATGCTGTAATCATGTATCAAAAGAATTACTTGTCAAAGACTAGTCCAGAAGTAGGTACAACTACTGCTTAGAAGAAGAAGGTACTTCCATAGGAGATCGCTAGAGAAATTTTTCATCATGTATTTATCTGTAAAATAGCTACAAAAAGCTACTTGTTGGGATAACCCTCTTGAAAGCATGCTGCTTTCATGCTGAAAGGCTAAGCTGGACACAATGCCTGTAGTCAATTTTGGCTTTCTGTACTTACAGCAAGTATCCAGCAGTAACAGTCCATGCTCGTACAAGACCTTTCAACCACTGTCTTGTATGTCCTTGTTCTAGCAAAGCTGGAAGCACCACCTGAAGCAAAAGGAGCTCTAGGGAAAGTTCACTTACTGGAGCATCACTAGAAACAATGGTAAGAGCAGGAAGTCAAATATAAGGAACACTGTGATAATATGATTCAGTGTAAAAGATTATTAACACCACCACAACAAAAAATATATTGGACACCAACAGGAACAATTCTTAGGTTTTCGCACACACTTCCCCTTACATACTACTCTGAGCACAGGTTGACGGTTGGACTTTATGATCTCAGAGGTCTTTTCCAACTTTAATAATGCTATGACTCTATCGTAAGTGTTCATGAGTGTTTAGGCACTTAGGTGCACAAGAAATTTACAAAAAAATGTTGAGAAAGATTCTGTCAAAGAATATGATTTGCTTTTCTATTTGCTTTGATCATTGCTGTTTCAAATATTATTTAGAAACAGAAAGATACTGCTGTCATTAAAAATAAATGCAGTTACAGATACTCTTTTATTCTTGAAGCAATAATAATCAGGAATGAATGTGAAAAACAAACACGGCAGCAACTTCACTATCAAAAAGTTGAAGGGGAAAGTGTTTTGAGGGTATATAAAAGTCAAATAGTTATCATTATGGAAGTAATACAAGATGCCTTTTATTTTCTTAGTAGCTTTTTATTTGACAAATTGTATGATGTATCCATGTCCTTTATCTTTTTACTTTTCTGGAACAATGAAGTTTAGATACATCGAAGACAAACAAAATAACATACCAAACAATGTCACATTAATGCTCAAAGAGTGCAAATAAAATTTTGTGTAGTTACAGAGAGACTGAAAAAACCCGTATTTTTTAAAAATTAAATGCTTACCTGTAGAGCATAACATTATATGGAAGAAAGTGAGGCAGGAGATACTTAATAATGCGTATAGGAAGCCAGAGCATGAGCAGTACAATTGATCCAAAGACAATCTGCAACAAGGAAGTTAAACAAGTTAGCCCGAACAGCAGAAACAACCGACCCTGGTTTCCCACCCCCCTCTCTCATGTTTCCCATGCATGGTGGATTAGCCCTGGCTAAGGGCCAAACATCTACCCAGGTGCTCACTCACTCCCCTCTCTGGCTGAGTGGGGAGAAAATAGAAGGAAGGCAAGAAGACTTGTGGATTGAGATAATGGCAGGTTAATAGAGAAAGCAAAAGCTGTGCATGCAAGCAAAACAAGAGGGGAATTACGTCACTGCTTCCCACCAGCAGACAGACGATTAGCAACTCCCTGGAAAGCAGGGCCTCAGTGCATGTTAACAGCTGCTCAGGAAGACAAACGCCATACCCTTGAGCGTCCCCCCCTTCCTCCTCCCTTCCCACAGCTCTTACTGCTTAGCGTGATGTCATATGGTATGGAACACCCTTTTAGTCAGTTTGGGCCAGGTGTCCCAGGTACACCCCCTCCCAGCCCCCAGTGCACTCGCTGGAGCGGTGAGGGAGCAGGGCAGAGCAGGAAAGAGGAGAAGCCTTGATGCTGTGCAAGCACTGTCCAGCCACAGCCAAGACACCTCCAGCAACGCTGTTACAGTGACCACTCCGAAGCGCCGAAGGGCACGGGCTGCTATGAAGCGACTGCACTCCATCCCAGGCTGGCCGGCACGCTGCGATGCCCTCGCCAAACAGGACTGCGGCTGAATAAGCACTGACTGGCCAGCTGACAGTCAGAATCATGGCAGACAGTTCCACTGTCTTCCCCCTCCCCTGGCACTGGGATCACTAGTTTTGGATTCCTCTCTTTTCTCAGCAGCTGAGTTTTCAAGCAACTTGGGGAAGCCTCAAAAGATCTTTCCGTTTTTATTCCCTCGCAATTTAAATTGTCTGAAAGATCAAAATTTAGTAGGGGAGATCGGTTGCATGAAGATCATGCCATTTTATAAATCCTGTTCCTGAAGGAACCAGATGAAAAATCAAGTACTTTTTAAACACATTCTTACACTTCATATAAATGCACCAATAGAGACTAAATATGCAAAAAAAAAAAAAAAGGTGTTTACGTAAAAAAGAAAAATCAAATCTCATTCTTCCTGAAACTTAATATATGTTCTGCACAAGAAACTTCTTAAAAATATTGAGAAAGAAACACAATTTGAAAAGTGACTTCTTTTTTGAAATGGTAAGCTGTAAATGATTGCCATTCTAGGTCCCACATTCTAGCACAAGGCTGGTAAAAGTTCTGAATTAATTAGCTAAGCAAATCAAAAAGGTGAAGTTCCAAGTAACCACCGGTTCCAACAGAGCCTGAGAATGTATCTCTAATACCTTTAGTAACAAGCACGTCTTTGCTTCTATTTGGGCCACTTGCTGTGACAAAGTTTCAGGCAGCTAAAGCATTACCATCAACTAAGGAGAAAATATTCTGAAAGGTGGACAGGTCAGCTGCTCTCATGTACTGAAGGGCACTCTAACAGAACCAAGATCTCTCTATGAGCTTTCACTGCTCAACGCACTTCAGCTGTATTAATACAGTATGTCAAATAATAATGTTTCTGGTATATCAGTTTTCACAGTTGATGTGACATTTATGTCAAAGACAGCCCAAGGCCCTTCCCTTACTGCATGCTAGGCAAACTTCTGACAAACAAGCAAAAAACTTTCACTGTTTTCAATATCTCACAATGATAATCTGGAAACAGACACCACTGGCTAGGTAAACACAATCCAATCCAAAACGTAACTAGAAAGTTACTCTACCTCTGCTGCACTACTTTAGGTGAACTGGACACAAAACTTGTAACTAAGACCATCGTGAAAGAGATGAATTTACAATATTCACAATAATAAACACCTGTTGTCCGAATACACCAACATTTCCTGTGATTTTGCATAAGAAGGTATCACAGAAAAAACTGTTTTGGAAGGGACCTCCAGAAGTGAACCATCCCAACCCCCTGCTGAGCAGATCCAGTTACATCAGGTTGCTCAGAACCTTACCCAGTTGAGATCTGAATATCTCCAAAGACGTAGATTCTGTTGGCAACTTGTTCCAGTGTCTAATCACCTTCATGCTGAAAATGTTTTTCCTTAAATACACCACAGCATGTATGGGAACTAAGGTATGAAATTTTCTTTCCAGATAAAGAAATTTGTGAGGGAAGTACTTACCACTGATAAGATAAACCTCCTGAGATGTCTGTAAATGGGCAAGTGAATCATTTCCTGCACAGGATTAAAGTCTGGATCGTTCAAATTCCTGAGAAACCATAAGACACCAGGTCTCAATACCTGAAGCAGGAAACAGAAAACAATATATGAAGAGAAAATTATCTTTGTATTCTTTATTTTTCATTTTGGGTAACACTGCTGTAGCAAGTAAATTTTGAACATAACAGGGATATTTGTTGAACAAGGGCCAACAAAATGGTACAGAAACAGAACAAAGGAACATTATCATAGAGAAGTAGAGAAGCAATAACCAACTATAAGCTTAATTTTGAAGTATTAATCAATCAAACAACTGAAATATATATAGATTCACTTGAAGACAAGACCCATGTTTAAGGACTCTCTGTAAAATAAAAATCTCTAAGTAAAATATACTCTAAATCACCATTTTCCACTGCAGTAAGTACTAGTGTGGCCACTTTTACATAAGGCTGAATTCAAATATACACACAGAAAACACAGTAGCAGCAATACCCACACATGAAAGATTTTAACTAACAGTTCATCACACAAGCTTCTCTAACTATGTTACATACCAGTTGTGTTCTTATAGACTTACCTCTCTCAGTAAAAGAATGAAGGATGCAAAATAAAAGACGTAAACCATTCCAACTAACCAGTGCAGAAACATTGTGGTACCTGGGGCAGACTGAAAGCTCAATTCTCTGTCTTTCAAAGTGGCATCAAACATCTCCTAGAAGGTAAATAGTAAACAAATACAAATAAAGTTTGGCAAACCTCCACAAGTGACTCATTTTGTTTACCCTAGTTCACATATACTACTAGGCATTTAATTCAAATGTCTGCCTCCCGCTAACATATAAATAATTATAGCATTTAATTAGGAAAAAAAAGGGAATTTACAATAAGAACAGCAAAAAAAGATCAATTTCTTTCTTCTGACAGAAGGAAGAAAGAAGTCAACTCAAACACTAACATGGCCTACATAAGTTACAAATCAGTTCAAACAAAGTGACGCCGTGATGGAAGCAAATACTTTTTCCATTAAAGAAAATTCTATTTCTACCAAGGCTAGAAGAAATTAATTTTCTCCACTTGAAATTAATCACTTAGACAGTTTTTCTGTCCTGAAAAACAATTTTCTCATTTCCAAGCAAACACAGCATGTATCTTGTTCAAACAGAAAGAGATTGTACAACTATTAAAATATGAAGGCATTACCATTTCACATAAGATGGCTATATAAAGAAGTTTATTCAGCACACAAGTTTGCCTACAAGTAAGTTCATTACCACAGTGGTCTTGTAAATGCAGCAAAAAGGATTAGGATCTTATTATTTTAACAACAGCATGTTAATTTAGTAACATAAAGGAAAACAAAATTAGCATTAAGCAGTACTTAAAAACATTTCCCTCTGGAGACACTATGTTTAGAAAAACAGAAGAGTGCTGTCAAACCCATATCAACAATTCTTCTCACCAGAACTTTTTTCCCCTTAACTATAAATATCATTAAAAAAGATTCAATTTATTTCCATTTTTACCAAAGAGCATATATCCAGCCACCAGCCACAGATGAGAGGAAACACACCAATTTCAACGACCACTAATAAGGAAACCTTTAGGAAAAAAGAGAAACCAACAAATCACTAGATTATCAAAAATTGCTAAGAAAATTATGATGTAAGCTTAAATTGAGAGGGTTTTTCGACACACACAAAAAAACAGTATTACCTTGACAACAATATAGCAAACTCCTAATAAACGACGTGATCGCTGGAATTTAACAAGTGCTGCCAAACCCTGAATAGTTTTGTCAAGAAAATAATACTGAAAAATACTTTATAACATAGTTTCATTCATATGAAACACTATATTATGGGGCTTTTAGCAACAGGAAACTTTATCAAAGACAGAAGTGAAATAGGAAGTATGTGTTTTATCAGGGTTCTATTTCCAAAATTGGCTGTGACTCTGGAAGTCACAATCTGATATGCTGGATAACCCCTCCAAACATGCGTCTAAAATAAATTAATAGATAAATAATAATACTATCATCCTTCTTAAATTAAGCATCCAAAAATTTTCTCAAGAAACAAAGAATTGCCTTTGAAAAAGTCTGCCATGAGTAAGCAAGTTTCAAAATTAAAGGCCTCCCTTAAATGGCAGCTTTCCTTTTCATGTAGTCTGAAACAAATTCTCACCTTCTACAAGAAAATCTGGATGCATATTACAGTTTCAGGGTTTTGTTTTGTCTTCTTTTAGGAGGCAAAATAGAGACATGCTGATCAACTGTTTTACCACATTTCCACTGCACATTGGTATAGTGTGGTCTAAAGTTGATGTCGGCTTTGTGTACCCTTGAACACAAAACTGCTAACAAATGTTTATTCTTTCAAACTGAACTTGGTGTAGTCCCTTTAAAAACATACAGCTAAAATGCAGACTACTCGTGACCAAATCCTTCTAGCTTTCAGGACCCTGCTGTTACTTAAACTTTCTTAGTAATAATGAAGGTTATCACCTGAAAGAAATCCTTGCTGCAAGTTGTCAGTAGTTCAGAGACATAAAAGAGAAACTGAAACAATCCGCACTCTAAAGATCTGGCAGGATCAAAAAAATGTGAATAAATTTACCATCGTACCCTACATATTTTCATAATCCCATTTCTCTTTCTGCTGCAACTAACTACCCCACAGCAATAGCTTAAGGACAGTGAGGAAAAGACAATGGTTGTACACTGATCTTCTCAGACAGACCTTCGGAATTTAGTTGGAGGCCTTCAAGCAAGCATAAAGCCTATGACTGTGTTGTTCAACATGTGCAAGTCTTCTGAAGAATGCAGTCACACTGAAAACTTTTAAATGTCCAAGAACAGAAGAGACTTTTTCTACTGATTTCACCAGAAGAGCAAAATGATAAATTAATTGCATCTGCATCATGTCTGTGCCTCCTCAAAATATAGCTGGAAAAATGATTTACATGTAAAATCTGAACGAGGTAACTACTGACAAAAGGATACATGACAAACAATGAGAGTCACTGCTAGCAGAACATATCCGACTATAGTTGTAATCAGGCCTTCAAAGTGAGATGCTTGAACCTGGAGTGGAAACAAAGGGAAAATTTATCAGCCTCTTAAAAGATTACATCTCCCTTTTATGTAATTAAGACGAATTCTGAATCTCAGCTCTTCGAGAAGAATAACAAGTTTCTTTAGTTTTTACATGCTTTAATCATCTGCTACTTTTTTGGTATCTCCATCAAGAGCAGAAAATGTTTACATTTACTGGAAAAGTCTAACAACTGTGTTCTTCAAACATGATATTCCTATATAGAGGAAACAAAAAGTGTCACCTCACACTACCTCCTGGCTTTCACTACCTATCATCATCAACTAGGAAAATTACTCAGTACGCAAACTAAAAACGTACACGAGGAACAAGAGACTTAAAAAGTATGCATTTTTTTTGTAAAAGGAGGAAACCTCACTTAAAACATAAATACCAGAGTAAGTGGGAAAGAATGGGAAAACATTTTTAATCACACATTAAAAAGGTTTAGGAAAAAAAATAAGACATGGTCCAGGTTACTTTTGCAATCACAAATAAAAGTGGAAGGATGCTACAAAAATACTGTGTTTCAATATATAGCATCATTTTTTTAAATTTTGAAATTATAAAACAGTACTTACATATTCTTCAAAGCCCAGGCCAACAATGGAGAAGTGACCAATGTGGTACGGACAAAATGCTGCATAACGTAAGTAGAAAGAAGGGGAAAAAAAGGCCATGAAAACTGCTAAATAAAGCAGGACGTGTGTTTTAACACGGTAATTATTCTACTTATCAATTTTGTGAAAACAACAAAAAAAAGTTACTTTCTGGGCAAATATTTGCAAGTGTTGTACTTCTGTAATTTTACAAACATTGAAAATCAGATCAGAATTCACACTGAAAGACTACAAACAATATAAAACTACACAGAATCAGAGGACAGTCTTTTCCTTCTTAGTTCATCTTTCTGTGTGTAAATTAATTCACTTTTTCAGTCTTGGATACTAGGGTGGTATTGGTCTCAGACTGCTGTAAGAATCTGTTCTGTATATTCATTCTTTCCTACACACTAAAAGACTTCAGCTGCCATTTTACATCTTGGTCAGATGAGACTTACTTTAGCAAGGTTTCGGGTTTAGGCCTTTAATTCTTAAGAATACTGTGAAAAATGCAAGCCCTGAAGAAATTTGCAAAGGGAAGAGAAGATGAGGGGGAGAAAGACGATGTTCCAGAGAAGGAATGAGGAGCAACTGAGAAGTGTTTTACTTTAAATTAATGTATTAAGAATTGTCCTAATCCCTGAGAACTCACTCTTGCCAATTCTGAGGTCTCAGTAGGAATTTTAATTAAAAAACACAGCACCTTCCCCATTTTTGGACACCTGTGTATTTGCAACAGGAGCAAGTAGTTGCTTTAGCTCACTCTCTGGTCTTCTAAGCAAGCTAGGACAAACTACAGAATTCAACATCACTTTCCTATGGGCAGAGGGAGTCAACAGGAAGTAAAAGGGCTGCAGTAACTGCAAGCTTTTATTTTCACCTATGTTGCCTTCACTGTATCATGATAATCCAACTCTGGGGACCATTGTAGACTAAGCATTCCCTCA
>Ga0181612_111144_pt1 | contig 13241 bp, 15 predicted proteins | sample HoacroProtozoa21_FD_119630 | JGI IMG/M metagenome (GOLD analysis project Ga0181612, IMG submission 119630) | Hoatzin crop microbial communities from Cojedes, Venezuel. Combined Assembly of Gp0051906, Gp0051904, Gp0051908
TGTCAGTAAATGCAGCGAGCATTTGTTCCTTTACAGAATCCCAGAATGGTGGGGATTGGAAGGGACCTTTGTGGGTCACCCAGTCCAACCCCCCTGCTGAAGCAGGGTCACCCAGAGCAGGCTGCAGAGGACCTTGTCCAGGCGGGTCTTGAGTATCTCCAGAGAGGGAGACTCCACAACCTCCCTGGGCAGCCTGTTCCAGGGCTCGGTCACCCTCAGAGTGAAGAAGTTCTTCCTCACGTAAGAGTCAGGGTCACATACGGAACGTTTACACTGGTGCTATAATACAGTTCAGCACTATCCTCTTCAGGTCAGAATGTCTACAAGTTTTGGCTCCAATCCAAAGAAGCACTTAAATGGGTGCTTAATTTAAAGTGTATAAGGATATCCACTGGAACTTCACCTGGGCCGATTTTCAAGGAAGCATTCAGCTTCAGTAATGTCCTACTGACTTCAAAGTAAGGACTAATCATAAAAAAACCCCTAAATTCACACCATGGGTTTCACTGACATTAGCTCTTGAAAAGCAAAAGAGAAAAAACATCTAGCATCTGCTCTGTTCATGGGAGGTATGTCAGCTGAGCGTGGCAGCTGCTTTGCTCCTATTTCTAAATAAGTCATTTATATTAGAATACAGTCTGTTACCTGCTTTAGCTCATCTTCAATGTCTTGCTTTTCAGAAAAAAAATTTTGAGTTTAAGTATGGTGCACTGACCAGATTTGTCACTATTCTTTGAAGAATTACAGCCTACTTCAGAGAGCTTTCTTCCTCACTTCTATTTTTAACTGACATTGCAATACAAGGTGTTAAAATAAACACATTCCTCAGTCTGATTATTACTTCTTAATCCATGGTTTAAAATACAAATGAATTCTGCTTTCTGGAGCATATGATGCCGACTAACTGGTGAGGAATCTGTGTATCATATAATGGTATTTCTTCTGGGTTTCTGTTTGTACTTCATTTTATCTACAAGGTTCTCAGAAATGAGATGTGACCAATACCACCACACTCACTTCCCATAGCTGGAAAAAAAGGAAAAATTAAGAAGGAATACACTTCCAGTTTTTCCATTTCTATTTGGTACATCATATTCCCTTATATTTTTCAGCCACATCTTGTTAACACACTAAAGTAGGTTAAGAATATTTCTGGTCAGAGAAACCTTGACAGTTACGCTTTCTGATCCGAGCATCCCATCATGCTTAACATGCTGGAATTGGAAACCTGCCTGTCTTGTACCCCTTTGCTAATGAGAAAACGAGCCTCCTCTGCCAGAGCGGGCAGGCAGGAGAGAATGAGATCTAGTGGTCAGAGACTAAGCTGAGGGACTGTTACTATCGCAACATAATGCTGAGACCCACAGCTGCCTTTGTTAGCTCTGCACAGCTCCTTCCAGGGCAATGGTCAGGAGCTCGGTCAGCGCACATGGCAGGTGTTAAGCAGGAGAACTTGCTGTTCTTTCTAAAAGAAATTTGATTTTTCCTTCAGACAGACGCCACGTTTCTTGGAAAACACTCTGCAATCTGCTGCATCACTTACATTCCCTCTATTTCTGTAGCTTGAGATAAAGGGTAAAACTTTTCATGAATATAATAGCTGCTATTTTCCTTTGGAAAAGAGAGATAATTTCCACAATGGAATAAAAGCACAATATGATGTGTTTTTCTACTTTGGTGCCATACAGTTCCATAAAGCATTATGGACTTAAGTGCTCAGATTACATGGTGATCCATTAATTCCTTACAGGGGATCCTGATACCTGCAAATTTACAATGGTACAACTTATGTTAGAGCCAGATCCCTGTTGAGTCAGTTAAAATAACAACCTCCAGAGTCTGCCAGATGAACCAAAAAGATTATGCTTTGCTCCCTACAACAGGGAACTAACTTCACTCCCATACCTTGAGACTCTGCACGTATCCTTAAAGCGTTGCATCTTTGGGATTCCACAAGCAAAGCAAGCACTACATCATGCATATCTGAATATGCATATTACATCGGTAATTTTGTGCTTACTCCCCTGCTGCAAATTTTTGTTGTGAAACTGTTGACAGTCTTCCTAAAATCAACTGCTCTCTCAACATGCTATCTAGTTTCCGCACTTTGGAAAAGATTAAATTAGAGGGTCTGATTTTGTGGTTCAAAGTTGTCTTTTGTATTGCTTAGTATTCTATTTCTCAGTACCTTGTAACTATGAGTTCCTCAGAGAAGAAGTGACACTCCACATAGCCAAAACATAGGCCAATAACCCCTTTGTAGACAACTTATCTGCAGTTACCAATAGTACTTACCTAATTTTTTTTGTAATTTAATACCAAAATCAGTATTAAAATACTATTAAAATGCCTACCACTAAAACAAACATTCTCCTTTAACAACTGTTACAGGTATTTAAGATAGGAGGGGAAAAAATATTTAGACAGATACTACTATATGATTAGCAATGGCTAATATTACTTAAGACAGATCATTCCTGCACACGAAAAAACCCCATGATTTCACACAGAGCTGATACCAGCATTCTTTTTATGGGAGGAGATATTTTAGTCTGAAACAGAACAGATAAAACCCAAGGCAACAATTCAATAACACTGTATAACTTTGGAAACACAAACACTTACTGCAGGAAGTGTACAGAAGAAATATGTGGACTTACTATTTGTATGATTCTCCACCCACTTATTGATGTGGGTAGCTACAGCTGCACTTTGGCTGAAATCTACGTTCTCTACTTCAGCTTTAAAGTACTTTTTCACCAACTGCAGAAATTTGTCACTGATATGAAATCCATTCTGCACATAGAGAGAGTTAGCAATATTCAGAACATGACGACTTTCTTCAGTAGCTGCCATATCAGAAAGCTCCTTCAAGAAGGTAAACTCTTCACCTGAGGAAAGAAAAACAGATTCAGTGTTTCAGAAAAGAAAGTTCTTCCCTGCTTTTTCTGCTGGAAATTCACAAAGACATTCTATAAAAAAAAGTCTTTTATTGAATAAACTTGTTTCTAAACCCACACACACCTTCAGATCTGAAAGAACAATCTATAAGGCAGAACATATTATTTAAAGCTTATTTTTTCTACTACCTATAATTAGCATAATTAACAAGACATTTGGATCTCATCACAAAGCTATCAATGGCAATCCTCTCAACACCAAAAGAGTGATAAAAAAAATTATAAGTCACACTTCTGTCCTGCCACTGCAAATGCTTAACAGGATTTTCGTTACATCCTAAAATCCAGCTGTTTAAAGAAAAATGAGCTTCCAGTTTTGAAGCTAAGGACTTCCTCACAGACTTCTCTCTGCAAAAAACAGGTCTAGAATTTCCCAGGATCCTGCACGGCATAGTACAGAAACGTCTACTTGGGTAACAAGGAATCCTGAATAGGATTAGTCTGCTTTAAGATAGGAAGCTTGTACTGTTGCATTACCTACCTGAAGCTGAAAATTCTGATTAAAAAATAAAACCAATAAAAAAAACCCCAAACTTAAAAATTGAATGCAATGATCTATTCCACACAGAAATCACTGGAGTATTTTCACTGAATACCACTCCTATGCAAGAATGGTGAACGGCGCAACTCAAGGCAATTGCATAACTTTTTCAATTATAGCTAAGGGGTAATTTATCCATGTTTTAGAGACAAACTGCAGCACGTGCTGTAGTCTCCACAGAGAGGCACCATCTGTGCAGTGGTCCTGTTGAACACATCTTGAACATCGCATTCAGAAATACCTCCCCAAGCTCCCTTCATTGAGAACTTAAAGTCCAGTACATTGTACAAATAAGAAATTTCATTCATGTTTCAAACCAATTACTCTGACATCAAAATTCATAGAAATTGCCTTTTCAAAGTCAGTTTTTGCCATTCACTCCTCCCCTCCATTTGCAGTCGTATCACAGCTGCCTGCAGTAACAAAGCGTGCTTGTGCTCCACGGCACAGCACTACACCCAGACGCGCGGCTTAGCTTATCCCATACTACAAATGGGACGGTGTGGCAATATTGTTCTCTGCTCAAGAAACGCACCCTGTTTCCCAGAAAGGCTGATGGGAACATGTGGCGTATCGTGCTGAAACAGCCAAGACGCTTGTGTTTCCTACATTAGCTTGTATATCTGTATGCGACATTATGCAATGCAGGCAGAACATTAGCGACATAGTTAGGGTAAAGAACATATAGGTTTTACCTAAAAGAACCAAACAAGTTGTGTCAAAGTAGGAGACATTTCCAGTTAAAATACTAAGATTTTCATACTTTCTTATAAGCAATATTGCTAGAACTACGGCTTTCCTTTTCAAATTTCATTATAATCCCTAAAAAGGATGTTTCTAAAAATCTTACTACTCTACAGGCAAAGGCATGCTTATTTTACAGATGGAGACCAAGATCAACAGTGAACTGCAATTGCTTAAGATTCAGATGCCCAAGCCAGGATTGTACATTAGCATCTCTCAGCTTACGCAGAATCCACTGAACACGCTTCAGCGTGCTCAGGCCATCAAACAGGACGCCAAGAAGCCTACTGATTAATAACCCATGGACATGACCAGGCCACTTCCATCGTTGTTCAGGCATTGCCATCTGCTGCTTCAAAGACAAAAAGCCCCATAGTAAAACATGACTGAAAGGCCTTACCATTTTTTAAGCTGTCAAAACCCAAGGAATGTCGAATTTCTTTCAAAGTGGTTCCATGGGCTCCAAGCTCTACCATTCCCATGGCTATTGCAATGCTCAGAGGAGAGAAAAGAATATTCTCATCTTCTCTTGTAGCTCGTAGCTGATTGTAAACATTCACAGAAAGTTCAGCAATGGTTTCATCAGGAAAATTTGTCTTGAAGGCTTTGCCTTGCAAAACAAGCAAAGACAACAGTCCAAGGAAATACATGTCTTCAGATTCTAAGATCTGCAAGATAAGTTTTGGAGAAAATAAGTTAACCTTGTTCAAGCAATAAGAGATTCAACTTGAGAGAAAAAAGAATAGTAAACTTTTAATCTTAAATGTGTGGGGAAAAAACCTACTTATGGAGTTCAATGCACAATTCAGCTATTTGGAGGAGAAACTAATACATATATTAGTAATGATCTATTTTGAAAAAAATAACCTGCTTTGTTATGTGACTTCATGCTTTTGAAATCTTTCAGTAATAGATTAATAAAACACAGCTTCTACAGAAAGAGACCACAAAGCCACAGCAACGCCTTTCCTACTTCTACTTTTTTAATTTTGCTGTTGTCATCGTTAAGCAATGCTGATCTGGAATTGGTACATGTTTCTGTACTTGTTCACCATGGAGACCTATAAATCCACATTTCTTTTATTTGACCTTCCAGTAAGATGCAACTTATTCATCTAAGTCACTCTAAGCCCCAAACTGATAAAACTATTTCCAGCACTGTAAGAGACCTTGCTGACACCAGTGACAACCGAAATGTACCATGATGTTGCTCAGTTGCAAAGCACATGGCAAGCAGCCACAAATTCTTTGAAAGAAAAATAAATCGTGCCTTAGTTACCAAATGAAATCCCTTTTGTTAGTAAATAATGGTGAGAGGTTGGATAGTTATGCTAGCTAGGAGACAATACCTGCTCAGAGATCTTCAGAGGTTAAAGTTACTGCAGACACCAGTGAGAAAGATCCAAAAGGGGAAACAAAAAAGTAAACTAAATAGAAACAAGGGTTAGCACTAATGCTTTTGACTAATCCATATTCCAAGCTTTGCTAAACTGCTTCAGTAAGGAACAGTTCTCACTGTCCCAGTTTAGCTCATCGCACACCTACTGGTATTAACATTCCAGCTCCTGAAGCAGTGTACGTGTTTCTCCATCCTTCCATTTTTTCCTTTAAACTTCATGCTGCCGTGGCATCTGACCCACTACAGCCAAGTGTCTTGGGTCAGAAGTATCAAGCCAACAGAGCTCGCATTTCAATTCCTTCTCTTCGCTGCTGACGATATCTCAAACACATAACTAAGTAAAGATTCCTGAAGCAGTACGTTAGACAGTACAAGACTAAAAGCTTTAGTCCAGAAGTTGTAGTTGTTGTGCCAGTCTGCAGGGCTTGTCAGCATGGGACAAATTTGTGTGAATGTGCTATTCTGTTGCTCGACTGAAGTCAATTCGCATGCATCCAGCCCAAGTGCCTCTGCCTTATGCTTCCTAGCTCTCCTGTGTCTGCAGCTACCACGGGTTTCTATATACCTGACAGAGACCCTTAGTGAGCTTTAGACAACATCTACATTACGTATTTCATCTTCAAAGGACTATGTAGCATTATCTAATTAACTCACACTACACTGAATGATACATAATTTAAGCATTATTACGCACATTTTATAGCTGAGAAATTGTAAAAAGCAACAGAGTACCCATACATGCCTTGGCAGCAACTCATGCAGTCATTAATTAAGATTCTTCCTGTCCCCTAGCCGTGGATCAGCCTTTTGTTTATTTTTGCACTGAGAAAACTAAATAGATGAGCCAGTGCTGCAATCACATGCTTCAGGGGACCAGGACAGGCTCTTCGTAGAGCTAGAGCCTTGTTTCTCCCCTGCCCCACACCTCCTTTCTGCTGATTGCTTCCGTATATGTATGAAATATGCCTCTCTTCTCAATTTCTAATAAGCCCTCTCCTATGCTGGCATCACTTCATCTCTCTGAACTACCTGATCAACCTTTCTCTGATTCTCAGCAAGATATCAAAAATCTCCACCGTGGGCACTTATTCTATTCAAGAATGGCACAAAATAAGTCATATAAGCCTAAAGCACCAGCTTTGTATTGTGCTCATTGCTTGATGACTACGTATTTCAGTACACTTGCAAAACTACCCAGCACTTCACCGCTGCCCAACGGAAAACACTTCAGATTGAGCCACGACCATCGTAACTTACTTGATAAAGACTGAGACAAACTTTTTATTGTCCAAAACATCATCACCATACCACAAACTTCCCCAATAACTGCTGTTCTTAATAGCAGTTAATTTTTTTTTTTTTAGTCTGTCCATTTATTAACTATTGACTTAAGGATATTAAGGTTTCTGTTACAGAAAATAACTGGATTTCTCTGTTTTCTTTGTGATTCTGGGCTTTCTAGATTTCCTTATTTAAAAAACCAAGAGCATACATATCTCCCAATGTTACATAATACAAGACTTCATTCAGCACATCACTGTGATAGACCAAGCCCAGGTATTAGTCTCTCATCCTAAAAGGTGTAGGAGGGAAGAAAGGCTCATAAATATAAATCACGCAGGAGGTCTACAGCAGTGTCAAAAATGGTACCCAAACAGATACACAAGTGGAAGCTCATCTATCTTTTGTTGAGGATGAACCCAAAGCGTCATCACCGCTTGTAAACTAGCCTGTAATTCTGGGGAATCTCACATCCTAATCTAAGACAACAGGTTTTGTTGCTCAATGCAGACGCAATTATACAGACAGCTAAGCTCTTCCCCCCGTACCAAGAACTGTTTGACCTCACTTTCAGACCTGACAAAGTTACAATAGACATAAGACAATCTTCAATTTTAAAAAAAGAAAATTTCCCCAGCCTTTTAATTGCAGAGGCAGCTATTCAGCACTCCATCACTGATCTTTGTCCTATGTGCTACTGCCAGACAGGCTTAAATAATTGCAGGGGGAGAAAGAAGGAAAACTTATACATCTTAATGAAGTGCTTAACACGTAGGTTAGACTATCTGGATGCTAATAAAATATGTGGTATCAGACAATGCTAAAAAAATAATTATAAACAAATCAAAGTCATCTTTCTTTCTGACCACTCCTGAACAGCTCCCCATGTGAAATAATCAACTTACAATATTTTTAATTACTTTGTTGGACACAAGAGAGAAAAGTTACATAGACGGGGACAAACAAGATTTATACCGAAATGCTTTTATAAGACAAAGTACCAAAAAGTTGCACTTAGTCTTTAAATACACGCTTAAATCCCACTGATGGCAATACAAGAGGTGAAGCTGCACAGAATTAAATTTCCCTGTAGGAATGAACTACTGCCAAACCACCTAGATTTCCCCCCGCTGCCCCTTCCACATCACTTTCAGTCTAGAGAGGTTTCCTAACAGAGTTCACAGCGAACTTCCACACACACGTCCAGGGAAAAGGAAGAGAGCCAGGGAGGTGGGAATGAGCACGCAGGTATAGGCAGAGGATGCGACGAGCTTGTTTGCTGGCAGTGCTCTGAAGTTATTTATAAAAATCACTTCCCCACAATGTCTGAACAAGAGTACAACGTATGGGAAGATGTTTTAAAGCGAACTGAAGACCTGTGGGAGATGGTCATTGGGGAGAAGGCTGTAAAACAGAACAGACATCTGATCGAGCCTTGCCAGCCAATGTGACAATGGTCTAATCTGAGATGTCTGGGGTAAATTCTGCAGTTCAATTCTTTCTGCACTTCTGGCACAAGCGTACACTCTTCTACTGACAACTGGGAATCCAGCTCTTAATTATCATTCTAGTCCTAGCAGTTACTGCTTCTCTGATTCTGTCTCACTTTAGGCTATATTACTTTTGGTTTTATGCTTCCTCATGCCTCTTCATGCAGCAGGTCTTGATCCAACGAACAGCTGAGCACTTATTACGGTGCAGCACATTCTCAGCATCTCTCTTCAGTAAGAGTCAAGTGCACTCTGTTTTGTTTCCACAGCAGTATGGAGAGCATTTTTTAAACTGCCTGTACCCTATGCACAAACATACTTTAAGTGAAGGAAATGAAGCTGAACATTATGTAATGTATGTCCAGGAAGTTAACCAGTTCCCATGAGTATCGTCAAACTTTTTAGTCAGTCTTTTTAGACTCTTCCTCAGAGTCATCAGCAGTACAGTCTGTCACAGCTGTTCCGCATCAGTGAAATCTAGTGAACTAATACTGTGTCAGCTGAAAAGAAGTCATAGTCCACACTGAACAATAATTAAAAAAAAAAACTCAAGAACCATTACTTTCAGATGTTACTGCGTGCGTTTTGCATTTATTGGCTACCAATATGAATGAAAAAAGTTGTTAAAATTACCTTCACTCCTCAATCACAAAGACATTAAGACCAAAAATACGAATTTGTTTGAGGGCCAGCCTCCGACGAAATCTAAGCTCTGTGTTATTTTATCTTATTCTTCTCGTGTTTCTGCTCTAGGTACAGAGACATGCCTGTTTTGTCTGGGGGCTTCTTCTGCCTTTGGACACTGTTCTGTACAGGGTTTAACAGTTTCTTGGATACAACTTAAATGAAAGGCACTCCTGTTGTTCTTATTTTTTGTCACCTTCTCACACATTACTTAATAATAAAAAAGAGATTCCAGATAGATGTCATTCAGTAGGTACTTGCATTGAGGTCATGACTAGTTTAATTTACAGATAACCATTTCATTCAAAATTTCAGAAACCTTCTGTAAAGATTTCACCAGTCCTGAAATTCAGGCTACTGCATTTCAACGACAGGTCACAACCAGCTCCGTGTCAAGGCAGCATTCCTGTTCATTTGCCCTGTGGCCAGCACAGATGTACTCCTGTGCACGGGCAGAAGGAACACCAGTTTTAATAATGTTTGAATAGAAAGATTCACAGGCTAGAATACAGGACTGATTCACTACAGCTCTTGCTCCCCAAGCATAAGGCTGGAATGACTAAGAGGAAGCAGAACATCGCCCCCTCACACCCACAAATTCTGAACTATTCAGTTCAGGACATATGCTTTCAGAAAAATGCAAAAGGGGCAAGCATCCTCTGTAAGACAAGATATTTTGAGAGGTATCATATCAACAAACTCAAACTGAGTTCACAGACATGAAGTACCTTACTGTAGGAAGGTGTCAAAAACTCAATTAAGTGTTGAATTCTAGTACCTTCTGCATGCCAGACAGGTTGAAAAAATGGGTTATAATTTCCTTGCCTTTTACACCTTTACAGAATGTGGGTTTTATAAAGCAACTCATTTATGGCTTTAAAAACCTGCAAAATAAAGCTGTGATATATTGCCTCAGTTCCTCAGCACACAGAAACTGAACTAAGATTAGTTGCCTTAAAGATTACTCTTGGCTACATGCAAGCTAAACACCAAAGGTGTGGAAAGTACAAACGAGAAAAACTGCTGATTCCTTCTGATCAGTGTGCAAAAGAAAAGCTTGGAGAGAAAAATAAGCGCGGTAACAGGACTGATAACATTCTCTCCTGTAAAGAAGAGCATCTGCAGGCACAGACAGAAGTCTGGAAGAACAATTTTATAAAGCGAGAGATGAATTTACTCAGGGAACAAGCCCTGCTGCCCAGAGGAAAAAAAAACAAAACAAAAACCACTATTTATCTAGGTAGGAGCTGGGTGCTTCCTCATTCCCCTCAACCCAACCAAAACCACATCATGTTTATGACATTAATTATGAAAGGATACGAGTTTGGTGAAATTCAGCCACTACTGCTTTGCCCGTTCGTAAACACAACAATTGCTGCAGTCACTTTTACTCTAGCTGATTTCTTGTTGGCAATCCTATCAAGCAATACAACATAAAAGAGGGAGGGACTGCGTAACTAGTAGTAAGAATTTAGAAAATAAACACAACCCTCCCTCCAAAAACAAACCAGTGAACATCAGTTAAGCATAGATGCACTGAGCAGTTAGCAAGATCATTAGCTGTCCACCGAGGACCAGGCAGTGGTTGTCATGGCCACCCTGAACGATGTGCAAAGGAGGGACACAGCATAAGGTAGAGCTCCTCGACCAGCTCAGGCTTGCCTCGGGCATGCTGCCCTGCAACAAGAAGGGAGCATGGCTCCTACCACAATCTCAAAATTCTTACAAATCCACTCGAACAGTTCGACCTGCAGAAAAAATGTAAGAATTGTTTCTTCAATCCCTTCTGCTTTGTCCAGGAATCCAGTCTTTCAGGTTTTTATTTATTTAAAGATTGCATAAAAATTGCATCTCCACGTAGCACCCCTGTTCTCACACCTGGAACACTGTTGTTTTACCTCGAGAAAATCCCACAGAAGTAATGCAGCACTTCCTCCCACCTGCCGCTTACTTTGTTCACTGTCCCTTTCCTCCTCCCGTTCACTCGCTGCTCTCTTCCTCCAGCACAGGGACTGACAGAAGTGTACTACGAAACCAGGCTGCAACTTGAGTTGACAACCTGAAAAATAATTTCCTTTACGTAACAACTGAAAGCAGGCAGGTATACAGGGGACAGCAGCGCAAAGGCCGAACACTGTAATGAAGCATCTGAATAGGAAATCCACGTCCTGCCAACTGCTATAAGGGTCTCCTTACACAATGCACTAGGGCATGTTTACATGTGGAGCTGAGATACAGGAGAGCCTGCCTGAAGGCGTTAGGAGGTAAATGAAAGTACCAGTTCTCAGAGCAACACATATGCAACTCATGAGCCATTGCTTATAGCGCAAAGAATACACACAATGAAATGGGAGAATAACTAGATGTGCACAAAATGTTTTAAGTTACAGCTACTGTGGACAGTGCGAGCAGTACATGAAGTCATCTACAAAGTACTTTGGTTATTAGAAGTGGTGACAATGTGAAATTATACATGCCTCTTGACACCAGGCAGGCACATAAATGCTAGTGATGACGTGCGTTACATTTAGCCAGCAAGTCAACTCCTTCATATTGGGATACATATCTACATTTTCTGTGTTGCAAAAAATGTTTATCCTTAGCTTAGGTGAGTGTATGATCTTGTCAAACAGAGATTCTACAGACACATCTAGAATCATTAAGCTTGTTTAAACCTGTTTGTTTCAGAGATGTGCAATGACATCTGTATTTCAGTCTGCACAAACATCAGTAATAAAGTTATGGAATTTTATCACCATCTGCCAATTATGGAGTCACTGCCTTCTGGAGCAGGAAACCTTGCGGTCAACTTCATTAGAAAGCAGCACAATAACAATATAGCAAACACTGCGGTACTCAAACCTCTAGTATGTAGTGACTAAGACAAAGAAGAGTCATTCTGTAAAAAAACATTTGGATCATACTAAAACCTTGCTCATCAATGCACAGCAAGGCATACCCCTCAGGATTCTTTATTTTCCTTTTTTAAATGGCCCCGTAACACCAGCAACTTCTAGAAAACCTGAAAGAAAAATGGTACGCTGAAAACTTCCATATTGACAATTTCTACCATTAAACCCCAAACGTTTTTAAACTTTCATGGAGCTTGGCACTGAGTCACTAACCTGCCGAGGCAATTATGCAAGCCAAAGTTCTCTTAATTGAGCTTCCTCAAGCATAATCCCTCAGCTCCAATTAAAAAATAAAAAGAGATGCTGAGAAGCCATGTCCAAAATACTTAAATTTGAATAGCCTAAAGCAAACATCTAAATCCACGTCTAGACAGCTAAGAAAAGGTGGTCTTATTTCAAAAACTACTACTATAAGGCCTGAAATTGTGAGGATCCATATACAATTTTTCTATTTGTTTCTCTGTGTAGAAGAAAAAAATTTTTAGAAATTCTTTGGCAGAGTGTTTATTTGTGACAGCTACAATGTGCTCCACAAAGTAAAACCTCTAAATAAGAGAACACAAAACAAACAAGCTCTGTGAAGGAGAAAGTTTGAAGTATTAGAGAATTTGGGCTCAGAATTGGAGATGTGCACATAGCCCTTCTGAGAAAGTCAATAAAGTCTGACGGGGGAGATCTTCCAGGCTAGAGACTGAAATACTACTACATAGGATCGGCTTTCGACAGATCAAAAGCAGGGGGTCTATCTGTCAAGTTCCACAGAAGCAGGTTAATCAGGCACAGATGAAATTTGGGTTTTTTTCTACATATTTACGTTTCAGTGAAGGTTGTCAGTCCTGTACACTACTCTGAATAAGGTTACTCTCATGCATGTTGGTCCTACGGTGAAGACATTGACTTCATTTTACTATGGAAGGAGGGACAGCATCCAGACACAGGAGGTGAAGCTGTGTCTTACAGGCTCTCAAGAACCAATTTCGACAAGTTCTACTTTTGGACTTTTCTTCTTTTGAATGAACAAGCCAACATAGTACTCCACTCACAGTGCAAGCAGCTAGGGAAGATACCCCAGATGAGACAGTAGCATTGTTTTTCCCCTCTCAGATTTCCTTAGGGTAGTTTGGGAAAGGAAGAAAGAGGAAGGGTGCGCTCTGGTTTGGCAGCAGTTGTTTTCTATCAGAAGCAGGGGAAATGGCACAATCCAATCAGTTATTTTAGACACAAGAATAA
>Ga0181612_150321_pt1 | contig 13240 bp, 10 predicted proteins | sample HoacroProtozoa21_FD_119630 | JGI IMG/M metagenome (GOLD analysis project Ga0181612, IMG submission 119630) | Hoatzin crop microbial communities from Cojedes, Venezuel. Combined Assembly of Gp0051906, Gp0051904, Gp0051908
GAAAGCTACTCCCTCACTCATTAGGAAACAATTTGTGGTATAGTAGTGAAAACCACAGATTTAATGGAGGGAAAGTGTTGCCTTGTCAAGACTGCCTGGACTTCCGGGTACAGGTTTGCTCAGGAAGTGTCTGTGAATTTTTGCAGATACCCTAGCCATTTGAACTAAGTAAGTGCCACAGCTGAGATCACTTTGTTTCTACAATAACAAGAGCAAGAAATCATAGTTGAAAACAAACCTGTGAATAATAAGATTTACCGAACTGCCTGCCAACACCTGTAATATGCATTAATCTAAATCTTCTTTAAAAAATATTTGATTTATCAGATGTCGTTACAATATCAGATGCCTGGATCTTTCCCCGCCATGCCTAGAAGAGTCTTGACTCTGTCTCATCCCAAACCAAAGTACTGATTTTGGGTAGAAGAGCTGCAATAACCCGGCAAAGCACCAATAGCCATCTTAGAAAACATAACTCCACGAGTTGTTGGCAGGATGCTGTTCACCAGCAGTTCTGCACCCCCATCAGTGCTAGAGAAGTAAAATCCAGAAGCATTCTACTGTAAGGACAGCTAAAAGCCCACTTAGTTACAGGTGATATTATCTCACCTTTATAAAAATTATGTATCTAGTTAAATAAACCTGATTGATTGTCAAAATCTTCTGAACAGCCAGAGAAAAAAAGCAGATTTCCCAAGAAGACATTTCAGCCTAATGCAAGCTGAAATGAGTCTTGCCCTATGGTAGATGTTATCTCTCCTCTAAGACAGAATTTAGACTAGACATCCAAGTAAAGACTAGCTCAATGTAACTGCAGATGTTATGATTCACTAAGGTATAAAATTCTTGCTTCTTTTTTCTTAATCATGGAATATCTTATTGATAAGGTGTACATAAATGTCTTTTTTGCTTCTATTATCCTTATTTACCTAAAAATGTATTGATATTTTCTTAAATTAACTTACTGTTTTCCATAGCTGTCCATTTATGTGACTAATTTGTCTTTTTGAAATTTTTATCTCAAAGTTTTTTTAAGAATTTTAAGAATTATCAAGGTTACAGAAAAGTGTTCCTGTGCTGAAGTGAGACGAAAGATAAAATTCTCAGAAGTGTTCAGTAGAGAAAACAGGAGAGTTTGAGTTGGTCAGTCAAAACATTTCATTTTGATTGTTTTGAACAATCCCATTTTCATTTGTAACTTTTTCTTTTATTACTTCTTTGCACTATTTTAAAAAGAAAAGTCATTTAAGAGCAAAACCTCATATTTTTTATTTTGAAAGTATAAATGAACGCTGTTTGGAGAATTTAAAGATTTTAAAACATTTGATTTTCCGCATTTTTTAGAATGTTGCTCTGGCTGTTCATAGAAAACATCTCTGTTACGAAGCATTTTGTTTTGACGAACCCCTGTTTTCCAATGAAAAAAACATTTTTGCAAAATTCGTATGTAAGAGCAATTGTTAACATAATGTGTCTTTTTTGTGTATGCATCTTAAATTCATGTTGTAACTTCCTTTTTGATTTTTGAATATACATCAATCTTTCCACAAATTCTTTGGTGCATACATTAGCTCAGAAAAATGTTCCCTAAAGCGGAAAACTTTATTGATCAAAATATATTAAAATTGAATTATTGCTCTGTTTTTAAAATATTTTATTCATTTTAAAAATTTGTGATGTTCCAAAACACCTGTGGCAAACAACATAATGCATTGCCATCATAAGCAGTAGAAAAATCTGTGCTGTTGTTTTCGCAAAAAAGGTAAAGAAGAAAGAAAACTAGAAAATAAATTAGAACAAGAGACATTCAAAAAAATTAGCCTGTTGATTGTTAAATGTAAAAATAGCTCCTGGCAGCTTATTTGCAAATTAACATAGATTCAGCAAATTAAAAAAAATGAATTAGAAGGTATAAAGGCAGACTCCACAAAGAAACATATTTAATTAATATTTATAAAGTTTGCTGCTTATTGAAGAGTAATAATCAAAAATATTAAGTCTCAAATTGAAAAATATCATAAGTAAGGACTTTAACCTAAAAATTCAAGGGATTTTATAACCACGAGCCAGGGGCAGCCTAGGCAAGTGATCAGCTGAATAGGATGACAGAGCAGGAGAAGGTGGGTTTTATTACTAAAACTAGTGTATTTCGTAGAATATAATATACAGTTAACTTTTGTATTATAAACTTGACATAATTAAATGGCTTCATACACTGGATAATAATTTGCCTGTAAGGGAACTTCAGTAGTGTGTTGCAGCTCCTCCTCAAGAGACATGTGAGATAGGAGGTACATAAAAAATATGGGAACTCCTGCAGCTCTGCCTGGAACCCTACTAATAAAAGTAAAAATTGTTAAATAGTAAGAGAATATTAAAAGTGAGAAGTGCTCCAAGGACCTCTTTTGTAAGACCTGAAACACTGGATTGACCTCACCTAACTTTAGACTCATGTAGTGTAACTACCTACACCTTTGGTAGTACCTAAGCTGTCTTCACAGTCAATGATAAGAATTCTGCCTATTTATGGCATAGTTCATCTCAATTCTCCATTTCAGATATCTCCTTCAAGATGAGATGAAATATTTGTTTGGAGAATGTTTTCTCTCCATTTAGAAGAGCTAAGGATGACCAGGTCAGGTATAAAGGACTTTGTTTGGTAAGATGAATCCCATCCAAAGCAGATGTTGACCTTAACTTTTTGAAAGCATTGACATCCATATAAATTTGTATTTTTGTATAGAAGTAATAATTTTTAAATTTTGGGCAATATTCATGTATGCAAACATTAGTCATGCACCTTCCAGTGCTCTGAGTTATTATTCTCTTGTGGCACTTACTGCCTTTCTGTTCAGAATTTTCTCATCCTGGGTGCTCTGATCTGCACTGTGGGTGACCGAGACAGGCTAAAGGAATTAGAGCGTGGTCTCGTGAGTGGATAATTGTCCTCAGACTTATATCCATGTGCAGTAGGTAGAGTTTTGACAGAAACAGGTTCTTATTTCAGTTATATTTTCCTGCTTACTTTTTCACACAGATGGGTGCAAATGAGATGAGGTACTACCCTAGGCCAGTATCTATAATTTATTTACTTGTGCAAGTCATGATAGGTAGTGATTTTCTTGTGTAAATCTGCTACTAAAAAAATATTATCAGTATTCTTCATTTATATCTCCACTGCAAATGAACAAAGAGAGATGAAGGTGGAAAAAAAAAAAAGACAGAAGATCTCATAAAGAGCTTACAAATAACACAGGAAAACCAGTTTCTGTGTAGCCATAGGAGAAAGGACAGCAAGGAAGAAAAAAGGGAACAAGGAAGAGATTTCACTCAAAATTTTGCTGGATTCATAACACCCTTGTTAGAAGCCAGGAGCACAACCAAACCACCTGATACCTGTATAATAAATTAAAGAAGCTGACACAAACCCTCTGTAAAACCTGGTTATGGATCCCCACCCAACAGGAAACACCTGTAATTGAGGGTGACCTTTTTCCTTTAGCTACTACCTGTCTTAGTTTCTTCACCATTTGTTTTTGTAAATATATTTACATACGTGGTGTCTTCTAATTTGTGAAACAAAGAACAGAAGACAGCAGAGTCTCGTGGAGTGCACTGAGGTATTAATAATAATAAAAATAACATATGCAAATCAGACCTGCTAAGGCTGTTTTTTCTCCTACAGGGGGAAGCAGAGAGCTTCTGTTACTTCTCTGTTTTGGGGCTTGCACGTACTCAGCTTCCCATCATTTGGGAGCTCCCTTGTCATCTCTTTTCTCTTCCTTTTCTCTGTGTTTGGCTAGTGATCACCTATATTGACCATTTCTCTTTGAGACCTGTGTCTGAGCATTTGCCTGTAAATGTTTAGCAAAATATGTCTCCTAGAAATCAAATGGGTAATTTTTTCATCGAGAAGTAGGTCTGCTAGAGACGTCAGAACATCAGCTGATCATATCTCCACTGTATGACTGGATGCAATAATAAAGCATGCAAATAACAACAGCGCAACAAAATGTTATCAGCAACTGTCTTCTTATGTATGTGCCTTTGTTGGACCTGGTGTAACATGTAAAACTTCTGTTTATTAATATTTACTTATGCATATGTCTTTGTATATCTGTACATTATATACACTATGGACATATGGATAACGTGTGCCTAGTCAGTAACTAATGTATTTATCTCTTTTCCAGACAGCATCCATATACCAAATCATTAAAAAATTGAGTAATTCTGAGCAGTGAAAAAAACATCACAACAACCTTCTTGGCTGCTATTATCCGTATAAAATCCCAAAAGTAATAACCTGAATAACTGATATGTAGCTTTTACTCTTTATATAATCACTGTGCCTTATATGAGCATTGGTGTTATCACCTACATTTACTGTCCCTTTCCTTTACAAAGGAATTAAAATGACTAATTTCTCTCTTCTGCCTTGTGAAGCTTAAACTCTTTTTTATTTCTCCAACTATGTTATTTTTTCAGAAAATCTTCCTAAACTTACAAAGCACAGAAGACCTTAAGAAATGTGAGCTATCACAAGAGTTTGGAATCTATGCTGCAGTCTCTGGGTCTGTAGCTACTTAGCACTGTCCTTTACTTCATTTCTTGGAGAGTAAACAAAATACTGCATTGCAGCAAATCAAATTTAAAGAGACACGATAGGGCAGAGGTCTGGATAAGAAAGGTTCAGTTTTATTTACCTCCTAGCAAAATATTCAAAGAAGCAGGGAACACAGAGGAGCAGCCTATGTGTTCTTTATTCTCTTTTTTGGTTATCAAAACTTAAATAGAGCCTGTAAGACAATTGTATTACAACTGAGGTATCCAGCAATATGCATGCTAGAGGAGTATCACAATGCTGCCTTTTAATATTGTTATAGTGAATACAGAAGGTATGAAAACAGATGTATATTAAAAAGGTAATAATTTATAACTACTGCTTATAGAATCAGAAGCTTTTAATAGTTAAAAAGTAAGCAATATTCTCCACTTGAAAAAAGAGCACTGGTAGTTACATGGATCATAGCGATCATCTCTTCTATATGAGAATCCTGGACGAATGTACAGACAATACTTTAAAATTCAGGTTTTTATTGTGTTTTACGCAGTACTAAGCGGCTGCACATGCATTACTGGGGAAATAAGAATATGAAAAAAATACATTTAGTGAGAATTATCTCTGCCATAATTTTGCAGCCATTGCAGTCCAGTGGACAAGCGCAAGATATGGAAATAGGTCAGCGTTCCTCTCACGCAGAAGTTAGCTCTGTCTAAGATTCTGCCTCTTTCCCTTACCAGCAGCACGCAGAAAATGTTCTTAGGACCGATGGCTTCTCCACAGAGGCAACCATCCTACTGCTGTATGCCATGATGGAAAATATCTCGCCCTGAGACCTGCTAGTGTTATCAGGTCACACACGACAAGGTTTGGGTCCAGGCAAGCACATCTTTTTCAAACTAATACAGTGACCAAAACACGTATTTTGAGGTAGGTTTCTCCAGCACACTCTGAGAGAGCCTGGAACAACTGAACTATTAGAGCCCCTGGTGACTATCTCAACAGCAGTGAGATTTCCTTCATCCCCCAGCCTTTCTGCTTCTCTCAACCTCAGCATGGCATTGCATGGGGCAAAGGCATCTGTGTCCTTCAGAAGCCCCTCCAGACCCCACCTTTCAATCCACATCCTTAAAATACCGAATCAGATGTGAGCTCCTCCTGTCTCTCTAGCTGATTTGGATACAGTTTGTGCTTTTAGCTCTCAGGCTGAAAGCTTAATACCTATTATGATGTTTGTTCATTATCAATTCACTTTTATTTCCTTCCAAAAGCAAGTGGTCTGCTCTGAATCCTGTCTCTCTCCATCTCCTCCCCCACTTACACAGAAAACACACAAATGACCGGGCACAGCCTCCATTTACATGTTATTTTGCTCGGACCTTCACTACAGATAAGTTATTAGATAAATCAAAAATACTTGTACAGATCTGACCCATCTTGTCAGTACAAGGTAAAGGAACGAGGGCAGGTGGTCAGATGGGCATTCCCAGACTTACATGTTGCCCTGCATGTTGAATATTCTAAGACTTTTTCCAGTAACAAAGAAAGTGAAGTGAACCTTCTTAAAAGGAAGTTCAGCATCCTGTACTTGAAATGGAAGTAGGATTTACCCATATGCCATTCTGTTTACACACCATGCACCTTAATTTCTGCACAGTTTAATGTGTATGCTTTTACATACCCGTGTCTTAAAGGTGAACACTTTACAATGACATGAGTGCTTTTAAGGTTTTCTATCCCTTCTGGAGGCCAGACCTGCAAAGAGCTGAAGCCTCACTTCCAATGGAAACAGGTGTAGCAGAAGATAGAAGTTGCCTGATTTATTATCTTCATGAGTAGCGGGTTTGTACCTTGAAAAGCATGTTGTGCTTTGCACAGCTGATGAAGGGTTTAATCTAAACAGGTAGCAGGAATCCTTATCTGTAAATAGCCCGCACACTGGTTGGTGTTTTGGTAGGGACTAAATAAAATTCTCTTTGGTGCAAATATGTTGAATATCAGCCTTTCAGGTATCCCAAATGTAAAAGCAAAACTCTTCTATGCAACAGAAATTTATGAGAAGCTGCCCAAAATAGAAACTGGAGTAGGACTTCAGCCAAGTGTTGTCTTCAGAGTCTGAATCCAAAAGACTGGTTTTTTTTCAGACCGTAACACTTCCAAAATATATTTGCCTTAAATTGAGGGATATGAAGTAATGATCATACATCATTTCACCACTTTGACTGGGGTGATTCTCCACTAGGTTGTAGATAGCACCACTAAACTTATGTCAAACCTGTGGGTATCTGGTGCCAGTGCAAAGTCAAACCTCGTTTGCGTAGTCAGCCTGTCTAATTTTACGCCTTTCTCGCATCAACCAAGCTTCCTTGTTTCCCGATAAAGCACAGAAAGAACTTTTTCTGTACTTACACAGCTCTACACATATACTCACACTCTTTCTTTTCTAAAAATTTCAGATCCTAGAGTGATTTCTGTTTGTGCGTAAGAATTTAGTAGGATGTGCTGTGGATTTTGCTTCCTTGTTCAAGCTATTGTCACATATACAACCTCAACATGAACCAATGGATAAGGAAGACTAGAAAAATCCAAATTACTCCCCTGAAATCATGTGCAAAGCTTCTACAAGAGTGCAAAGATGTGTCCAAACAAATGTTTTCAATAAGAAAATGAAAAATTTATTGCAAAGAATTATATGAAAAAGACTCAGAAAAATGGACCAATTTTCTTATTACCTATTCTTATAATACATAAGGAACTGCCTCTTCAAAGAGAAAACTCAGAGTGTGAGGCCACTGAGATTCAGTTCGTATTTAGAAATATGTTGATGTTTTCTATTAGAATGGGATTAGCTTTCTTGGTTTTACGCTTGCTTTCACAGTCTTAACTAAGCTTTTGTGTATTGAATATTCCCACAACACTTGTTACAACTTTTTGATGTAATTCTTGTTACAGATGATTAAAAATGCTTTTTAATATTCTTTGTAAATTGCATAGGATAAAAATATTTTTAATGCCAGGGAAAGAGCAAAGGAATTTGGTTGAATGGAGATGATAGCCTGGGTTGAATAGGTAGGACTATAATAATTGCTTTCATTTTAAGAGGTAAGAGCAGTAGGATTTATAGTGACAAGTTTTTTTTTCTGTAGTTGCTTTTTAATCTTTATTTTTTGTTGTTGTGTTTTTGTTTGTTTGTTTGTTTTGTTTTCCTTATGAGTGCTCAAAAATTGTACATATTTGTGCAAAGCGAAAAAGATAATGTGTCACAAGACAAGCAGCAACTCAGGAGGTAATGAAGGCCCAACAATGAAGAAACTGTCTGGAGACTAAGACCATTCAGATCGAATTCCCTGTTCTTCAACAAATTCTACATGCTGTGACCTTGAGCAAGACATTTCATACTATGTTCGTGAAGCACTTATTTGGGGCCAATAATTGCTTAAATCCAAAATCACAGAATCACAGAATCACAGAACCCTGCTGCTGTCTAACTGCAGAGCCACCTGGATTTTCTTGGCCCCTGTAAATTCTATCAGTGGTGTTCCCAAGGCACCCACCTTTCCTCTGCTCTCAAAGCTGATCTATAGTGTGCTGAGTATTGAAACAATCTTTGAGGCAGATGGTGAGCAGGAGACTGATTCTGCAGTCTGAAGGTTATAGCACTCAACTCAGGATGTAAAGAGACTTTGATTCTAGTCTCCGTAGTCACGGGTTTAGTATTTACATGAACAAGAACAGCTTCAGTAGCAAACTGAGGGGGTTACTCTTTCTCACCAATAAGGTTTCACGATTTAAAGGTAGGAAGAGTCATTTGGGAGACAAGAAAGACAGAGAGATTTGAAGTGTTTTCACAGACCCAGCTGGTGTGCAAATAACGTGATTACCATGAGATGTGAAAAGAACAGCAGAGACAGTGTTTTGTGACCTATCTGCAGAGGGGACAAATTGATCTCTGGCAGTTCCAGTTACACCTCCTAACTAAAAAAGGATTCGGTTAGCCCAGGAACCTAACTTTCACATGGATGACATCAGGTAACTCAACCCCTTTTCCTTATTCTAGGAAACAGTATACTTTGTGGGCTGCACACTAAGATGCCCACGGTTTCTCACTGTGAGGAGTGTATATTCCAGATGCTGTCCATTTTTAACAAAAACATCAATGGATTTAGTATAAATTTATGTCTGACCTTATCTCTCCTATATTGTGGCTTTTTATGCTACTGTGACAGTACAACGAAGTCTTCACACCCTCGTATAAAGACTCAGCCTATCTAAACTTGAGTTGTGGATTCCACAAGATGGCTGGATAATCAAATGATGCTTCAATGCCAAATGTGTGCACCTAGATCCCTGGTTGTTTATCTATGAAATGTGAGTAGTTACATTCCTCTAAAGGATGATGTGACCTACAGGGATAAGTATTTTAATGACTGTGAGACACTCATATTAGGGCAATGTAAGCTGCATAACTGTCTTTGAAATAGAAATGTTACTGAATCGGTACATTGGCTTTTATTATTTTGCAGAATGATTCATATATTATTAGAGTGCTCCTTATCACATTTTTTTATTTTTTCTTGCATAAAATATGTATTAAAGTATAGAGGATATTCCCATCTTGACTTGGAAAGCAGAAAAGTTACCGTGAAGTAGAAAGTAACTAAGGTAATGTGGTTCAGAAGGTCCAGTTAGCCTACAGTGATGATAGGTAATGGTTTGCTTTGCTTTTGAAATGTTAAGTGAACTGTATGAGGCTGAAATATCTTACACAGATGGTCCAAAACCAGAAATACACACCTTTGCCATTTCTCACTGCTCCTTTTCCAGCAGGGCAGCTGATGTCATGGTCCTTACTGCTATGCTTTGTAATGTGGGAAGTTAGAGTGTGGAAGATGAGATATTCTAAGCAGCTTGGAATGGCAACCATAAAATTGCTCACTGAACAGTAAGTTTCTTACAGGAACCCTAACTAGTACGTCTGCGTCTCATGGAAATCAAAGGAAACAGGACTGGAAGAGGCTCAGAAAGCCCTGCTCTATTCCTCTGTTCCGGTGAGCCGCACCCCAACATGTTTTACTCACGGAAAGACAAGGGCATTTCCATCCTATCCCAATGTGGGTCAAGAACTTTTCATAGTTTTCCCCTTTCTAGCAACATTTGACATTTTTGAATGTTCTCCTATCACCTCCTTTCCTTCCATCTTCATATCACTTTCACACTGCGATATTTTCAAGATCTCTTCTCTCTGTCTTTTTTTCTGTATACCTCTGTACCTAATTAGCTGTTCCCCAGTATGCATTCATGTTGTTAATCATTCCTCTGTTATTTCATTGCATTGTCTTGAATTGCACTATAATTTTTCACATTTTCCAGCTTAGTAAGGTGATTATGAGATGTAATTCTGCCTTCCAATGAGGTGACCCTCTCTCCAAACTCAAAATGTGAGTATCGTGCAGCTCATTAAGTAAGATAACATACAGTACTGGATCTAGGACAGACTCATGTCAAATCCCTCTTGCTACCTTCTTCCATTTTGTCAATAAACAAATGGTATCTTCTTGTCCAGTAACATTTTCAAGCCAGCTTCATACTGACCTTACAGCTCTCTTCCCTGCACTCTAGTCCTTTTTTCCTGTTATGCAAATGTCATGTCAGACAGTGTCAAAAGCCTTATTAAAGTCATGATATGTGACTTCCACTGATTTTCTCGTATCCACGAGGCCTGTTACCTTATCATAGAAAGAAATTAAGTTGTTTTGACATGATTTGTTCCTGACAGTTCCATGTTTTCTTTTAGTAGGTCCTTACAACTAGAATGTTTGATTACTCTGTAAAGACATCCAGAGTGCATGAACTAACTTTAATCAAAGAGATTAGGAAAAATAAGACAGCTATTTACTTCTCCCAGAGGCTACCCCATCCAGAAATTGGGTAACAAAAAGGTAGCGTTGCTTTGTGGCCCCAAACTTTGCATGTATTGTCACTCTGAGAAGTAAATTTTGAATGGCTATAAGAAGAATGAAAGCTGGGGCTTTTCCTGTGTTGTTATCTGCTTTATCACATCCCTCTGAGCACCTCAGAAAAACAGGCAGCAGAGTGATAAAAGTGATTTCTGGACTACCTAGAAAAGGTATGTTTTGCTACTAGCTGAGAACTATGAGTCTCATCTAGTCTAAACTATATACTTATTTTTATTTGTCATCCTCTTCACCTATTTGTTCTAGATTCTTTGAGGGCAGAGTCTTGTTTAGTACACGTTTGACAATTGCTTTTCCAGGGCACACTCAGCCCTGCAGATACTCTTTCCCTTTTTCACAGAGAACTGCCAGTATTAAGAACGTTAAACATCTTTCAAAATTAAGAACAGAATCTACAATCTGTGGGATCAAAACATGTATATATACACACTTACTCTGATTATTATTTTCTTTTGACTTTCAAAGTTCTCTAACCATAAGGACTTCCATTTACTTAGATTCCTTTATTTTCTAGTTAAGCAAAGGCTGAAAGAATTATTCACAAGTCCTGGTGATTGTATGGAAGATTCTGTGTGTGATTAAGCTATCAGAGGTATAGACACTATGTTGAGGTGCTACAGCAGGAAATTATTTTGCTCTTAACTGGGACATTTATGTTCCAAAAACATCTGAAACTATATATATTTTAAGTCATTAATGAATAAAACATAATCTCTTGTTAATGTATTCATGTAGGATTTTAGATGGCCAGCCTTGAAACAGAAATTGTTGGTTTTATGGATCTGAAGGGCAGGTGCAAAAACATGAAGAAAACATTTATTTAATGCATTTGGGAATTTATTTTTAGTGTCTTCCCAAACTTAAATGAGTTTTAATGGCATATACAGTCTGTTCACAAACCCATCTCTCAAAATGATGAACTGGGAAGGATGTCCATTTAGGATGTTATGAACTGGAAATCTTTGTCTTGTGCTTTCACAGTTGAGCATTTGACTCTTTCCTCTGATATGAAGATGAGTGATATACTGTAATTTATCAAATAAGATAACAAAAGATAACAAAAGAGAGAATAAATCTTATTATGGAATTTTTCCAGGGTGAAGGAACAAATGAATAAATTCAGTAGTTACTGAGACTTAATGACAATAATGTGAAGATTTTGGCCTGTGCTTTGGAAAGCTCTTCTCTTACCTTCAGCAAGCCGTGTGGAGAACAGAGTAAATGTCCCTTAAAATATCTCCTAAATATAGGATCTCAGCTTATACATGGACCCTTCCCAAGATAAAGAAACAATTATTCTGTAAGAGACCTGCTATTTTAGGAATACTTAACCAAAAAAATAGTGACTTTCTTTTCAATGTTATTAAATCCTTTTTGCTGAGCCTCAGAGCTGCACTGTCCTGTGTGCACAGCATTGTCCTTTCCTAAAAACCTGAAAGCCTTAGAAAGAAAAAAAGATTGCAAACTTTCTTGTGACTGCAGCCAGTGAGCATCAGGAAACTGCCCTACCCTGCCTTAAATATACACCTGTTTTTGTGTAGGCATCTGCAGATTTTGGAGGAAAAACAATTCTTTTGTTTCCATTACTAAAATAAAAAAATCAAAGCAAAACAAGACAAACCCCATTACCTTATACTGAATCTCCGCTAGTCTGGAAATGTTTTTCTTCTCCCTTATGCAGAAATAAGCTTCTAGGTTTTCAACGGAACAGCATCAAGACAATGTTTGAAAATCTTGAAGCTCTTTCTGTTTTCTAGAAAAGGATAAAAGTGTCATTAATCTCATTATCCGCATCCCTAAAAATTTTGATCTTGAAAAATCCATGATGTACCCTGACAACCCAAATAATTATGCCTATAAAGCTGTGCGACGAATTATCTCTAGCAGAGATGTGACTATGCATTCCCTAAGTAGGAATTTAATAAAATATGTCACAGTTAAACACACATGTTTGAGGAAATAATCCTGTCTCAAAACAAACACTGGAAGAGAAACAGGAGGAGATTTGAGTTTGTGCATTACTAGACCTGCATATAGTTCAACAGAAAATAGATTAGTCTGAGCCCTTTTGTAAGAGGCTTGCAAATACACTTCAGATTTTTTTTATCATTTATGGGAGTAAGGACAACTTCATAGTTCTAAAAAGAGGCCTGGCAATACAGTACATCAGACTTTATGAGTCTGGCCTTGTAATTACAGAAAGAATAAACAAAGGATGTGACTAAATAGCAAAACCTACCAGAACTCCATGTTCTCCTTGGTCCTGCAGCAGATGTTGAACCTTTCTGAAAACTTAGCTTTAGATGCATCTTCTTGGAGGTGAATTACATGGTGCATGATTGTGGTTTTTATGATATGATTTACGTGCGTTACCTACATGCCATGTTTGTGGATTCAGTTGGACTAATTTCCAAAGCCACGTTAAATAGATTTTTTTTAAATATAAATCTACTGTGCTGATTGAACGTGAGGAAGAATTTCTTCCCTCTGAGGGCGACGGAGCACTGGAACAGGCTGCCCAGGGAGGCTGTGGAGTCTCCTTCTCTGGAGATATTCAAGACTCGCCTGGACAAGATCCTGTGCAGCCTGCTGTAGGTGACCCTGCTTCGGCAGGGGGTTTGGACTAGATGACCCACAGAGGTCCCTTCCAACCGCTACTATACTATTCTGTGATTCTGATTCTGTTAGGGGACCTTATAAA
>Ga0181612_161829_pt1:5000-13239 | contig 13239 bp, 6 predicted proteins | sample HoacroProtozoa21_FD_119630 | JGI IMG/M metagenome (GOLD analysis project Ga0181612, IMG submission 119630) | Hoatzin crop microbial communities from Cojedes, Venezuel. Combined Assembly of Gp0051906, Gp0051904, Gp0051908
CAAACCAATTCAAGGTGCATTAGCCTGTTAAGATAACATTCTGGAGCTTTCTCAAAAATTAGTAATTTTAAATAAAATCGTTTGTGTCAGTAGGGTCAGAGACTGAGGGTTTCTAACATTGGTTAAGGAAAGAATATTGATTCATCCTCCACTCCTTGTTCAGACAAAATTTCCACTTACATAAAGGTGGCTTCTGCCTGGATTGGGTTTCCAAGTCAAAGTAATGCTCACACAACTCATCTGCCAAACCACACAACACCACTGCAAATGACCGCAGCTTACCTATGCAAGCCCACACAGGTGAACCCCACTCAAGAGTCAGAAATCCCTTGGCCTGTGGGCAGCAAAGGAGATGGAGCTTAGGTAGATCCTTCTTCCACTTTATATTTCTAGCATTGCCAAGTAAGTCCTTAAATAAAATGATGGGATTCCTTATTCTTGTCACATACTACCACTTTCAGGGGATATATTTATCACAACAAAGGTTGGGGTTTTGTTTGTTCGCTTGGTTGGTTTTTTTTTTACAATAAGCCAGACTTCTATTTCTATGGAAAAGGACTTGTTTGTACAAACTCTAGCTCAAGCAGGAGAACCATGGAGAGGCCTTTCAAGTAGAGGACTGCCTACAGGATTTCCAGCTTCACAAGGGTAAGGGAAAGATAAGGCAGTTGGTTTCAATACCTAACTTTATGAGGAAAAGGTGAGGATATGCCACTTGGACTACATGTTTGTGGTTTCTCCTGCCGTTTCCTCATTTACTGGATATATATCATAGCCACTGTGGTTTACCCTCAATGTAACCCCTTCTGTGATGAAAGAAACATCAATCACTCACTGTGGTGGGTTTTAGCAATGTAAGTTCACGACACCGTAAAATTTGGGAAGTATGGGGATACTGTGCACTGATAAAATGCCAATGTCACTTGCTTAAATTAAGAAAAACATTCAGATTTAGTTTAAACTCAAATTAAGAAAGCCATTTTTTAAAAGGATTATTTTTTTAAACCAAGATTATTCCCAGAACTATCACATCACATGATCAACCAGAAGATAGCTCCATGGTAGCAAATCCAGGAAACATACTTGTTTTGCTGCTTTCATTCAAAATAATTCCTTTAAGGAACACCAAAACAAACTAAGAAACAAATAAACAAGCAAACAAAAAAAATCCATACCCAGCAAAATAAATACAAAAGACAATTCAACTTCATTATACCAGGAACAGGGATAAATGACAAAGGAAAAAATATTTAAAATAATTAGACTGCATTCAAACTTTCACATTACTCAAAATCATTAAGCTAATGGCTAAAATCCATAGCTTGAGAAAGCTTAAACTTTTAGCATTTTTGTCTATGAAGGAATAAAGATATCTTCTTGTTGTCACAAGCTATGACACTTTAAGGTGAGGAAAAAAAAAGCCAACAGCCAAGCCCCCAAAACCCTACTCTTTAACAATTCTTTGAAATATGACCTCCTACGTCATTTAATTTTTGAAAACCCTAAGGTCATGTAACACACTTTCTCTGTCATTTGTAAGTACATTAACTCAGTGGCCATACGACAGTGAAATTATGATAATGGGCTGCTAAAATGGGTCATGCAGACGCTGCGTTTCATGTTAGCTTCAAACAACAGTGAGAATATAGTCCAAATCAAATATGACAGTACAAAAGCACATGGTTTACTTTTCTCAAGGCTTTGCCAGTAACTGGGAAGGAGGCTGCAGCCACTAAATATAAATGTATTAGTGGAGTTTCTCACCTATGAACTGTCCTTCTCTCCCCACCCATGATGCGCTAAAAGAAAACTGCCACGGCAAAGCAGCAAACTTTCTAATAAAAGAGTGTATTATTCCTTGCAAGGTTTTCCTTTGCACAATACAACAGTTATCGCTAGATAAAGCCCACATTCTTAAAATGCTAACAGTTTCATGTAAGACGACCGGGGACAACACAAATCCTCACACAAAGTTTTTGTCTTTTTAAAGTATACAATCATAAGCAGGCACTCTTCCGTCTACAGACAAAATTCAACACATACTATTGCCTGAAGCCCAGGCAGTTCATCGACATGCGTAAATATCCGTTGAACAGCCAAGAACTAAAACATATCTAATTTGATATACATACAGAAGCCAACACGCCACAACATTAAAAATTATTATTATAACTATAGAGTTGAATGACAAAATGATCCTGAAGTGCACGCTTCAGGGACAGTTTGTTTACGTTTCTGCTCGTATCAATCTAGAGGACTGGGAATATTCTTTGCAAAACTCACACAACCATGGCACATCAGGGTTTGCTTGTCCTTTCTTTTTTTCATATATAGTGCTGCAGTTGGGAGGAAAAGAACTGTAGCGCTGAGACCTTAAAGACGACCTCCTGAAAATGCAGGCAATCCGCACAGGATTGAAATCTGTGCACCAGTTAAAATCATGCAATTGCATTTAACCCATTGATTTTTTTACAATATTAATACTTATTAACTACCTGTAATAAAGGCACAATTTTCTATAAAAAGACCTTTTCTCTTTCTTTGTCTTTTCCGCACAATTTGAAAACTGTCAGTCTAATAGTTCCTAAGAGAACTCAAAGCAGTAAGGTTGACGAACACAAAAGCACAGAAACACTATCACATGCAAAAGTTAGCTGAATAGCACAGATAATTGCTTAGATAATTATTTTGATAGAAGCCCTGCTGAAAGCTCCTATATTTTATCATACGTGTTAAGTGTACATGACCCATCTCCTACATGTGCACTATATGTTGGTTGATAACAGAATTGGTGACTTTTTGCTTTTTAATTTTGTTCAATACGATAAATAACATTGTAGTTAGCTAAAAGGAGAACGGGCAACCTAGATTACCAGGCTCATATTTATATTTAAGCAAACTGTGTCTGTCAGACAGGGGGAGAAATCAAGTTACATAATTTATGTAAGGGGTGTCCATTATGTACACAGTAATGTAGCAGTCTGTGAGAAGACGAGCAAGTAGCAGCGAGAGAAGTTGCTCTTGAGGAAGATCACATTGCCCAGCTCCAGCCTGTGAGCTTCCTGAGCCTTATGCAGCCTGACTGACAATGAGATTTAATGTAGCCTAACTATAGTAGCCTTGAGCAGAAATGCAATTATAACAGGAAGGCATAGAGAGTTTTAGTGTATTAGACTGTATCAGACTCTTGCAAGCATCAGTGGCGTAATCAGCAAACGCTCGCTCTTCCAGACTCTTCCCCCCACCACCTGAAAATTCAGAACGTAAGAACCTTGCACTATTAAGAACTTGAGTAAAGGTCATTTTGTTTTCCTCAATACCATAAAAAATGGCATAGCTAGATTTGACATGCATATGCAAATCAGCACAGAGGAAAAACCCCTGATTTTCCTTCACACTGGATTACTGTATCTGTATGAATATAAACACCTTGACTAAGAAAAAAAACCACACCAGCTCTGTGGTTTAATTGGCAGGATAGACTTAACAGATGTAGCAGTGCTGGACAAGGTTACTGTCTCATGGCAGATGATAAAAAAAATGTACAATGGTCAGAATGGTACAAATTGGTCAGAAAAATATAAATTCAGTTAGGTTGTATTTTAACATACCTCTATAATCTACATAAATAAGACAGAGAGATATTTTAGAGTAACTTAGAATAAGACATCAATCACAGGTAACTGGTTAATGATACCAGTATATGTAATACAAAACAAATGGAAATATTCATACAGTGGAGAAAAATCTCACCATGGCTGTTCAGGTTGAGAGTATTTGAGCTGTCCTATAATGCAATATGTCACTTAGCACTTTGACACGCAATCTTACTTGGCCTTAATTAACACTTTTATTTCAAAGAGTTTTGAGTATATGAATCTACTGACTGAGTAACTGCACCCACTCCCCAAACAAATTCAGACTGTTTTATTTCACTAAGAAGATAACCAACCCAAATGTTAACTAAATGTGTGTTTATACAAAGTTTAGAAGGAGAATTTTTGGCAAGAGTAAATAGAGACTGTTATTTTGACCGTACTTTTCATAAAACACATGTTCACACAGAACCACAAAAGGCATACATACAGACTAAATACATGCAAAAGAAAAATCCCAATCCCACCTATTTATCACAAAAACTTCTACAACCCATTCGGAATTTCTTTTTTAAGCCTTGTGATGGGTCTAGATAGATATTATGCACACTAAAGTAACATGGAAATATACCTTAATCTAGCGCTACCATCTTTAATTTGTCACTTTCATGGCAGACATTTCCAGAGTGTAGAGGTCCAGAAATTTTATGTTGCCAGCACAAAAGCAACTGAAGCACCTGACCACTTAAGCTCTCATATTTTAAAATTCATGACAGAAGCAAAGTAAATTTTACTAAAAAGACTACTGTATAATCAATAATTTGTTCAAAACGTTTTTCTCATGGAAAGTTATGATGTTATTTCAAGCAACTGCTTATTACTATGTTATAAAGCATATTCCTCTGCAATATTCTGTTCTGGATCATGAAACCTTGGCAGTGTTATACATTTCCTCTTGATATACAGCAAGAAGTAACAGAGTTTGGGACAGCAATAAAAAGGATTCATCACTTTAAAATAGTTTAAGATCCATTGTGTGCATTAAATGTTGGGGAAATGTTTGCAGGAACTACTGCAAAAGAGCCACAAATCTAATTCTTTTCCCCTGTCTGATTGATACAATCAGGAATTCATTTAAATGGTCCTTTAGTGAGCTGTCATCAAACTGCAGCCCATTTACAGAAGGTTAGCTAATTAATGAACTCTTGATTGAAGATTAATTTGGCAACGCTTTTTAATTTTCGCCTTAAAATCATGACAAACAATGATGTATTTTAATTAGAGCTTCAGCTATAGCTGGGTGCTTTATATACATCTTTGATATTGTAAACAGATCACATCTATCCATTGGTAAATAGATAATAATGTTTAATTATCTGGAAATTAACAGAAGACTAACAACGTATCCTTATTTTACACACACAGAATTAACGTATGTCCATAAAATGAAATGTCTTATCACAGAATGTGGATTCCACCACTGTACATCCAAAATCCCTATGTAACACATTGCTTTAATAAAAACTACTAAGTGCTAATTAAAAAGAAAAATATGAGTGAGTGTATTCTGTACGCATACCTACAGATGTAGTAATCCAACTATCCAGTATAAACCTGCTTCTTCTACCATAAAAAATAATGCTGTCTTCACGTAAACTGTGATATTTCTGCACAGTGATTGGTGATTTATTTGTGAAATTGCTAGAACGGCGAAGCCACGCAGAAGTCTCAAAGCTCTCGACCAAGGTAAATAAAATGTCATAATATATTTAGCAAATAATAATAGAAAAAATAGAGAAAAACATCAACAGAAGATGCCAGGAAACAAATGGGCATGGGGAGGAATAAAATTCCTAGCATTTCTTCCCCCAAATAGTCACTGTTCATAGTGCTGCAGTGTAAATAATAGCAGCAAATTTAACTGCATTTTCAGAAAAAGTTCAATCCATTATTTTTCAATTTATCATTTGAATTTTCATTACTGTCTTCTATTTACAACATTTTCTTTTTCAAAAGCCACGTCCTTTCATGCTTTTATTTTACGTGTCATGACCCCCAGCTCTGTTATTCCAACCACAAAAAGGCTGCAATGGAACACCATCGTTAAGTGCAAGCAGCAGTAAGTTCCTGCATATTGGCTGTGTTTTTGTTTGTGTGTTTGCTTTAAGAACAGGAAACGGAATAGCATTTAAGATGCTCATAATAGCCATGCTCACAAATAACACGATCAATAGCTTGTGGTTTTTTCAGAAATCATTTTTAACTAACTTGTCTCCTAACACTGGAGTTGTAGAGTGCTTTCATCTGTTTGAGATCTGGCCGTTAATTGCTTCAGATTAACATTAAAACGCTATAATGCTTACCAAAAAATGTCTTGGCTATTATTTCATGCATTTTATTTCATTTCAAACACTGTTATGTATTAATGACACAATATTCATCAATAACAGCAAAGATAAACCTTGAAATTAATTCAGTCTAAGAAGGTCTCACATCCCCATTGATTATGCAGTCAGAGCTCAGTTAGGCAGGAGAAAGGTTCTGAATCTAACCAGTCATCTTTGGCAGAGAATAAGAAACTTCACAGTACATGTATGCACTTATCCAAGGAAGTATCTTTTCTTGGTTAGATGAATATGTGAGCCTTTCTGTAGAGAAATAACATGCAAAATGTTGGAGCCAGGCATGAATTGCTGAAAGATCTCGTGGTTTTCTTTAATTCCATCTTTGTTTTTCATCGACTTTACGGCAGGTGATGTTTCTCAGAGGTTTATGGACAGTATAATCAAATACCAGAGAGAACATGAATTCTTGATCATTTTTATAGTGCAGCCATGTCTTAATAAGAAGACAAATCCCAATCCTGAGGAGACATCTAAACAGCCATAGAGTACTCCTAACTTACATGCTTATTTACTGTGTCCCAGCGAAATATTATTACTGTTAGCATCATGGCCAGAAACCATTATCCCTATGACCTCTTGTATTTCAGTATAGTCACATTTTTGATCATACAGAATGCCTATGGAAAGTACATAAAGAGCTAACCAAAAAGTAGCCCCACAAAAACATGCTGTGCTTTGTTTTCTCATGTGACTTAGTATCTGGAAAAGAGCAGGAGAAACAACAGGAGCAAGCTGTCCGTGTACAAGCAAATACTCCTAGAGCTACCAAAACCAATGAAGAAGAAAAATTATTGCTACAATAACTAACACCTGTGAGTAAACACAATATGCTTTGACAAAAATAAATGCATAAAGTAAAACAGGTAAAGGCAAAATTCAATTCTACGTTCACTAATACAGGTACAAACTCATGGACTCTCCTGACATAGCACGGGTATAAGAGGAGAAGGGATTTGGTTCACTAAATGATCTTTTTAATCCAGCAACTGTTCCCCTAACCAGGCTGGAAAAAAGATACAAGGTTAGAGAATAAGAGGTCTAGTAATGTACAATCATTGCCACACAAACATTTGAGAAACAGCTTTCATCAAAGCTGTCTATCCCTAGATATTTAAAATCATCTGTGTGAAAGGGGAGGAGAACGAAGAAAATCACCTCCTTGTTCCAAAGGAAATGTTAGATTTTTGTACAATTATTTTAGTTTGAGTGGGTTGTGGAGAGCATTAAAGGAAATGAACAGAAAAAGTGTTTTCATCAGTTGTTAGCTCGTGCTTGAAAAGCTCAAATACTGTTTCATGTTAATAAAAAGCATCTCAGCATCGGTGTACTCCTCAGTGCAGAATACAGGCACTGACAATGTAGGGAAAAGAACACGTGAGGTTACAGGTAAAGCAGGGGAGCACGATAGGCACTATCAGACAGTGTTTTCACTCTGGCTGAAGGGGCACAGCGAGTTCTCTTCCAGCGCCTGCAGTGGAACATTTTTTGCTAACAGGAGTGTGCTCTGGAGTACCTACAGCGTGGCCCCCGCTGGGTCCCCAGCTCTTCGGCAATGGCTGAGTGACTTACTCAGTATTGTTCAATACTATTAAGTAGTACGTACATCAGCTATCGTAATTTAAAAAAAAAAATGCAAACAAGCAAACAAAAAACCCCTAAAAGTCACAACATAAAACGTATTTGTTAATTTTATTTTGAAAAGCGTGGTTTTGTTTAGATTACAACTCCTGTTGCTGCTTCCCAATGTGCTTTGTAAAACTCTTCGGACCTGCTCCTGCCGCGGGATGCATATCCTCTGCAAAATACTGCCTGCCCTTATTGGCACCAAGGGTAAATCATAGGAGGTACTGAGCAAATCACAGAAGTAGGTCCTTATTCACTATGTCATCCTGCTGTTAAATCTTCACTAAAATGTGAGGGGAGACCTCGAGGCTGTGCCTTTTGCTGTTTGGTCTTTTCATAAAAATTATCAAGCATGTGGATGGCAAAATGCAAATCCATAAGGGTTTGTGTTTTGTGATCCAAACATGAATTTATTTAAACAGGGAACTCCGTAAGTATGTTAGAATACTAAAATACAAGAGGTCATGAAACTACAGAGGATATTCATTTTTCAGCAATGATGAGAAGAATATTAATACTGAGCTGGGAAACGGTAAACAAGCAAGTTAGCTGCAAAAACTATTTTAATCCCACACCTGCTTACAGAAAATACTATACATATACATGGCACTAATT
>Ga0181612_117721_pt1 | contig 13238 bp, 8 predicted proteins | sample HoacroProtozoa21_FD_119630 | JGI IMG/M metagenome (GOLD analysis project Ga0181612, IMG submission 119630) | Hoatzin crop microbial communities from Cojedes, Venezuel. Combined Assembly of Gp0051906, Gp0051904, Gp0051908
AAAAAACCCACAAAAAAAAAAAAGTTTTTATTTTTAAAAAAAAAACTTTTTGTTGGGGGGGAATGGGGTTTAAAAGTTCTAGGGTAAAAAATTTTTTTTATAATTAAAAAAAAAAAAAAAAAAAAAAAACACCCCACCAAACAAATAACCCTGTTGGCAAGTCCAGTTTACATTTATACTGAAATCTAACAACTTCTGGTGTTGGTTTGTAATATATAGGGCCTGCTGTCCATGGGTTTTCTTGTTCAGGCAATGCGAAAATACTGAAACTGAACCGATGTTATGTGTTGCAAATTTCAGGTGTGGGTTATTTTGGGTTTTTTTAAGCATAAGAGCCACTCTAACACATTGTGTTATTGCAGTAGAGACTTGTTTAACTTGCTGAGTTCATGCAGAAACAGCTACCGAAGCAATGGGAAATGAGCAGTGGTGGACCACAAAGGTGTCATCCCTGCTGAGCACTGAGTGACGTTTCACTCTGACAGCTCGGATCGCATCTGCCAGAACGGAGCGAGTCTGAGATTCCTTTATTCGTTTTCACATCTCCTATACAAAAATGGTCAAAGCAACAATATTCTGCTGTTCAAGTTTAAAGGGGAAACTGAATACAGAAAAAATTACTAGCAACGTTTTATCTTTTGCTTTTTTGTAACTGAAAAAGTCCTGTAATTATTTATCTGATCAGGTTACTGGTGCAGCCTATGCAATGCTGTCAAATACTGCAGTTAGCTTTTTGTGGCAAGTTTAGTGGATTTGCAAAAATCGAAGATGCAATAACCACTCTTACATTCCTCACTATCTCTTGACTTCACAGAAGATGCATCTGTTTTATTTTTCTTCTTCCATCTTGATTGATTACTGCTATATGTACATGATGCTCACACTGTGCAGGCTTTCAGCTAATTCTGATTTAAACCATCTCCAAATCTTCAGGAGAGATTCCTTCTGTGAAGAAAATTCAGTATACCTTTAAATAGATAGAAAGTTCTTTCACATTGCTGCATATTTTTCAGCATCATATGACTTATTTGTCTGTCTTTATCAAGGAGACACCTTACATGTTCACTTGTTTCGTGAAGTGGGGTGAGCACACAAAAAGGCCTCCAGAGGGTTTGTGGACAACGGGAAGAGGAGGGGAGAGGAACGACCCGCTGGTATCCTAGAGCTGAGACCACTGGCATGTAACTGGACCTGGTCTGTCTTTGGGCCAGTGAATATTTTCTATACAATGTTCAAAATGAGCAGAAAATGACTCGTTAACACTCCCCTGTGGCCAGTGAAGTCCAGGGTCCCAGCTAGCCAAAGTGTAGCTGGAGGAGGCTTGAGCCCCTTCCTCAGCTGCAGTAGTTTTGCTGCGTCCACCCTCCCTCTCTGTGCCACTGCCCTCCATATCTGCAGTTGGAGAAAGCTGTATTTAAAAGAAAAAAGGAGGGTGGGTGGGGGGAGGAAATAAAGTTTAGCAGTTCTGCTGGTTGCTGGTAACAGAGCAGCAGTCCTCGGCGTGTTTTGAGGAACAGTGCTGCTCAGTAGCCTTGAACCCTCCTTCCTCTCTTCTGTGCGTGCGGCAGGATGATGGCTGTTTACACTGTGTTCACAAATGCAGTAGGAAGTGGAATAAAACTTTATAAAAAGCTCCTTAGGGAAGAGACTAACACGCTTGTACCAATAATAGTGCAGCACAGTCCTGAATTAGGTTATGTAGCAACCTAGCAAATGTACAACAGAATTTTTTTTTTTTAGTTTGAATTCTGCATGCTTTGTTGAAAACCTCTGCAAATCGAAGTTCGTCAGAAGTACTGGAAAATGTCTCTTAATACTTCTTCGTAAACTCGAAACCCAGATAAACCGCAGACCACAATTTTTTTCCATTCTTCTGAGGAATTCAATTTGCATATGTAGTTGTGTCAATACAGTTTGCATAACTTCTGAGGATTAAGTCCTTTTGTAAGCAGTCAAAATGATCTCCACAAAAAAAGGAAGCGCAATTACCACTCTGTTTAAAATGTTTCTAGAAATTAAACCTACAATAGAAACATGCCTTTGAATTGATATCAAAGAACATATCAATGAAGGAGCAGTTTTGGGGCTTGTTTTTAAGTTTTAGTAAATTAAAATATGGGATTTTAATTGCTATGGTAGGTAAATATAAGTCACTTAATTTAAGTATCATCACTGCTAATATGCTGTATGCATTTCTGAGAATATGGTAGCATGTGGAGGACTAAAATAACATTCAAATGTCACATGCTAAAATTTTAACTTCTGCCATTAATCTACAAATATCCTACACTATTACCATGAAAAATATGGAAGATCTAATGCTGTTAAATGAAACTGTTTGTCCAAGAAATAAAAACAGGAAAAAATATTTTAAATAAACTTCCAGGGGTGTTTTTAATGACAGCTTACAATGTAGCAGCCTGTAAAGCAGCATATTACTTGATCGCTTTTGTTGACAACACAGTTGATACAGCTGAGTTTTGCGTGATGTGTCTTCCTTGGATTCATCGGTCTCCAGTCTTGTAAAAGTAGAGCCCACATTTTGGATGACATCTGACTTGATAGTTTAAAACTGATATAACTATCAAATACTGAGTAATCTTCTAGCTGTTCACTATTATTGCTGCTTTTCCCCCAAGGAAAACCAAAACAAGATGAAGGAAGAGTTCAGCTGAACTCAGTTCCAGATATTTATAGGTACTGGCCTCTGGCATGTGCCCCAGAGGAGGTGGTGGCAGAGCCTTTCCCATGCACATCATGCAGCACTGGAATAGGCAGCAGCCATGATGCGCTGCTGACAGCAGGCTCCTAGGAGGAAAGAGCGGCCTGGATCTCAGAAACTTGCTTGTTTCCCATCACTAAATACATAGCGAAGCTTTTCCTCCTCGCTGCTCTGCTTTTTCTATTTGATCCAATGGGTGAATACATGGCATTCGTTTTCAGGCTTCATAACACTTTTCCTTATGGTATAAGCCGTAGGCATTGTATTTTTGTTATGTGTAGATAAATAAGAAGGCTTAAAGCCAGCCAGTTTTTGCAAAAAAAGTAGTAGTAGAAAAAGGAAGTCGGCGTCTCCAGTAGTGCTCTAGTAGTGAGCTGCTTTAGGAACAAGAGGAGGCTTCAGAAAGACCCATCCACTTGTCTGTGAATGCTTCACAAACCGATGAAAGCACATCATCGAATTAAAACACGGTATCATAAAAAACATTCACCACATGATTGAGGAACATGATGTTCTGTCTCTTCTGTGGATTAAAACATGAACTTTAAAGTTAGCTTATTTTAAATTAACCTATAAAGTAGAACGAAATAAATGTCAGCCCTCCTCCCATGTTCCTCCTTTTCTCCCTGTGCTCCATCCCACTCCCAGAGGTGGTGCGTGAAGCATACGTGGGCTCGTGATGGCAACCTGAGAGGTTTAACCTCCCTGAGCCTCCTGCCTCTGGTTTGGCGTAGGGTAAGGTGGTGATTGTTTGAAGGTGTAGATTCTTCTGAGCATCTGTTGTCAAGTAGTGATACTCTTCAGAAGGAGCACAGAGTAACTGAATCTGTGATTTGTGTGCTCTGGCTTTGGGATTCCTTCAATTTGTGTTTTCAGCTTTCCTCTGTGAAGCCAGAAAAGTACCTGTCCTGTAGGGAAGTGGTGAATATTGTTTGCTTCATTCAGCTCTAAAAGCTAAGCTTCAGGAACTTGCCGTCTTGAAATACGGCAGTTTGAGAATTGCCCCAGTGAATGTTTTTTTCCTTCTATAGTTGTCATCAAATTTTGCATCATATGGCCTCTTGACTTAACATCACTGAATTAATTTTTTTAATTTGTAGACATGAAGATGGCCAGGAGTATCTTTCCTTGGTCTGTAGTGTTTTGAAGGTCAGCTCCCTTCAGACAGGGTTTCTACCTCGTGCCTGCTCCCAGCCCTTCTCGGCTGTCCCTGTGCCTGTACCAGCGCTGCCACTGCCATCCCCTTCCGCACCCGCCTGTGCCAGGCACGGGGTCTGGGGTCCGGGCGGACGGATGGGGCTGAGGGCAGCAGGACCGCGGGAAACCGAGCCTGGAACTGGCAGCTCCTCTGTGGCTTAATTTAGGACTGCGAAGCCTTGAAAGTTGAAGGATACTCCCATGTGCTGAAGAACCCCCCCGTTTTTGGAGGAGAATGGGAGAGTGTGTGTAGTGGGGCTGACAGAGGCCACGTGGTGATTTTCTGCAGCTCTGTCTTACCTCTGGAGCAGAGAAAGTACAAACTGTGCTTTGCTTTTTGCCTTGAGAAGAGAAGGAGCACTCAAAGAGCTGGCTGCCATCTGAGATCGCGTGTTTAAGCTTAGAGTTGGAATGGACGGCGAGTGGTTATGCTTACTCTCTATCTAAAACATGCTTTGATTTGGGGGTGGGAGCTAGGGTAGAGCTTCCAGTAACAGATGAAATTATTTTTTCATTTCCTCATTTGTTGTTGCAGTCTTTCTTCTTTGTGCAAGGAAGCCATCGAGATCATGGCACTGATCAAATGCCCATCAGTAGCCATAGACACTGCTGCTGTAGATTGATATCTACCCATTTGTAATACAGATTTTGATAGGTATATTTAAGCCCCATTTATTCCAAGTTTGGTGGCGCTCTCTGAGCTTTACTCTCAAAGTCCCTTTCCACTTGTTGGTCGCAGCTGATTTTGCTGAAAGCATCTTTGCTTGAAAGAAGACGTGCTTGTGCTTGAAAAGGCCCAGAGTCCTATGTCATAGTGAAATCTTAGGTGATGTCTGTGACTTCAAACCTAAAAATAGGTCAGCTACTTTGCTTTGAATGGGGTCGAAAGAGAAAGGTGATTTAAAACAATTTTTTAGTGTGCTATAGATGGAGTTGAATAGGAAACACAACTTTCTGAGATGGACTACAGTCATAGAGTTTTGTTGTAATTGGTGTCTGATCTGCAACAGTCAGGCTATCAGTGCATGTACTGGTGAAACTTCACTGTAATATACTTAAAACCTTTTACCACCCTACCTGTGTGATTACTAAACAGTTCACAGTTTTTCTTCCAGCATGTTTGTCTTTTTTCATGAACATTCATAAAATCTTGGAATCTTGCCTTTCATTAAACTATTTGATCATAACCTTTAAGAATCTTGATAATCTCCGTGGCTGCATAGTGAGTTATTCTAAATGCTATGGCTTTGCAGACTGTGTTTTATTTTGTTTAGCCCCTAGTAATAAGACAATCACATTTTGCAGATATACAACGTATGAAGCTGGCAACATTTCCTCAGTTGAATGCTTTTGGTGACTCCTGTAACTGACTGGTCAGTATAGGCTCTAGGCCACCGAAGTTGTTGGAAGGAGTGTCCCTGAAAATAGGGAAAATAGGGAATACTGTAATGGGATAAAATATCTATGAGAAAAGATACCCAGCCTACTGGGCATCATGTTTAGGGAAGGAGGAGAACAAACACAGAGCAATCATTTTGCAGAAAATCCCCCAAATACCTCGCGGAGGTGATTAAGAGAAGACAGTTTGCCCGTCAGGAGAGCCGTGGTTGCGGGTGCTGTTTCCTTGGGCTTGTGCAGTAAATGGTGTCCTTGTTCAGAGCTCAGCTGTTCACTCCTAGCTCTCGGGTGGCAACAGCTGTGACCTGGACTTGCGCTGATGGTGTGGGTACGGAGCAAAAAGGCACAAGGTTGTCGGCATGTTCAGGAGCAGCTCAGCGTGTCGCATGCTGCGGTGGGTTTGCTGGGCTGGAGAAATGTGTAAGCGTTTTGTGAAGGCGAGCAGGATCCCTGCCAGCGTCACGCAGCAGCTCTGGAAGGACGGCCTGGGGCAGCTGTGCCAGCCCGGCTCTGCTGCGGCAGTGCCACGCGGCCGCTGTGTGCAGCAAAATCAGTCTGCAGTTGGGAAACTCCTCCGGCTCCCGTGGTGTAACTGTCCCTGGCATCAGCCTGAGCCCTGCAGAGCGAACCGGGCGGCTCGGGAGCGCGCTGTCTTGTGCTTTGCACTCCGGTGCGTCACCCTGCACACCACGCTGCACGACGCCCAGCACCAAAATCTGTGTGCGTGTTGGAGGTGGAAGCAGGCACTACCGGGGAAGGATGTTGCAGAATCCCAGGGTTTGCAGAGTTTCCTCTAGTTTCTAATGTTGGAAGCAGAAAATAGTATTTGCAGTTGAAAACAATCCACTGGTATCAAGATAAGTCTTGTAAGCAAGTATGTCCTACCATGCCCTTGATAGTCAGACATCATAGCGAGTGAGGGGGGGGAAAAAACCTTCTTATAAGGAGGCAGAATTCAGTGAAGTCCTAATGCTGGTTGTTATGCCTCATCTCTTCACTGTGAATAGTTACTGGTAGCTCAAGTCTTAAATATTTTAGTTCAGACTCCCATCCTCTGTTCAGTAAAAGGTCGCTTACCGCAGAGACATACCTTGAAACCGAGGAGGGAAGGTGGCTGGTGGGAGGAGGGTGAAAACAGATTGTGAGTGTAGCATGTGGAGCATTTTGTGTGACAGGGAAGAGCTTAGTGCGTAACAAGAAATGAGATGATTTGATGAACTAGATGTTATGCAAATGACAGAGTATCCACAGAATATGCAAATCGGATTATTGACCCACTTGTGTAAAGTGCCGGGTACGCAGGCTCACAGCCTTACTGTCAGTTTGCAGGAAAAAAATACGGGGGAAAAAGAAGCTGCAAGAGCATCCAGGAAGCTGTTAGCAAGGGAGGGGGCCATAGGGGTGCATAGAAAGGGTTTTTGTTGATTTATTTATTTACTTAAGGGTCTTTTCACTCCCTTCTTCCCCATCCCTTGTACTTCCTGCAGCTGCATTGGGCCTGGTGTTTGGGGCGGGAGCACTTTTGGAGCTGGAGCTATTGTAAATCTTTACTGATTTTGGTAACTATCTTTGCATGTAGCATTCATAGCAAATTGCCATTTTGGAGTAAAGTGTGCAGGCACAGAGGGTTTTTTCCCTAATGCAGCTTGCCATGTTGCTTAATGTGTTTGTGAGTATTTAGAGCCTTTATTTGTAGCAATACAGAAGTTAAAAGTTTACCCAAAGCTAATGGTCATCTTGGTATTGCTGCATGGAAACTTTCTTTATTATCCTTTTCAAAAGAAGAAGGAAAACAAACAAACAAACAAAAAAAACCCACCAAAACCCAGCTACTCAGAAAGTTTGTTTATTAAGTATTTTAGTGGACTTAATCCTGTTTGTTTAACTAGACAGGGTGATTAACCAGAGCGGTCTGTCGCAGATGCCAGCAGCCTTTGCGAGTTTACATCTTGGCCTGTTGTCCGATGGTGCTTTTTTCTCAGGCAGGGTTGCTGGGGTGGGTTGGGTATTCGTGTCCCAGCCCGGGAGCAGGGCAGGTCGCACGCCGCTGGGCACCGGAGCCTTCCTGCAGGCAGCCGGGATGGGACGCAGACACCGAACGGCGCTGGGGCCTGCGAACATCCTTCCTCCAGTTACTTCAGGGACACAGAGTAGTAGGGAGGATGTAAAGCTGCCTACCCAGCTGGTGATCAAGTGTTCCTACGTTACTTTGTAAGGGTTTAAGAAAAAATCCCTTGAAGAATTACTTGGAATGACCCTGCAGTGTAATTAACGATGAAGAGCTCAAAACGCCAGTCCTGGAGTTACTCTGCTGCGCGTGCCTGACTGATAATTGCAGGTCAGTCTCTTCCTGTCCCTAGTTTATGCATTGGATTAAACTCTGTTAAAATTTCAGTAGCAATAGCTAGATAATGACTTCCTTGGCTGTGGCCACACTGCTGTGTGTTATTGTACCAGAGGTGATGTTCAGCTGTGTGCGTTGAGGTCGTACAGCAGTAACCCCTTCACGCAGGCTTTTCTGTCTTTAAATAAGGACTTTATGCCCCCAAAGCACAGCTTTGACTTGCAGGTGCAGGGGGGAGCGCTTCTCCCCTCCGTAGATCAGATGCTGGGGCATTGCGATCCTCAGCCTCGCGTGTCACCGATCTCCGCTCCCCAATGAGCAAGGCAGAGGGTTCGCTACCATATCTCTTAACGTAAAATTTTTTAACAACTGGGATCAAGTCTATCAGGCCATTCACGCCAACAGACTGTGGATAACGTAACTAAATTTTTGTGAATCGGGAGACCGAATTCAAAGTTCCACAGGCAGCCTTGTTTCCAGTGTTTCTTAACTGTAGAGGAACACTTCCAGGTTTAACAGTGTTCCTCTGTCATGGCTAAGGTGTAATGTCAGATATTTCATGTCCATAGAAGGGCCTGTCTCAGGGACAGGGAATTTCAGAATGCTTTAACCGAAAAACGTGCTATGGCTATCATCAGAGTCTCTTGAGTCACGTAACAAGAGCTAGAAGTTGGATTTGTCAGTTAATATCAAATATGGAAATACAAGGCTTATCTGGACTCAGCTAGGCACTTGTAAAAATCTCCCCCTCGCCCCCCTTGTTTTTTTTTCTTCTTCAGGCTTACAGGAATTGCAAATACTTTGAATGCTTTAGGCCACAAATGCTAAATTGACTTGTACATATTTCACAGTTCATGAGTAAACTAAAGCTCCTATTTTGACTGTATTGTTACATTTTTTATTTTTTTAAAAAAGGGCTCCTAGATATGGGAGATCAAGGCTCAAGTTTCTCTTCAGCCTTGCTTGTTTGAAGGTCTAAAAATGACGCCCTCGCTCCTGCGCACGCACTGCCCTCAGACTCGTCTCGCCGTTAGCAGAGCTGGCCGGCTTCGCGGTGTGCGGGGCTGTGCCCTCTCCCAGCGCCGTCGCGGCTCCAGCAGACCCGTACCCGCTCTGCCCTGCGGCACCACGACTGCAGGGCCACTCTCCTCCGCCCTGTCCCCTCTCCTGTCCCCTGCCCTAATAGACAAGGACCTACAGGAATGGAAAGAGATTAACTCTCTATTTTTCACCAGTTTTATATTAAACTCTATTAGAGAATGTTGCTAGATTACCCATGTCCCAAAAAAACAACTTTTGACTGTGGCTTCCTTTAGCTATTATTGTGTAGCCAGAAATTGAGAATAATGTCCAACTTTGTAAAAACACTGTGCTACTGTAGATGCAAATTCAGTGTTTACGTGATCTTGTATATGATCTTTAACCTCTGGCAACTGTGAGTTTTCAACCCCAAAGTATTCATTACTCATTATTATGTATGGTTTGTTCTTTCATAACAGTAGAAAACTAGTAAAAGGTAATGAAGCAGAGCCAATTTGCTCTTAGTTGGAGGGTATTTATTATATGAGAGGATGTAACTCAGTCAGGTGCGTTTTTGTGGTTTAACCTGCAAGGAATGCCACTGAGGCCTCTCACTGCTGCTATTAAGCCAGTGCGTTTCCTCATTAAAAACAGCATGGTCATTTTTTAGTACTTGCTGTGATTTCAAGCTCTCAAGGTTTTGAATCTGAACAAGAAACTCTGTCCTGCATCTTGATGCAGAGTCTGGAAGTGTTTTCTGTAGCACAGTAAAGTTGTTCTCCAGTGTTTTCTCAAGGCAGGACTTCCATGTTCAGGGCTCCTGATCATTCATCAGTGTGAGATAGCTTAGGCCTGTATCCTGTCTGAAACCATTTTGTCTTACCATTTTGTTATTTTTATTAGCTGTGTAAGAAGAGCTGAATGAAGCAAACTGCTGTAGCAGTTAAAAGGAATAACACGACGTGCCAGCACACTTTTGCTGTGTTTGCAATAAGCAGTTACTGGATGCATTGCTTTGAAATAGTAAGAGTTGGATATGTTTGCTTTACAAGACTAAATAGTTACAGCTGTTTTCTAATTATGGTAATTTCATAGAGCTCTCCAAGTAGATAAAATCAGGACTTGAAAGCCAAAACTGACTTGGAGCAATAAAGCACGAGGAGGGTTGGGACTGCGTGCTGTTCAGGGACCACAGATGAGCTCTGTTACGAAGTTCGAGTTCATAGGCTGTGTTTGGTGAATATTTATCTCCAAGATAGTGAAGAAAATGAACGAAGCAGTTAAACTTCATAAAGATGCTTGGTTATTAGTTCATTGCTAATGGACTCTGTGGTTGCAGGCTGCTGTCAGGTGGCCCCTTAAGGTGGTGCCTTAGGAAGAAAGGAGCAGCTATATGGGGACACTTGTCTCTGTTCTGCCGTGCCGACGTTGGCAGAGCCTCCCGCGTGGCATGGGCAGCGTGTCGTGGACTGCAGCCTGTGCCACGAGCCCCCGGCGCTCGGAGCGCCCCGGGAACTCCCGCTGGGTACCGGCCCCACCACCCACGAGTCATTAGAGCTGAGCATTTAAACACGGAGCAGTTCATCTTGGACTTTGGTTTCCTTTAACAGTTCTTGCTGACAGTTAGACATTTAGACTTTAGGGCAGTTGAAGCCTCTCTCCTGAATGTTGGTAGTTGTAGCCAAAACCCACTTTTTGTATGATCAAAACCACTTTGGATGGGTGTCCTGTCAGTGCTGTGTTTGGTGGTGGACAAGGTACTTAAGAACTTTCTCAGCAAAGCTTTCTCTTAATTGCGTGTAAATCTATAAAATCAACTAGTATTAATGTAAGCTTTCATAGCTATATCAAAGGAAAAGTATGTGCATGTCCTGCTTGAGTATAATTTCTTGGGTTCCAGGTATTTTTTTAGCCATCTGTTCTGTAGTCCGCTTTTTTTTTCAGTTGCACTTTCCATTGGGTCCTGCTCTCGCTCATTCTCAGCACTTACTGATGGTGGCTTGTTTTTAAAGCAAGATTGCTCCGTATCATGGTTAGGCAGAAACCGGTGCTAATGAGCTAACTAAAGTGCACAAAGATCTGCAAACACGTGTGTGGGAGGGAGTATTTACTTTTTTCCTTTATATAGTAACACTTGTCAGTAGCTTACCTCAAAACGCTTCACCGAGCAGGTCGGTGTCAAGATTTGTTTCGATGATGGGGAAGCTGAGGCACAGAGGAGGAAGTGCCTTGTCTGAGATCCCTTGGAACACAGCAGCCACTGTCTCCTCTCTGCGCGTCTCACCTCGCTTGGACTGGAAGTGCTGTAATTCCCTGAACCGGCTGCGTGCTCCGCAAGCAGCCGTGCGCGGCGGCGTGGAGGGGCTTGCTCCCAGCCCCTCGCTGCGCTCCCCCGAGCTGCCCGGCTGCGCTGCTGTCACGAGGAGGTGGCAGCGAAGAGCGGGGACGGGTTTCTGCTTGGCTTTCGCTCGGTGGAAGGCTGCTGCATTTGAAATTTTGCTAATCTTTAATTCATTGCGTTTGAGCTGGATTTTCTAACAAGATTATTTGCGTGGTTGAGAATGGGGAATTTTGCACCCTGTCATCGGATCTGATGACAATTTTTCTCTACCACGGTTTGAAAGAAACATTTTTAAAGACCTTTTTACTGTATGGTTAGTCGCTCTTGGTTTACATAATTAAAAGCGTGACCGCAGAGGTTTATTGTGTGTTCAGAGTTTCAGGGTACCAGCAGCAAAAAAAATCAGTACGAAAGAGAGCTATCCCTGTTATTTTATCAATTATTCTTCGTTGCAGTGTGTTGAAGTTAGGAATCTTCTCCGTAATTGTGCCCATCTCCTGCACATCTGTCTGCCTCCCACCCCCAGAACCAGAACGGGGGAGGATGCTGTGGCCCGCACATGGCACGGGGCCCCCAACCTGCTGGCGCCAAAGCCTGCAGAGAGAGGAGCTAATTTATTATTCTGGTCAAAGCAGCTTGTGGAAACCAGGCCGCTCTTCCTCTGGACGGCCCGCAGACAGCCTGGCCTTTGTGCTGGCTGGGACCACCAAGTGCCACCGAGTCCAAAGTGACAGTGAACTGTGTTGCGGCTCTTTCAGGTGTGATTTACCCTGTGTGTTTGCACCAGCGAGTACTCGATTATTTCAGACTGTTACCCTTCTAAAGAATGGAGATACTTCTGTAGCTTGTGTCTGTTAATTCACAAGATAGTAAGACACGAAATACAAGTTGTAGAGAATATCAACACAGAGACATATGTAGATGTGTTGTTTGCAATACTGAATATAGTCAACACAGAGAAAATGTATTAGGACAAAATAACATTAAATATGTGTTTAACGCAGCAGCAAATTTATAAATAGTGTATGTTTGATTTGGTGCATGACCAAAAAAACATACACTCTAGGTTTTTAATATTATAATTGCATCCTAGTGCTGACTAGTATTTAAGATAGTTGCATTATACAAGACTAACACTTGAAATAGCGTGATGGATTTGCGTGCCTCCTGTATTAGGTGCGTGTATATATACCATAGTGTGTGTGTTATTTAAATACTTTTGTAAATAAGATACTCCATAAATGAAAATATGAAATGTGACAGCTAGTCAGCATTCTGTCATGAGCTAATTCAAGATATTTTTTAAAAGTGGAAAAAAAAACCCCACTTAACAAATTCATCCAGGTGTTTGAACTCTTCCAGCTCCCAGACAAAGAGATGTTTTGATCATCTTACTGGTGTTAGGTCCTCTTTGAGGTGAGTTGGAAGAGTTGTGTATTTGCTTTAAATGCCTAGGAACTAATTCATAGTTTAAAAAAGAACGTATTAGCTAAAAATATTCGAAGTAATTATTGTCTGAGTCTCTTAGGCGCATAATAAATGATGCTCCCCTTATTGGTTGTTACTGTTCTGCCATTTACTTCTCAGCTGACAGCTGACAGTCCTCCTTTCCGAAGCAGCACATCTGGATTTGTGTCGTTTATGTTGTGTGATAATACTTGTGGATACAACTTTGTTAATCCTTATCTGTTTGTTCCAGGTTGTACATGCACACAAGCCCCACTTCATGGCTTTACACTGTCAAGAATTTGGAGGAAAAAACTATGAAGCTTCCATGTCTCACGTGGACAAGTTTGTTAAGTAAGTAATTGGAAAGCTGTCATGTGCGCTGTGGTTCGCAGTTCTGAGCAGAAGTCATTAGTGCGTGAAGCAGACAAGCTTTGAGATGTTTTTCAACTCCAGCATCTCAAAGGACGTTGCAGAAGGAAGTGACTTGGCAAATGTTTGTGCTTTAGATTAATTAAGAAATCGGGGAAAAGTAGTGAAAGTTGTGTCCAGGCAAGACGGCCCTGCGAGATACGGAGTACGTGTCTCCCGTCGCGTGATCTCCGAGGCAGCGCTTACTGTGCCTTGCAGAGCACCCGCAGGCGGGCGGCGGGTGCGGGGCTCGTCCCGGTGGCACCGGGAGGGCGGCGGGCGGGGAGGTCTGAGCGGCGCGTTCCTCCGGGGGAATCCTGCCAGGCCCGCCGGCGCAGCCGCTCTGCCGCGGGCGTACT
>Ga0181612_103654_pt1 | contig 13236 bp, 10 predicted proteins | sample HoacroProtozoa21_FD_119630 | JGI IMG/M metagenome (GOLD analysis project Ga0181612, IMG submission 119630) | Hoatzin crop microbial communities from Cojedes, Venezuel. Combined Assembly of Gp0051906, Gp0051904, Gp0051908
TTGTTGAATTTCATCAGGTTCCTCTCTGCCCAACTTTCCAGCCTGTCCAGGTCACACTGAATGGCAGCACAGCCTGCCGGTGTGTCTACCACACCTCCCAGTTTGGTGTCATCAGCAAACTTGCTGAGGGTACATTCTAACTCTTCATCCAGGTCGTTGATGAAGAAGTTAAACAAGGCAGGGAGGGGCAGGAGGAGAGCAGAGGTTCGAAGCAGCGTTTGGAGATGACTTCTCTCACTTCTGACATGAGTTCAGGCTACAGCAGTGCCACACCTCAAGGTACAATGGTGACATCAGCTTCAGCTGCCCTGCGGTGTGTGGTCTGGCAGCCAAGGGACTGTTCTCTTCTCAGGGGTCTCACATTCTTCCAGTGACACCGTTCAACTCCACGCTGCCCTGGCGATCACAGGAGTCAGCAACGGCAGCGCGTGTCCCTGCAGCGGAGAGGCACTCCTCAGCAGCATCCGATTAACACCCTGCTGCTCTATAAAGAGGACCCACCACTATTCAGTTGAATAGATGCTCTGGAGCTCTCCGAGGACTTCTGGCCTGAGACACGCCATCAATGCAGTGAAGATATGGCTCCTCATGGGAGATCGCTCATTCCTTTGACTCGGAGCAGCAATGGCAGAGGAGGATATATTTTTCATGTGCCACTGCAGAGCACAGAGAAAGTTTCAGAGGAACTGTAGGTGAATTTCAGGATGTAATACCATGCCATTAATTTTATGAAGTTATCAAAATAGAACTTGGGGGAAGGCTTTGCTTGCCACTGCTCTTCCTGTAGCGACTCGGAGCAATAAATCTGTATAGCAAATAACTCTGCTTCTCCACGTTTATCCTTATTGTCTAATGCCAGATCCCTGCATCAATATACACTTGAGCTTTTTTGAGTTGGTGATGAAAAAGGAACCAGACTTCCTGGAGAGGGGAGGGAACGCTTTCGAGTCACGTCGCAGAAATTCCTGTTTGAAGCTCTGGTTCTCGCTTCAGCCCCAGCACGGCTCCGAGCCCTGTGAGCAGCATTCAGCCTCTCTTGGCGGCTTTCTTGTATCAGTGTGTAGCTGCCAGAGTAACTACCAGGGGTTACAAACGAGGCACAGCAGTAATTTAACACCAGAAAAGCACTCCTCCCATGAAAGTCTTTACAACACCTTCAACTAAGGCAGAGCTGTGCTTCACTGAATAGCATCTGCACATTTAACTTCTTTCAATCCATAATGCAGGCAAGGTAAGGGACACATATTTCCACTACAATTTTTCCTGCTTGGAAAATCAGAGCCTAAGTCTGCTTTTGACATGAAAAATAAAACCCCATGTACACTTCTCAGTCTGTTTCAACTGCCTGGCCCAGAGAGTCCCTCTAAATTCCCTCTGCTGCAGCAAACCAGCACTTTTATTTTTCATTCTGAGTCTTGAAATAGTAGCAAACTCCTATTTAATTCCCCTGGCAACTGTATGTAAGAGAATAGAGTATTCCCCGGCATAGATATGCACAGCAATAACTGAACTTCGTTATGAGCAAATTCAAAATATCATCAGTCTTTGGCACTGCAGGATATTTTTTCCCCAATCCTCCCACAAAGCCCTGCCCACAGTCAACTGTTTTTACACTCTCCCATTTGTTCCCACACAGGTTCCCGACTGATTACCGCGCTGGTCTGATCCATCGGTCTGCTGCAGCTGTTTTACGGCACCGCAGGTACAGAGCGGCCGCAATCCTGAAGTGTGCTTTGTAGCTGCTGTGTGTTAGTGCAAGTCTCAGGTCATTAACCAAACACAGCTGTAGACACAGAGGGACTGGGATGTGGTCCTAACAGGGCAGCTTGGAAAATCACAGCTTAAAATGAGATATATGTGTTCTGCACAAAACATTAGAAAATTGGCTCTTTGGTCACCTGCTCTGGTCGAATCAATTAGGCACCATAAGGAGCTGGATCGCTGTTGTAGTTTAACCTGGTAACTGGCAACTGTGCACCAGACAGCCGCTCGCTCACCCCTCCCCTTCCCCCTAGTGGGATAGGGAGGAGAAATGGACAAAAGGGGAAGCTCATGGGTTGAGATAAAGACAGTTTAATAAGGCAACAAAGGAAATACTATTAATAATACTAAAAATAGTAATGATAATAACAATGATAATAATGAATACGCAAAATAAACTATATACAGTACAGTTTTTCTTACTAGCCGATGACCTGTCCACAGCCAGTCCCCAAACAGAGATCATGGAACCCCCCAGATTTTCACAAATTTCATGACATTCACAAAAAAAAGGACAAACTCCTGGAAAAGTCTGAACTCCTGGACAAGAGAGGATTCGAACTTACGGAAAAGAGAAAAGATTATAGCCTCCTTCAGCCAACCCGCACTTATAACCTGAGCATGCCATCTATGGTATGGAACATTTCCATTGGCCAGTTTGGCTGTCTGTCTGGCTGTGCTCCCTCCCAGCTCCTGCACTCCTGCTCCTTAGCTGAGTATGAGAAACCAGAAAAAAGCCCTTGCTTTCTTAGCAACAACTGCAAACATCAGTGTTATCGACGCTCTTCTCGTACTAAATCCAAAACACAGCGGCTACTGGGAAGAAAATTAACTCTATCCCAGCCGAAACCAGGACAATCACTAAGGAAAGAGCCAAGGCTGGGCTGGAGGCAGTTGGGTCTAGGCTGGTGGAACCAGCTGTTCAAATCATGCTCATTTTGCCAATCATTAATAGAAGCCACCTTTGGCAGGGTTATACAGCACCAGTTTCCCTGTGCTATCGATCAGAGCTGGTCACCTCTTCTCTACAGCACCTCGGAAGAGCAGCTGGTGGCCAGCAGGCAGATGATTCCTTCCCAGAGCAGGACTGGGAAACAGTCTCCGGTAAGACAGCTGCAAACACATTTCACGGAGCACATGTTGGATTACAGCACAGCCAGACGGGCACATATCTGCCTCTGTCTGCTGAGTGTGTTGGGGCCGTTTGATACCCACGGTGATGTAAGTTCTGCTGCCTGCCTGCGAGGGCAGCCGTGGAGGCAGGCCAGCCGGAGGGCGTGATGCTGGATTATCGGATTACAGAGACACAGCTGGCAGTTCCCGCTCTGGAGGCCGCAGCTGTGGATCAGCTTTGTAGGGCAGTCACTTTTTGTAGTTTGGGACACCACTGACTGAAGTTTAGGCTATATCATCATAAATTCCCTGCCTACACTGATATTTTTTAATGCTTGTTTTTATCCCCAGGGAGCATTTGGCCTTCTGTAACACAGTGTACTCAAGATGGCACTTGGCACTGGACACCAATTCGTAAACTCTGAGGCCAGGACAGACTGGGAACCACCTCATCTGACCGCCTGAACAAAACAGAGCATTGCGTTTCACCCATCTATTCCTACATTAAGCACAGCTGTTCGGGAATTTGAATTTGGAAGACCTTTGATTCAAATGCACACCAAGAGCTAAAACACCAACTAGTTCTTTTGGCGTTTGTTCCCATGCTTGACCCCCCCACTCCACCCCTGTGCTTAAAAAATGGGTGTCTATTTCCTCACTTGAAAACACAAAAGATCTCTCACCTGGTATTAACTGGTTCACATAATGACTTTTTCCCTGCTGGTACGAAGGGCCATGTAGAAGCTGGTAGCTCCTCCTGGTGCGGGCATGAGGAGGCCAGCAGCGAGCCGAAGCGTGCGTGATGCACAAGCCCCAGCACTGCTGTGGGGAGCCTGCCCCGGCGCAGACGAGAGCGGCAGGTGTGGGCTGCCCTCACCAGCACCCAAGGGCCTGCCCGTCAGTGTAATTGGCATCTCCACTGCGGAAAGTATGGCCAGCCCTCACAGCTTGGTGAAGACAGCGCTAAATGAGCTGCTGAGGTGTTTTCCTGTCAAGAAGCCACAAGTCCTGAAGTCTCCACTCTGAGGTAAGCCTTGGGTAGAGGCTTCATGTTGCTTCCATCTTGAAGTCAAGCCTGTCTTGTGAATACCAGGCCAAACTAAAACGCATATTGATTGATGAGTTGCCTTCCCTGGAGTTGTCTCATTAGCATCATCAAAGCCCCTTCTATGATATCCTATGTTCCTTCGTCCTACTGTAAACATTGGGGTTCCCCGACTGTATAACCCTATGGAGAATTTAAATTTGCTTATTATTACAGGAAAACTGTATTTCCATTTTGTTTTGTTACTTCTGGAGTGCATATCACTTGTATTAATGATTAATAACATTGCTTCATCTGGAAGAAATGCTGAGACAGCAAGCAGCTCCTCCTTATTTTAAAGCAAACCTGGTGATTGTCCCAGACCCAGGTCCCAGGTTGTCCCAGGTAGCAGCAGGAGCACCAGAGCTTGCAGCCTCTGCATCTGGCCTCCCGGAGCTGCGGGCAGCAGAGCTGCAAACTCTCCCCCAGCCTGCCGGCGACTCATGCTGGGAAAGGAAGGCGCAATTCCACCTCTGTGCTGGGGCAAATGTAGGCTGAGTCTGAGACCAGACTGCATGGTGCATGTTGCTGTGAATCACATTGCTTCTATGACTTCCAAGTCCCTGGGACTAAATGGAGCCCCTCACCGCATTTTCCTCTAGAAATTCAGTGCAGCAGCTGAACCTGAGGCTGAAGGATGTGCTTGGACAATAATTCTGTGTCTGCTCTCAGCATCCACCCTTAACTCAAAACAGAGGTCTCAGACTAGGGTGGTCCTGCTGCTAAAACTATCGTTCTTGGTTTACGCTGAGGCAAGGCTATGTAGAGTAGGTAGCTCAAGATTATCAAAATATGCCATTATTTCAAAGAGCATGGTGAGGTCAAACTGGACCATTATCATTTGTATACACACCCCCCCCTCTATCTATCTATCTGTCTGTCTGTCTGTCTGTCTGTCTATCTATCTATCTATCTATCTATCTGTCTCTCTCTCTGTGTGTGTATTTATCACAATGGTATCTGCGTGCTCAAAGCATTTAAAAATGTATCTGATTAATTCAATGTGTTTGTTTCTTGTCTCATAGTAGTAAGCTGAATTCATTGATCTTATTTAGTTATCAGGAATGTTTTTCTGTGTGATACATTTACACGTTCTCTCTGAGATATAGGCAGTGATTCACCAGGGAGCGTGCGTTCCTATCCCTCACTTAATCAGGGAGTTGCTAATAGGCAAAAAAAGTGGAAATGATGACAACCCTATTTCCAAAGAAGCATTTTCATGCAGAGGCTTTGATGGAGAAAGACTGAATTTGAAAGAAAACCTGGACAACTCCAGGAAAGAAATGAGACATAAAAATGATCCACCATCTCCACAAGACATTCTTTGAAAAGTGGAGTGAGTGAAGCTGAAGGTCCTCAGCAGGCTAGTCAGGAAAAACTCCGAAGTGAATCAGCTAAGAAGAAAACGAATTATTGATCTTAGTATAGGCAGTGCAAATGTTGCCTTGCTTTTTTCCTCATCCATACCTTTTCTAATAAACAGTTATACATAGAAAAGACTATTAGATATTCTATACTTATAATGTATACATACATACACTTATAGAGGGACACAAATAAATGCGTGTGTGTATAATCATTACCTCATATCAGCAGAGGAATCTAAAGACAGAGTACTGAGACTTTTTAACCAATGCCCCGATTCTTTGCCCCATATGCCATCATAGAAGCTGCAGGAACTGAAAGAGAGCTGTTGCTGCAGGACCAAGGGGATGAAATGTCTTCCACTGTCAGGATAACTCAGAAAGCTTTCAAGCATGCTCCAGGGCAGCACACAGCACACCTATAAACCCCAAAGTTCCCACGGGAGTGTATGATTTTTGCCTTACAGGTATAGAAGGCTTTTTATTTTCTTCTAAAGACATTCTTTTAAATGGCTTTTAAAATCAGTATTTTTTACCTTTCGGAGTGAAAGAGTGGTGAAGTATTAACCTCAGACTCAAAGGAAGACTGTCACCGGCAAAACCACTCCTCCTGACTTTATTTTTTTCTTTCATGCATATCACCCAGTGCTATCATGGCCCAATTACGCTTCACTTGTGAGATCTGACAGAATTACAGCACTTGATGACAAGATTACACTCTGTATTTTTTCTCTAATTAGCATGTATCAAAGTATCCAGAGTCCTTTTGATTTTGTACTCTGACTGATGATAAGTCCATATTTATCCTTTACGTACCTTACTGAGGATCCGTACTTCTTAGTCAGGATGTCAGATCACTAACCGTAACCAGAAAGTAAGTAGTTTCCACTGCAATGCTCACTTTTCCTTCTGTCCTTGTTTAGAATGAAGGTGATTAGACTGAACACACTTATATGACTTCACTTACTTTCAGGAGTTGAACAATATGGCTTTATATTTTTCTCAAATATTGTAGGCCATTACCTTCTTCAGATGTGACTGGATAGCAACCTTTTATTTTTGTAGTATAATTAAACAAGATTTAAATGAAAGAGAGAATGAAATAGGGCAAATCCTCAATTTGTCACTACATTTGAAATTCCACTAACATTAGAGAGGTATCTTCTGATAATTTATGTTATTTAAACCAGATGGAAAAAAAAATAAAAATCAACCGTTCTCTCTTACCTTATTGATTTTGCATATACCTGTACATAGTGAACAGCACTTCAGACAGGAATGATAAGGAACACATGATTTTATGATCACATACAGGACATTCAACATTTATAAAGAATGGGGTCAAAAGGAGAATTTACTTAATTTTTTCACGCCCTTCTCTTTTAAGTAAATCTTCTGTATGTGCTTCTGCCAAAATAATTGCAACCAAGTCAAGAAAAATTACGTATTTGATTTACAATAAAATGCTTTCTTTCTTTTTTGGCTTTTTTAACTCCTTTATTCAACTTCTATTTTGATTCATAAAGTATACTTCGGGAAAGCCTATGTGATCAACTTTGAAAATGAAAAGAGCACATTTCAAGCTACATTTTGAAGTATGTTTTGCAGTGTGTGACTGGCATCTAAAAACTTGCAATTCTAAAGAGTAAAAAGAAAAGTGACAGTTTTCACAGTGGGATTGACTACTCACTGCTACACCATGATGAAGGTAGATAAGGCTTTTTAAAAGTAACTAACAGAATTAGCCAGCACCTGTAAATTGGAAATAACAAGAGAAGAAAATACACAAACTCAGAGGATGTCCAGCAATTCCTTGGAATATGTTGGCAGCAGCTTCCCCTACCTGATATTCACAAAGCAACAGTCTTTGAAATCTGATTCAGTCACTTTCTCCCTATTGATTAGAGAAAGGTGAGCTCTTCATTGCGTTTAAGTAGGCATACAGGAGTCGGAAAATTAGCTGAGGTTACTAATGACATACGTATACAGAAAAAATATACCATGAACATGTAAGGGCAAAATCAGAACAGGTAAGCACAAAGTGAAAAAGTTTATTGTTGCTGCTTATTTCTGAGACCATATGGAAGATGAGTAATTTCTAAATTACTAGACAAGGAAAAAATACTACTTTTCTTCTACAATGGGTAAGGGAGTTGCAAAAGGAGAAAGAAAGATTCTATGGAATTATATTCCAGAGACCAAATTTCAATTCCTGGAAAAAGAGAAGCATGATCTATTTCTGTAAATAGCTAATAGGTAACAAGGAGACTAGTCAAAGTCAATGTGGATATCAAAAAGAAATCAGACTAATCTATCTTCTTTTTATAATACCATAACACTAGGGGCTTTGTAGACAGCAAAGATGTCATATATCATGACTTTAATAAGGTCTTTGACACTGTCTCAGAGACATTACGATAAACAATCATTGGATGCTTTAATAACAAGCTAGACAAACATGAATCAGCAGTGACATAGGTATAGCTCATCTCAGTTTGGACATGGACTGATCTTCTGAAGCCACTTTCATTTCTGTGATTTTAAATAAAATTGGCTTCCGAAAATATTTGATATTTGCTACTACTCCACTAAATTATTGTATCATTTTTTCAGTAGTCATGTGTATTTGAAAATTATTACTTTGGTTCAAAAAATCCTGAAATTTAAGTCCATAAGATGAAAAATAAATGTTTTAAATTTCCTTTTAGTTGTTTAGCCAGACAGACACACTTGCGACAGCAATCAGAAGGGTCAGTATTTTTTTTTTCTTTAAATTGAAATTAAATAAGCATGATTCCTTGAAACGTATCTTCAATAAAAAAAACACCTGTATCAAAAGGGATACATGAAAATTAGTCTGAGCTTGAAATAGTCTCACATACTAGTGAAATGTCAAGGAAACACGCTGTATCAATGACATATAAATTTCATACTCCATTGAAAAAAGAGACAGGACTGCAAAAATTCAGCCACGTGTTTAAACCAGAAATCTAATGTTATAAGGGAAAGGAAAACAAGAAATCAAACAGCTGGCTTGTCAATTAACATTCATGTCAGAGACTGAATTCTCACTAAGTTATTTTTGGTAGAAAATGTTCATTAATTGAAAAAACTTGTGGAAAGGTTTTATCTGTTTTGGGGGAGTGATAAATTTATTGGTTTTCAGAGCACGACAAAAGAAAACTTAGAAAACTATTGAAATGACTCATTTTGACCTCTACTTAGAGTAAGAATTGAGCTTGGAGAGATGAAATTTGTCTTCTTTAAAATGTATGTTGCTCCTGAGGAGAGAATGATAGTTAAAAGGCATATGTGACCCTCATCAAAAATTTACTTTTCAACCTGATTTACTTTTCCAATCTTGAGAACTCTTGCTGTATTGAAAAACAGTTTCTTAGTTGCATCTGCTGCATGCAACAGCATGATGGCCACAGATAATCAGAAGGGACTTCTGCATGCCCTGCCTGCACGTGCTGATATAAAGTCTTACCTTCCTTCAAGAAGCATTTGAAGTACACGCCTTTACAGAATCTCAAGAATCTTACCAGATTGACATTCCTTGTTGAATTACTACAGAAAGACAGGATATACATCTGCTCTCTTGTTCTTAGGACACAATTATAATTGAATATCTGCATGGACTATCACTTTAAATGGGGTAAAAGTATAGGAGACTACTCTGTTTTAAATTTGTTGGGACTGCCAAACTGAACATTATTGCAAGTTGAACAGTGGATTGCACAGAGTAACAGGAGAAAAAGCTATACACAATCATCTTCTTGTACTAAAATGAAAAGGACATTCCTGAAGTTAATTTTGAAATAAACATTTAAAAGACAGTTCTGCTATATTAACGTTGCCAAACTCATGTTTTAATTGAGATTCATATTAGATGTAGGGCTATTCAAAGAGAAAAATCTCCTGGCCTTGATCTAAACCCCTTTCACCAGGTCTGAAAACCTTCTAGGAGAAATGTATCAAAGAATCAGGGAAATCTGATCTTGCTCCTACATTCACCGTAGAGGGTGAACCTTGAAGAAACTCTGGCAACTAACAGCTCAGATGAGGTATTTAGTAACTACTTTTGAAGTAGCAAGAGACAAACTCTGTGAGTACTTCCTCTGCATGCTGTTGAAACACAAAATTCAGTAGGCTACCTTAAGTTCCTTTTTAAATCAAAATAAAAGAAGGGAAGAGCCCACAGAACCAGATGCAACATTCAGCTACTAAGCAGATCTAAAAGCATCCCTTGAAGCCGTGGCAGGGGCTAGCTGAAAGAATTAACTTCTTGCATTCTCACTGTCCAACCAGTGACTGAAAGTAACCTGCTTGCATGGGGAACGGACATCACACCACAGGTGGGGCCTGATCACAGGCAGAGACTGGTGGCAAGTCTCAGACATGAAGTGGTAGCTGAGACAAGGGCTTGATTATGTGACAGTTCCCCAGACCGTACTCAAAAGCACCATCTACACACTGGCAGGGTAGTTCAGACAAGAAGCACACACCCTGCCAGGCTGTTTTAGGAGACGGGTGAAGGGCACCAGCAGGCAGTGCCTTCTGGATGGGACGCAGTGCTTGCCAGCTGAGACATATGCTTGTGGTGATTGGCTCCAATCTCAAATGAAGAGTGACAGGCGCCAACGAGTCAGCAGGCAGCGCTGTGAGTTGCCTTTGCGACTAACAGCAAATACCTGCCTGCAGTCCTTTAATTTGAGTACAGGAAGAGCAGTGGTTCAAGATGCTTGCTGAGGCAAAAGTCAAGATGCAGATCTTGGCCAACAAGCAAGGTGAACCTAACTTACTTTTATTCTCCACATTGACCCAAGCTATAGATCATCATGTCATATTCCAGCAAAAAAAATTGTGCTTGATTTGTGTCTCAGAAATTTATTTTTCTTTCTATTTTATTTTTCTAAGATTAATTTTGAAAGATGTGAATACTAAACCTGGCTGCACCTTGGCATTTATTAGTCCAATGCAGATTGTTACTTTTTCATTCTGCATTTATCCATCTTCCTCACTACACAATTTGGTCATTGCACAGATATTTAGAAGTGTCAGTTCCTCTTGCAAAATTTGACTGTTTTGAGCTGAAGCTTCCACATAAATAGGAGCTTGTAACTGAGCTTGAACTAATGAGCACTGAACTTGCATGTCACTTCTGGAACATGGAGAAACACAAAATAGCTAGAAATGCTAAAAATTACTATTCTTCCATATCTGTTCCTAAGTAGCTAGTAACTGACTGAGCGTAAAAAACTGGTGTACCGAATGCAAGACAAGACAGCTTATGACTTCTGAAGAGCTGTCACTTTTTTGTCCTTTTTAGCAGAGCAAGAATTGTTTCAGCTACAGCTCAAAAAAAGTTTTGGGGAAAAAAAAACCCAACTGCTAAACCCAAACACCAAAAGCAAAACAAAAAGTCTGGGAGCTGTCTAGATTTAAAGTTGCTTGACTTGGAAATTGCAGTCCAGTCTCTGCAAAGAAAGTAAATTCTAAGAAATAAGAAGACACGGGCTTTTTCATGATCTGGGACATTCACAAGATTCATTCCTGAACAAATCAGACTAAAGAAATAAGTCTCATCATTTACCAGATTTGGATGGATAATTTTTTAAGAGAGAGGGAATAAAAACATGCCAGAGAATAAATCAGAAAGTTAATTCAGTTGTTTTCTGTTGGTTTCTATTTATTCCTTCCGCAACATTTTTTCAATGGCTTCTTTTTAAGTCCAGTAATAGTAGAAAGCTTGCAAACACTTGGGGTATGATCAGTCAGCCTAATATTTTCAATGGAAATAACTGACACAATCATTTTAAAAAAGCTTCCTCTGGATTAAATGACAGAAAAAAAGTCCTTTGTGAAGAGAAAATATGAGAAATCAATACAAAATAATTTTGTAATCCATTCGTTGGCAGGTGTTTGAAATGTGGTTGCACAAGAAATAGGACTCTGCGCAGTAGTAAAACAGTTTTTTCTTAAAATCCTAGGTCAAAGATTTGGCAGGGACTAAAAGTATTCAACACCATTAGATAGCTGAGCAAATGTGATTGAACTCAGCAAATATCATCAGCATTGAGAATGCCTTCTGTGTTGGAGTAGTAGGCCAATGAAAACATAAACCAGAATGTAAGACAATGAATTTTAATCCAGGCATTTTGCAGATGAATTACCAGAAACTGTGTGGACTACACAGATGCTGGAAGCCCTGTAGATGAATATACAGAAGCTTTCTGAAATTATATTCATACAGTGCTCTGGCACTAAACCAACAAATTATATCAAACTATACTCTAGATTTTACAAAACAACCACATTATTTGTATGTTCAAAATCAATACATCTGGAGGCAACACAGATATATATTTTTGTAGATAACTTTGCTGCACAAGCAGTTTCCAAATGTTCTTATATTGTCTAAATTGCCTATCTCTCCCTTTGTATATCAGTTATTTCTGACTGCTGCGAAGTCCCAGAAATACTGTTGCTCGTGCTTCCTACCTATGTTAAACTGAGATATCCAAACCAGGAAACAGGGTGGATCCCAAATTGTGCGTGATAGAGTTACCAACTACAAGCTATTTAATTTTTTCATGTAACTCAGAAAGGAAAATTTCTAAGTTCTCTGCAGGCTAGGGAATTGTTTATCAATTGTTTATCAATCACTTACTCTACATACGCTAATCTGTATAGGCCTGCAGGCACATCTTCTGTTTCTATAGGATATATTTTAGGATTCATTCTCAGTTGCATGCATTAAAGACAGAACTTTTCCACCACCCTCTGTGTCCTTTTGAAAAGGCACTGAAAGACTGTCAGCACTCAAGTGACCAAGCCTGCTGACTGCTAATCAGATCACTGCCCAAATCAGCTTAAACGCAGTTTTTAGTAAGTGAAACAAGTGCCTCTAACTCCAGATACAGATTTGACTCTTCATTAAAAGAGAGGAAGAACAAAGAATAAAAGTTGGTATTAGAAGTGCGGAGACATATAAAATCAGCAAAGAAAACTATTTGCATTGTATCCATTAGTACACACAAATACTCTTTCTGAAGTTGACTTGGTATGTTTCCTTACAAATTTTTTATTGTTTCCATAGCCTTGGTGAGGGGAAACTCAAATACTGTTGTGTTTTTTCTTGTTTGTACCCCTGATAAAGCAAATTTGGAGAAAATAAACCTCACTGGAGGCCCAGAGGTGCTAATCAGACCTTTGCAGGCCTTCTAGAGCTGTGTTTTAAATCATTTGAGTTCAGCTCTGATTTCATACGTTACTTAACTGAAAAGTTAATGAACAACAAAATCATTACCATACTTCTTAAAGCATGAGGGAAAATACAGTTAACCTGTCAGGAAAAAAATCCCTTAGAATATTTAACAGAACACTCAAAGCTTTGGGAGAGGAGGTTGTATGAAATATTTACAAGGAATTATTTAAATTAAAGATAGAGATGAAAAAATGCATTCCCTATGTAATCGGTATGCAGAGCTTTCTTTTTTCCTAGTACCTCCAGGACCACTCAACATTTTGCAGGCTTGTGCTTAGAATGAGAAGCACCTGAATTTACTGGAGAGTTAAGCAGGGTTTCACACATTATTTATATTGAAAATTCTGCTTTCTTCTTCCAAAACAAGAAGCAGCAGCATTAGAAGAGGGTCAGTTGTCGCATAAACTTTCCTTTTACAGTACTACCTAACAGCAGAAATGGACCATGACTTAAGTGCACTGAAGACTGATCTCTTTGAAATACTGCCATCTCTTAAAGGAAACAAAGGTTGATATATTTTGTCTGGTAGTGATAACACATCTTTTATTTTAAATTCAGTAATTACGAAAAGAAATTACAAAAGCATTTATTAGCTGGATGAAGAGTTAAAATGTACCCTCAGCAAGTTTGCTGATGACACCAAA
>Ga0181612_104516_pt1 | contig 13236 bp, 9 predicted proteins | sample HoacroProtozoa21_FD_119630 | JGI IMG/M metagenome (GOLD analysis project Ga0181612, IMG submission 119630) | Hoatzin crop microbial communities from Cojedes, Venezuel. Combined Assembly of Gp0051906, Gp0051904, Gp0051908
CTGATCTGTCTAGTTGTTTTACTGTTGAAAAGACAGTCATTTCCAATGAGATGAGACTGGAGCTCAATGAAAAACTCGACGTAATTCCTGGCATAAACTACTCCTTTAGATAATCCATTAGTCAGAAAACATTGCTTTTGCCATTGTAGACTTAAGGATTTATGATTTAGCAAGACCTTTCTGAGTTTTCAAGAAATATTTTTGTGAACTTAGATAATATTTTAGCTAGATTTGGATTTTGAACGCAGAATTTAGAAAGCAACAATAAATTTTCCATTTCCCATCCATGGAAGGGCAGAAAACAGATTTAATTATGCCCTGTTTAGGGCCAAGTCATATTTCACCTAAGGCAATAAAACTGCAGACTTCAGGTCTTTTCTTTTGGCAGAGCAAATGATATGGAAAATTGAATCTCTGCTTTCATAGCACTGAGAATTCACTTCTTTTTTTTTTTTTTTTTAGCCTCTGTCTGCTGTAATTCATCAGCTATGTAAGGAACTCTGCCTTCAAAAGGGGTGAGTGAGGTACAAAAGGCCAAAGACTTGTGGAGCATTTGTGTGTGACGCAGTCCTGTGCTCATGTGCTGAAGGAGAAGCCTCTCTTGCAGTTAAGAATTCTCCCCCAGACCGTTCGAGTAGACTGCTGAAAAGCTGATGGGAATGAAGAAAGAAATGAAAAAAATAAATCCCAAAGCAAAGTCACAACTTTCCTCTTCTGTAGTTCAACTACAGGAAGAAGGAAGCCTCCCAATTTATTCACCTGTGGTTTATAAAGATGAGAGAAGGGGAAACTGTGTTCTGTATTTTTTGAGAGGGAATGTTCTGAGGAGAATAATAAATGTTTTGGTTATGCATTGTTGTGTATATGTGAAGGCAACGAGCCCAGACTGAGTATAAAGAAGATGGTTTTCCTGTGTATTTTATGAACTGGATGCCACATAGCAAGGAAAATATGACATGATTTTGTAAGGCAAATAATTCTCCATTATCCGGTGGGTAAAGGGAAATGTGAAAAGTAATTATTACACTGAGGATAACAAAATGAGAAGAAAAGTCTTAAGTTAAGGCTCACAGTTGGTGGCAAATGTACTGAAGAGTTTTACGACCGAGTCTGTAAAAGAACTTGCTGATGGAGAGAAGGCATGTTTCAGTAATTTGTGGAGCCTGTATATGTCAGCCTCAGCCCTCGCTCTTTTTGGCTGGCAGTTCTTACTTTTTTTTTCCCCCTCTGTATCACAGAATCAGAAAATCATTCTGGTTGGAAGGAACCTCAAGGTCTAATCCATCCTGCTGCTCACAGCTGGGCCCACACTGAATTCAGACTAAGAACAGAGATTTCACAACCTCTCTGAGCAACTGTTCATTATTCTAGTAGACCTCATTATCCTCGCAGTGTTTATTTGTTTTTTAATTTCCCCCTTCCCCCCCCCTTCAGATCCTCACGTGTTTCATTTTGACTGTTTTCTGTCATTTGCCAGCCAGAGTCAATTAATCTATTAATGTAGAGTTAAGGTTACCTAGCAATGTTCTTCCAGCATGCTGCATTTGATAAAACTTAAATTTCTAAAAAGTGGTATAGGAGATGACAGACGTATGCTGATTAACTCATGTCTTCTTGGATCGGTCTGTATTAGGTATAAATGTATTTAAATGGTGGAGGCACGCTTTGGAGCCGTTTAGCAAAGCTGGGCATGTAATGCAAGTCCATTGAAGTACTACTTGCTATGGAAAAGGGAGGGAGGGGAGTGTTTTCTCGGTCTCCACATTTGTGATCAGATGTAAGAGATGTATGTGTACCCTGAGAATTCTAATATAAATAACATAACGTTGAAGTCGTTGTCTGTCTGCAGTAGTTGAGACAAAAAAGGGTCTATTCCAGTGCTGCCTAGTCTCCTAGTCTAGGCCAAATGGCCTTCTAGTTAGTGTTAACAGGAGCTGTCATGATCTAATTAAAGTTGAAGGGGTTTATTCCATTGTACTTCATGAAAAGGAGGTTGTTGAATTTGTTTTTTAGGAAGGTAAATACACTCTTGGAAAGATATTACTGTATGTTGGTTATAGTTATTTTGGTGAAGACAATGCTTTTAGGAGAGAATGGTTATTAACGTAATTATAGTTACCCAAGTTCATAGCTGAGACATGGCTAGTCTGACTAAAATTTGCTATGTACATTCTGGAAGTTAGTAGCAGTAGGGAGGGGGGGACATATTGTGAACATGATTTGTGGTTATGGTGATTTCCAGAGATTAACCAAGAATGCTCTGTTTCTTCTCCCTCATTCTTTCCTCGTTCATGTCCTGCTACCATTTCCAGTTCATTATTTTTCCTTTCTTGTCCTGCAAAGTCAGCATCATGTCACAGAGTATTAATACATAAAAAATTATTTGTTGTCATGGACATTATCATGGATTATATGAATATGAACCATCTCCTGTAATTTTTAGAATTAAAAGTGAGCTAATCATTCTCAGGTTTTTATAGCCAGAGGAGAGAAATGGGGACCTCTAAGGCCCAAGTCAGCTGTGCACATTTACATGTGTACATAAAGGATGAGGTGGATTGTCCCTAAAACAAACAATTTCAGTTGACATGAGAAGGGTGTGTTTAAATAACTAGGTCAAATGAAGAGTCTAAGGGCAAGGTGTATGAGTGCATGCCACCTCCGTGTGTTCTGGAGGAAAGTGTTTCGTTGGTCATGGCTGGTCTTGTAGCCCAGGAGAGAATTGGAATATGTAGATAGAGGAGTGACCCCTACCAAGCTGGGTATCCTTATGTTTCTGCTTTTTGTGGCTTCTCTTTATCTCTTGCCTATCCAAGTGTCTATGCTTCTGGTCTACTTTTTCTCTGCCTTTACTCTCTTCAGATTCTTATCTGGACATCAAGATGGCCTGTATCCTTTTACAGTGTACTTCCTTGTTTTCAGAGATCTTGGAGCCAGGCTCATGTAAAGCTCTAGGAAAGCAGAGAGACTTAAACATGCCAGGACTTAAGACTGTGGTTCCTTCATTTCCCCAAGATCCTGGAATAAATCTGGATGCTGAATGGGGAAGATGACAATCCAGGAACTTCTCTGTAGGCTGATTTTTGTGCCCAAGATCTTAAGGGTAAGGACTGAAGTACAAGCACTTAGCGTCTCAAACCAACCAAATCTTATTGTAATCACTTGAAAATGAACGAGGGAAAGAAATAAAACTCAAGAAAGGATTAATATTGCTATGTAGTTCTCACTCATGCAGGGAGAGAAATTTTCTGTAATCTGAAACCTTCATTAGCCAATTAAACTGATAGTTTTGTGCTGCCAACTCTGTAATTAATAGACACTTCAAGAAACATTTCTTTGAATTTTCAGAGGGGTTTTTTTGGTGGTGATGTGGTGGGAGACTTTGGGGAGGGGGTTGTTTGGGGGATTTTTTGTTTCTTTTTAGCTTTCTTGAATTTAAATGCTAACATCTTGGAATGATCTGTGCACATGTGAATGAAAATGAACATTAAGGAGAGGCTGCCAACTCAGTCAATACTTTGTTCACCCTGAGGTAAAATCCAAAAGACATACACACTTTGGTTAGTATTTTCTGTGAACAAAGCTGAAGTTAATTTTTCAGACTACAAGTTGGAGTTTCTAAAAACATACACAAGAAATTTATTCTACAGTTTAAAGCAATGCTTCTGTTTTCCTTCAAAATTCATCTGTAGTGAGTTTCATAGATAGTGACAGATCTTGAAGAACTTCAGTACCTTGCCTAGGAGAGTGCCCTTATGCCATCCCTGCTTTTCTCTGTCCACATCCATATTCATTTTCCATCCCTATTCTGTTGTCTGGTAGCTTTTGTTGTGCAGCCTCCAGTTCACTGTTTGAGATAGCCACTGTGTTTTTGTGCTTATGTCCCATGGTACTGGACACTTTTTTTACCTTTCTCCAAGTTAGCTCACTCTTTCCTGGAACTATCTGGCATGCTTCCTAGACATGTTCTTCTTTCAGGAAAATTCGGCCTTGCAGCCTAGTACCCGTTAGCATGAGGCATACCTATTAACTCAGGAGGCTTTTCATGTATGCGCTTTCCCAAATTTGATCTCTCATGGCATCACTGCTCCCCTTTCAGGAAGAGATTGTAGTTGTGGCAGACTTTGTACTGTCACTCTAGTGTTTCTGTAAGGTGGCTGTGGGAGACTGTGTCAAAAATGTTTTTGAAGTAAGCAATAACCAATGCACTCCTCTCGTCCACAGAGCCAGTCCTTCATCACTGAACAGAATCAGTTTGGCCATGCTTTATTTGCCCTTGGTAAATCAATGCTGTTTGTTCCTAATCATCTTCCTGTCCTTCGTGTGCCTGGAAACGCTTTCCATCAGGTCTTGTTCTGCAACTTTTTTAGGAACTGAGGTGAAGCCTTAGCATGTAGCTTTCTGGATCCTCCTCCATTATTTAAGATGGACATAGCAATAGACCTGTATGTGCATTTCATATTACAGCTGTATGTGTCTAAAACCGAGCGTCTGAGAACCACCGTGCATTTGAGTAAATATCAGACCATTTTGAACCCTGTCTCTCCGTGCCAGTCTTGGTCTCAGACAGAATGATGCTGTTGTCAGCTAGATTAGCAACAAATAGTATTAGAAATAATCATCTAGTTTCTTAGTTTTGGCAGATAAAATGTATTTAATTAATAAAATCAGAGAAGAAATTATATTTATTTTCCTTGTTCTGAGTAATTCTTTTTCTCCACTTCTTTATTCAGTTAAAAATTCTTCTACTGAAGTTGCCAGGGGCTTTGAACATGAAGTGTTTAGCAGTGATTTCTTTTTTGAATAGTGACTAAGACACTGTCTTGCTTGTGGAATGTAGATATTATATTAAAAGAGCCCCAAGTGCCAAGAAAACCTATTTCATAAGATTGCTTATGGAGATTTAGCCTTCAGTATTCTCTGAACTTCAGTATGTAGGAGAAAGGTGGAAATTAAATGGAACTTCTCTTTTTTTCTGAATACAGGAGGAGTGGTAACAGGGGATTGTACAGCGGGACTTGCATCTTCCACTTAGTGGTCTTGTTGTCTTAACATTGGCACCAGAAATTGCTAAATCTAGGTATGGATATTATTAATAATTATTTGCTTTCAAATGTCTTTTGGGTTTCACCAAATCATTATGAGTCTACAAGAGTGTGTCTTTTGCCGTACTAGATAGTGCCGTTAATGGAAAACTTGAAATCCTTTTCTGAGTAGCACTAGAAGGTACCATGCCTAGGGAGTAGGAGTGGTTTACTTTATGTGCAAAGTTTCTTTGTTTCACATTTTATCATGCCAACAGATGGTAAAAGATAGAAATCATTTTGGTCAGACTAAACTATCACTGCATACATTTCTACATCGAATTTTATGGTTTAGGGCTTGCAGGAAAGTATGTTTTATTTTTCATCTTGTCTTCAGGAGACCAAACAAATGAAGTTTTCTAATGCTACTTCATATACTATATTTCTTAAATTTCTGATAATTCTTTTTCTTTTTTTCTGTAATGTTTCCGTTTGGTCCATGATTTTCTTGACCTGAGTGGAGAAACTTTAATAAAAAGTGCTTCAACTGAGGCCCTATCAGTGCCAGGTGGAGTTGGAAGGGCATCACCTGTCTTTTTCTTCAGATGACGTGCAGAGGAAGACCTATTGATTTTGTCCCAGAGACAGTCTGAGTCATGGCTTTGTCAGACAGCTTTATTATCCAGTGGTTAGCTCAGCTGAGACACGATTTTTGGCCAGTACAACTAACACCAAGATCACAAAGGAAAATCAGAAGGTACAGTGCACCACTCGTGATAATTGCTGTGGTGACTGTGGCAATCTGACAATTTCTTTAAACATCTATCAGTCCACTGTTACAATTAACTCCTATACTAGACACTCTGACTCATGACAAAGAGATGGTACATCATCCTAATCTTCCTTTTCGGGTTTGGAAGGTACAATACTTGGATGAAAATCAAAAGTTGATCTAATGCATTTTGTGTAGGCGGAGAAAGCATCTGTGAGAAGGATACAGGTTACAACAGTCTCAGCTGGACGGTGATCAGTGCTGGTTTGTTTCCCTTTCCATTAGATGTGCTAAGGCAAATGTGGAAGCTTGTTTATGCCTGGAGAAAATGAAGTTAAGCAGTGTTTTATTGATTGTGAAGTACCTCATCTGGGAAGAGTTGCAGAACATTGTGAGAGACTGCGTGTTAGCTATGGATATTCAGAAAGGCTACCGCTGTATAGTACCAGTGAGTGTGGATGAGGTCATTTTATGCTCATTGAGTGCACATGTTGTCTGTGCATTCTGTCACACTGACACGAGCTTGTGAGTTTTTGACAGAAGTATGGCATTTGTCAAGTGCTAAACTGACCCCTTACATGTGACAATGTATGGATGTAGCAAGAAAAAGTGTTGCACATCTTTTCTAGTACAAGGTGGATGCGCCATATACAGTTGTTAAAATCTGTGTCCATCTTTGTCTTCTCTGAAACACAGTATCTGGAAGGATGTATTACATTCTCATTTAGATTCCCTGACATTATTGCAGGCTTTGATAGTTAGATTCTAAAATTACTTAAAAGCATTCTTACCAATTTGGAAGGACACAGCTAACTGGGATCTCAGGCCACAGCGTACAGTTCTAATAGCATTTCCACTCAGCATCTGGCCTCAAGTTCACTTTTTCTTTCTCCATGAAGGTGTGGGTTTTGACACCTCTTAGAAGGGTTTGGAAACTGGGAGCTTCCTGTGATGTGTTCCATTTATGTAGTATTTCCATTAGGCCAGATGCGGTGGGTTTTTTTTTGAAATTTACTTGAGATTCATATCACACAAGATAGCCAGTTAACTATGTTTTTCTATTATGGAGATTTCACTTGGCAAGTATCAGAAGAGCCCTACCTTTCTATTTAAACGGGACTAAGCCCTTTAGTTGTTGTCTTTGCTGAACAGTTAAAAGGCAGTGTATGCTTCATACAAAGGCCTTTAAAGTGGGAGTTGCTCTATCCACTTCTGTAATTATCTCTGTTAACACTTGGACAATATTAAAGCTAATGCAATGGTGATGTGTACTACTTCATTTTAGACATAACTGTGGCAGCAGAAGTGGGATATTGTTAGTCCTTTCTCCTGCATTCTGATCATGTCAGTCCTCTCCATTTCCTTCAGTGCTTCAGCCTTCTTCAGCCTGGTGCACATTCACAAACTGGATTGTTTGGAGACCTCCCACCGTGGAAGACACACAGGGAGAGATGCCTGAAAAAAGAAAGAGGAGATACTAACCTGTACAGCACAGGGTAGCTCCTGAAATGTCTTTGTGCATTGTGTCATTTGCCCCTTTCTTTCGCAGTTTCATGTGTTGTGTTTGACATGGGGGGAACTGAAATAGTTGCTGATCCTGTCATTGCTCTAATTCCATGTAGATGGTGGTCCATGGGGGTAGTCAGAGAATATGCACAGACTGAAGAAACAATGCTAACAAAGTCACCACTGTTAAACTTTTCTTTTTTCTGCTGACCACCTGACATGTACCTGGAGGGATATGGACATTCCGTATTCAGAGAGGCATTCTATGATGTAGCGGTTTTGTAAACTGGACTGTAACTCGTGATTTTTGCAGAGGTAGAATCCCAAGATACTCATGCCAGCTGCAGTTAGTAATTCAGGATTACCTAATAACGTGTTTTGTATGTCCAAGTTACCAATGTTGTCCAGTGTATTGTATAACATAAAATGTAATTTAATCCTGAATGACGGTTGTGAGAAGAAAAATGTAAGATCTGAATTATTTCATGGGTTGATGCAAGAGATGTTTCACAATGGTGCTCCTGAAGATAGAGCAAATCTGTTACCTTCACATCTTGCATTTCTAATGTTCTTGTATTACATTCTCTGAGAGACCGCAGAATTTAGGTCTGTGTAGGAAAGGAAATTCAATAATAAAATTAATATGGAAGCTTTTAAGACGTGTTTAAGCTTAAAAGCCATAAGCATATTCTCCTTTTAATTATATTTTATGATATTACCATCTATACCATAAGTTAAATTTTATATTTACATTACTTTGCCTGAAAAAATGGACCAAGTGCTTCAATAGTGGTGCTACAGATGGGAATCCTAGCATACCACATACCTGTTCTCTCGAAATCTTCACATTAGTGATACTGTCTTCTAGCCTGATCTGAATTCTTACTCAGGTCTGTTACCATTTGGTTTTATGACCAGTCTTACTTTAGTATCAGTATCTTCTCCTTCATCTCCATCCTCCTACAGACTGATGTTCTTTTTTCTGTTACTACAAATTCGGGTATCAAAAAATAGTTTGTTATGCGCAAATACAGATTTACTACTGCCATTTGAAAAATGTTGAGAAGATGGGTGTTCAGAAAGACAGAAGGGTAATAATTTATAAGAAGAATTGTATAATTGCTTGGCACCCTTCTGCATTTGTCTACGTTTTCGTTTCTGAACGAGTCAACCCAACAGTAGCTTCCATCAGTCCTTAATCAACCATTTTCTCCTTGTGCTTTCCTCTAGCCAACAATTTGTTCTTTTTTTAGCTGCTGACATTATGCATGGGTGACTTGGAAATGATAATGTGCCATGCTCATGTTGTATTTATATGTTTTATAATAATTTCTCTTTTCTGGCTGTCTTAGACACAAATCAGCATCAAACTTCCCTCAGTCGGGTCATTAAATCGCATAGAGCTGAGTGAAACAGCAAAGAAAGGTTCAAGATAAGTGAAGTGTCTCTTCCGTACTGAGTGTTCGGTGCCTTTTAGTGTGGAAGTGTGTCAGGCAGCTGAGTTTGTCTTGGCATAGGGCAACTGCCTCCCTTAAAAAAACAAACAAAAGAAGCCTGTCAAAGAGGAAACAGCAAAAGCAGCTTTGCAGTTCTACCTGCATTGGAGGTGACTGCCAGATACAAACATGTCTGGTCTGTAAGGAAGACTGAGTCAGCTGATCAGCTGATTTCAAACTCCCGTACTTAGCAACGACACCACTGGGTACCTCTTTGGATAACACACTTCTTCACCTCCCAGGTATTTCTTTATCTTACTTTATCAAATACTGAGGAAGCCCTGTGAATGTGAAATATTGCCTAGATTCAGAAGATAGCAATTTCTGTGATATATACTGTTGTGATTTGTTTTTGTTTTTTATTTTTTTTAATGGAAGAATGGTCCTGTTTTATTGCATCTTTCAGCCCTTTGGTAGTGGGATGATTTTGTGCATGCTTATTTTTTTCTTAAGGCTTTTTACTCGAAGGATCATCTTTCACCCATTTAATCTCTCATCCAAGAACTGCTGTCTAAGAGACTTTTTGTCTTTCAGAGGTTCTGTGTCATTACATTTTTCACATAGGTTAACAACACTGTTCTGCCTATTCCCAAATGTCATGGTCTGTTATGTGTCAGAAATGTAAAATTTTGAATATATGTGTATTTGGACAGGCAGAAGGTGACTATAACATGTATATGTTTTGAATAGTAAAGTATAAATGGGTAGGCTTTGGATATGCTGTGGCAAATAATTTAATTACAGTTGACAACAAACCCATTGCCATACTGTAGAAAAGATGAAGAAAACCAGAATTTTTTCATTTCCTCAGTGCGGCTTTGAATTTGTGAGATGATGATGAATGCTGAAGAGGGAAATTTTACTAAGGAAAAAATAATATTGTAGGAATGAAAGTATGATGGTAGAAAAGACAAATCCTGTTGTTAGGAGATGACAGAGATAGCTGAAGAGGGCAAGTATTGTGTGGGAAGAATGCACGATGAAAGTAGCTGTAGCAGGAAAGCCAGTGCTGTGTCATCATGTTAATATGTTGATAAGTGATACTATGTGTATGTGTATATAGGTAGATATTTGCACATATTTATTTCAATATCACGAGTAGTATATATATGAATAATATACATAGTAATGCAGTAAATATATTACTGTAAGAAATGTAAATTGTATGAAAAATATGTAATCATGCAATAATTTAATATGTAATAGTGTAATTTTAGTACCACACACCAAATACTACTCTTTCTGTTCACAGAAGAATTTGATGTAGCATGAACATTCTAACACACTGATGTAAAAGTAGTTAGTTTAGTTGCTGGGGCAGTTGTTTGACGACAGAGATTCATGTCATTATGGAACCTTTTGTCATAGTGGCTTAAGAAGGTTTCTACAATAAGTAACAGCTTTAATCCCTTTAAATTTTCCTTCCTTCTGCGAATATTCACTAGATATGTAAGATTTTGTGATTTTCATATTTTTCTAATACTTTCTGACTCAGTACTTTATTGTGGCGGTTGCTTATAGGAGAGTGTTACTGTACCTTTGGATTCTAAGAATCAAGAAATTAGTTTAAGGTTTACATGCTCAAAGCTTTTTATCCAAGCCTGTGCTGGACGATGCAATTCAACAGGGAAGTAAACATGCAATCAACTCTGTGTCAAAAATATATCTGATTGTTTAAGAGGTGCCATCTTAAAAGAAATGTTGTTTTATTTGCAGAAAGCCATATTCTTGAGGACGTAAACAAGTGTATCATTTCACTGAGAGAGCAAAATGTGGACAATTTAGATCGTGCAGCAGGTGCAATCCGAGGACGTGCTTCAAGAGTAGCTCATATCGTTTCGGGTGAGATGGACAATTATGAGCCAGGAGCTTACACCGAAGGAGTGATGATGAATGTTCAATATTTGACCAAGAATGGTAAGTCTGATTTCTAAACTATGTTCTCAGTTTCTTTAGTGTTATAAATTTTCCTTTATATGCCACAGTTAAAAGTGAATCCTGTGATTCTCTCATCTAACATGCTAATTATGCACTAATGATTGACTGTATGATCTCTTACCTCCTTTCAGCATGCTATCCAGTTATGATGATACCATGCAGTTCAGAACTACTTTTTAAAATTTGATTTGAATTACATCATTTATGTACGGTCTTTTTAAGTTATGAAAGACTTTTACTGGAGTTTTTAAATAAATGCAAGTAACAATGTTTGGGGACTTGTGACTGATGAGGCAGCAGCTTTCCACATTGTTGTACTGGACTCACTACATCTATTCTAAGCAGATGAAAGGCAAAATCAGAGAAACAATCAGGTTCGTGATTTGTGTGTACTTACCACTTTAAGGACTGTTGAGCAGTGATAAATATCCCCAGATATCTTCAGTTTTGCTGTAGAAATTTGGAAGCTCCTAAAATGGTTTGCAGTATCCATTTCGTTTTTCATGATATTGAAAAAGAGGGTAACCTGTACTGGAATATCCCTGTGCTGGCAGCAGGGGTGTAACTGGACTATTTTAGAAATGGTTTCTGTTGTTTTTGTAAGCCGTTGTTGTTCATGTAAACGAATCTCAGGAATTTCATAGTGTATACTTAATTTAAAAAGTTGTCTGTGGAGCTCCCAGGTCTTCCATGTTTTTAGTGGTTGCAAGTCTGATAGTTGGGCAGTTAAAAAAATTTTCATTCAGAAGTTTTCTGGCAAGTCTGTACCTCTCTGGAATGCAGGATTTAGCTTTATGAACTCAGAGTTCTAAATCCTAGCTCTGTCAGTCTAAACAAATTTCCAGTACCTTACATTTGACTGACATTTACTTTATTTTACTGCAAAAAAAGACAAGAATTTTGTTTGAGCTCTTTCTTAATCAGTTCAAGTGGGTCCAGGACAGAACTGTCTTCATGTGAAACAAGAGTGAATTGACGTTGCAATGAAGTGGAAAAGGGACAAAATAGTGAGAAGAGTTTGAAATAGGCTTGCCTGTTTTTGTTATCTTTTCTGGTATTTTGATGAGAAAATCTGAGAAGTTTCAACATGATGTTCTTTTTTCATAACTTCTGAAAGTACTATGACAAATATCAAGGGAAGCAGCAATTACAGGAAAGCATAGATTTGATTCCCATGTAAAAGCTGAGCTCTTCTTTCTTGAAACCGGTAGTGTTTAAACACATTAGGAGCTGACACTGATTTCTGTTCTGTTGCCTTGCTTTGACAGTAATATATAATGTATCTAAATCCATGTCTCTACAAAAGACAGGAAGACATAAAACTGGTTCTGGTTGGAATGTTTGCCTGTGTCAAGGGACGTCAAGCGTGGTGACATCTGCTCAAATGTCTTTGCAGTACTTCAAACCTAAGAATTCAATATATTTACATTATTCAATAGGAGTGGAAAAAAGAAACCTACTTTTAATTCTTACCTGTATTTATAGGATCTGCAATGAACACACATCGAGTCATGTGAGGTTTTTTGGATGCTTGATAGTTTTGGTTGTTTGTTTTGACTGTTTCAGCTTACAGGGAAAATGCAGGTAAGCTGCAGCCCTCAGGTGAAACCCAAAACATTCTGTTACTGCTGCGTCTTTTAGGAGCCATCTGATTGCAAAGCGACAATTCGCTAGGGGAGAACTCTGTGTTTATGCTGCCATAGGCTCCTAAATTAGCTTGCATGAGTAACCTAGGGCAGTGAAGTGCATCCTTTATGCCCAGTGAAAAGGTAATGTGTTACTGAAGAGAAATTATTACAGGCAGAGTATAGAGTAAATGAAAATTGAATTATAGAACAATAGCATACACAGAAAGTGCAGAGAAATAAAAACGCAAATGAAAAAGAGACCGGGAGCCAGAAATGGGAAGGATGGAAATTGGAGGTAACAGGATACAGAAATTGTGCATAAGGAGGAACAGATACATTTAATCTTTGTTAAAACAAAGACTGAAGTTAAATTGTAAAGCATATGTTGAGGTAATTTATGAGAAAAAAGAGGTTAAATTCTCTGCATTCCAGTATATTCAGGAAAACACCATAAAATTGCTGAATCTGTCTCAGCTGGAAGACATCAGACATATTTGGGATGGTTAAGTGATCTAGTCAACAATAATACTGTAATACTGCTGTACAATGAGTATTAAAAACTGGTGCTTAGTTTCTTGGCTCAAGTTGTATAATCTTGTGTAGACACAAGTTGTTGTTGACAGCCAAATGGATCTCTCCAGTACTGTGCAATAGAGTGTCTGCTTTCTCAGGCATATGTTACGCCACTCCTCCATTTTACTCCTTCCCTTTTGCCCAGTAAGAAAACCCAAAGCAAACTAGTGACAAGGCCCTCTAAGAGCACTGTTTACATTGAATCAAATGATTATAGAATGGTTTGAGTTGGAAGGGATGTTAAAGATCGTGTAGTTTCAACCCCCTGCCATGGCCAGGGACACCTTCCACTAGACCAG
>Ga0181612_143950_pt1 | contig 13236 bp, 11 predicted proteins | sample HoacroProtozoa21_FD_119630 | JGI IMG/M metagenome (GOLD analysis project Ga0181612, IMG submission 119630) | Hoatzin crop microbial communities from Cojedes, Venezuel. Combined Assembly of Gp0051906, Gp0051904, Gp0051908
ACGGAGAAGAAACCAACCGTGTGTCGGCTTTCATCAACATCGAAGCATGGCGCAAAAATGAGAACGCCACATCGTTCGACATGCTCACCAAGGGCAAGATGCCCAACGTGGAGGGCTACTTCAAACCCGAAGAATGGACTGACAAGGATGGTGTGAAACGCCAGCGTGTGGTGCTCGTGGCTACCAAGTTCTACGAGACTCCTGAAAAAGAGCAGAAAGAGAAGGCCGAATAAGCCTTCCTTTCCTCTCGCTTGAAGCAGTCTTCGGACTGCTTTTTTAATTTTTTTGTCGTAAAAAATCTTGATTTCAACATTGAAGTTATTAATCAAATTGATAATCAACAGAAATTTCGCCCGCTGGTGACGGTAAGCCCATTTTACGACCGGCTATCTCCATAAGCAATAAGAGTTGTTTCTCAGAATCTTTATGGACATAATTTACATCGGTATATACCATAAGCCACTTCAGTTCATACTCCTGTAACTTTCCAGAGCAGTCAGAACTTAAAGTAGCCAATGTCCTTTTTGTCCATTTCTCTCCAAGTTCACGACATATGATACATCGCACCAAAAGAGCAGCCATCTCATTAGTTGTAACATTGAATTTTGTTAGCTCCAACACTTTTGCTGCATCTTTAAATATGTTTTCTCTGTTCCCTGCAAAGTATTTATTCAGCACTTTGCCCGAGAATTCATGAATTTCGTTCTCGGATGGTTTTCTTCTAAAAAAATTAAATATCCCCATAATTAATGTCTAAATTGACAAAACACCAATAATAACCGCTATCAATAACACTAAGACACCTGCACACCCACTCTTAGATGTTGTTTTTGTGTTCGACCCCATAGAAGCTTTTAGAGAATCCTTTAAAGCATTTATGTCCATTTTCTCAATAGGACTAGCTTTAATTTTCCCCGAATAATAGTCGTTTATAACCTGTTTAAATTCTTCCCAATCTGCAATTCTTGGAGCCTTAGCGTAATAACTATTTACGCCAAACATCTTCTCATATCCAGCTGTATCTGAATCAATTCCAGGATCATGATTGGGTTCCCACCAAACAGCGAATCCCTTGACTACATCAACGTACATCATAGCTAATGGAAGATGGAATTTGTGACCACAATGTGGGCAGGTTGCAATGTTAATTCTATCTTCCATGACCATCGACCTGTTTGACTCATGCTCACCCCATATTGTTCGGAAAAAATCACCAGTATATTGATGCGAACATTTCGGGCATTCAATTGCAATTTTAACTAGTTTACTCATATTCTTGCTCTCTTATATTATTGAACTTACTGAAAATATTATAAGGAATGCCAAGCACAAAACGACTCCAAGACATCCAGAATTACCACTATTTTCTGGTTCTTCATGTATTGTAAGACCGGGGGGCAGGTCCAATGTCTTCAAATCTTGTTTTGTTTGGTATTCTACAGTAGGCAACAAAGCTACGTCTTTCTCGTCTCCGATTGTTATACTAGCTTCTGCTGCTTCTGGGCTGTAGTTATACCATGCCTCGATCGTTCCTACTACTGCTTTAAAGATATACTTCACATTATCATAATAGACACTATCTTCCGGAGTAGTTAATGATTGAATTTTTTTCTGACATTCAACCATTTTACTAGTTTCCCTAATTATATAAAAGGCCATCTTATAAAAACTTAGACCATTACATATTGGTTCGTTCATAAGTTTCTCAAGCCTTTTGTCCTGTCTATAGTCTTGAATAGCACCTATAATGCCACCATTCCATTGCCATTTTGAATGATTCAAATATGTTCTTTGTTCTTTCCCCCCTAACGTAGTGACTATTTCCTCAAAAGATTTAATCACTTCGCGAATTTGCTCATTCAATTTTTCAACTTCATTATTTTCCATATTCATTATCTAAATCCAATTGGTTTTCTCGTTTCTTTCTTTCCACTTGTGTCCAACTTGCTCTTAATATCTTCATAGAACTTTATATCTGTTGGACTGACAGATGGATTGTTTTCTTTAATTACTTCTTCTAACAGGCTTTGGGAAATATCTATATTGTCTTCAAAAGCCCTTGTAGCAGCGTCATTAACAATATATGCTATATCTGATGCCACGTAGTTCTTCGTCATATCAGCAAGTTTACCGTAATCAATGTCATCCGTTGCTGGACGATCTTTCATGTGTATTCTGAACATACCTTCACGCGCCTCTTTATCAGGTGCAGGGATATAGATTATCTGGTCTAATCTACCTTTACGTCTTACCGCGGGGTCTATCAAATCAGGACGATTGGAACTTGCTATAACAAAAACGCCATCTTTACCACAATTATTCATCTGAGAAAGGAACTCATTCACCTCACCAGATTCACTCGTATTATTTACATTACTACGATTGGGCACAAGCGCCTCAAATTCATCAAAGTTCAAAATTGTGGGAGCGTTCTTTCTGGCTTCATCAAACAATGCGCCAATTTTTTCCTGTGACCCATGAACGTAAATACTTGCAAGGTCAGAGGATTTTACAAATACATAATTATACCCAGCTTCTTCAGCAAATTTTTCTGCAATAAAAGACTTGCCACATCCTGGAGGACCATAAAGCAGCATGCCATTAGGAATTTGAATTTTAAAGCGTTCTGCTCTTTCCGGATTTTTCAAAACATTGATGATTTTTTTCTGCATTATTTCTTTGATAGCACTCATTCCAGCGACATCAGCAAAGCCATTTCCAACTTTTGGTTTTGCAACTGTTGCAGTTTTGGTAGGATTCATCTTTGTCATCGAAATCGGTGCAGAATCAACCTCCGTCTTCCCTTCAATTGCATCCAGAAAATCTTTAGCTGTAGCAAATCTCTGTTTTGGGTCTGGAGATAGCGCCTTAACCATAATCTTCAAAAGATTATTATCCATCTCCATTACTTGAATGTTGGGGATAGTTAAAGGCCCGTTCCTTTTTTCAATTATTGCCTGAACTTGTTCTTGTTTTGTCAAACCAGCCAAATTGGTTTCCCACGGCATGATTCCAAATATCAACTTATATAATACTACTCCTGCTGAGAATAGGTCAGAACGAGTACTTCCTTCTCCTAAAAAACGTTCAGAAGCAACGTAATAAAGGTCTTGATTATGCCATGATGAAGCATCTGGACGCAAGTCTGCATATCTCGCAGCACCAAAATCTATCAACTTTAAGTTATTTAGATTTCCTACAATGTCCAATAAGATATTATCTACAGTAATTTCATTATGAATAATAGGCCTTTCGAGTGAGTGAATATAATCTATAGCTGATAACAATGCTATCATCACTTGCTTTATTTCCAACTGACTTAAATTACCAGTTCGATAAAGTCTATCGTTAAGGTTTTCGCCTTTAACATATTCCGTTACTATATATATCAGCTGATGTCCATTCTTTTCAATTTTCCCAGAATCGACATAGGAACAAAGATTCTCATGATTAAGTTCCTTAGAAATCTCAGCTTCTATAACTTGTCCGTCTTTATCATACTGGAAGACTTTAAGTTCTTCCATGTAAATCAGTTTAAGAAACTTAACCTTTCCTTCGGAATCCTTCACTCGGTACGTTTCCGCATAACTTCCTTCTTTATGCGGGAACACTACAGTATAACCATTTATACTATCATTTTTCTTAAAAAGAAACATATTAACCTCCTAATTTTTTACTATGATTACTTCAGCAGGACGCAGTAAACGGCCATTACGAGTATAGCCTTGTTTCTCAATAGAAACAATATCACCTGTTGTCCTTGCAGGATCTGGTTCAGTGTCCACTACTTCACACAGGTCTTCTACAGAATGATTCCCTTCGAATTCAATTCTTTTAATATCATACTTTTCAAGTACGAAAAGAGCTTTCTTTTTTGCGTTCAAAAGACGATTTATAGCTTTCTTTCCATTCTCGTCTTTATCAAGTTCTTTCTCTTTAATCGTAGCTTCCGCCTTGTCAAATGTGTCTATAACAGTTAGAAACTCTCGGAATATCTCATCAACTTTTTTATCTTGGCTCTTTTCCATTTCCGCGAGTTGATTTCTTAATGTCAAACTGTCCCTTGACAATTCGGCAACTTTTTCTGCTATGCTAGATTTTATGCTCATACTATTTACTTGTTTAAGGAATCGTATTTATTTTCATCAATAGAACTCCACTTTATATCTTTACTCTTTATTGAAGATACAAGCGGTTCTATATTTTCATTCGGGAATATAGGGAACGTGAAATCCGCCGCCAGACGTTGGGCTGGTTTACGGAGCGTTGCTTGCGCCTCGGCAATCTCTTTTTGAGTGTATTTTCTCAATCGAAGTGCTGCCATCTGCGACCTCACAATCTCGGTCGTCGTAGCATCTTGCTTAATTCCTAAAATTTCATATGGATTTTTCATAAATTTCAATATTAAAATGGTAAATCAAAAAGACTGCTACCGAGTCCTGACGAAGATACTTCTCCTAGTTTTTTAAAATAGTCAAGACCACATTTCAGAGCCTCGCCTTTCTCATTGAGAGTACGTCCGTATCCACCTAAACCCATCATTAGCATTCTGTTTTCTGTAGAAAGGTCACCCCATATCTGATGGTAACTTTTTGCAAACTTTGACTTGTGCTTTTTAAAGGTTGAACTTCTATTAGCACAAAGATAATTCAAAATAGACTTTACAGAAGAAGCACCCCATTTGTCACCAATAACATATTCCCAGATGCAAATATCGCACAGTGTGGCAAAGTTTTCACAAACACGGTCATTATTGGGATATTTCTTATATATCTCATAGACCTCCTTCAAAGCTTTGTCCTTCGCCATGTTGTTATTATTAACTTTGTCGACTATTGAGGACAACGTACCTTGAACCCTTGCGTCTTCAACAATGCCTTTGAAGGTACTACCGGTATCTCTTACCGCCTTGTCAAGGACCAATTTGTCTGTAGAATTATTGCTTATCTCTACTTGTAAGGCCAGATTCTGAAGCATTCCCTTTAGATTCTCTTTTACCTGTATGCTTGAAGGTGCTATGTTATAGATTCTCACCATGTAGCCCACACCATCACGAAGAGACATTGTGTTATTGTTTAGTCTTTTTACTACCTCTCCATTTGCATAATTGGAGAACGCCAATGATATTGGCATCTCATTAACTGCCTTACAAACGATTTCATATCTGTCAATGAACTTCGTATAGGTCATTTCCGACTTGATAGCAGCATTTATAGAGTTTGATACAAAAGATTTAAAAGAGGCATATAATTTGTCATATTCACGGATTTTTGATACGCCGGAGTATGCGGAGCGGATTTTAGTCACCGTTCCTTCCATACTATTCTTGCATTGTTCAAACTGCGACAATGCCTCTGAATAAGTATCATATTCTTCTCCTGACAATCCATAAGAAACGCCTAATGCTATAGCGTCTTCTCTATTGTCGTACCCTTGACCAATTTCGTAGTCTAATGCAGACTCAATAGAGTCTTTTATATATGGTACTTTTGATGACAAATATGGTGTTGCGATGACACAATCTTCATCAAGGTTAAGTTCGATTAATTTTGACAATGCATCTTTCTCATCATTGACAAAAGACTCAAAATCTGAATAATCAGCACGTACAGCATTTTCCAACCGTACTATCAATGAATCCTGGACAGCGCGTATAGATATATTTTTATTGTCTATCGGCTCATCAAAATTGACATTTTCGGGCAAGTCATCATAATCATCACCTGTAGTATTGCCTAAACTGTTTTCTAAAGTGAATGTATAAGCATCATCCCATGAGGTATAATCAAGACTTGCCACAAATAATCTATCCGTATAAATGGCAGACAACCAAATAGAAATCGCTTCCTTGACATCTTGTTTCCCAATTTTCTTAGATTCAATAGCACCCAGAGAAGCTATTGCCATGTTACGATACGCAGAATCACTTTCTATGAATCTGGGAAACATCAATTTCATCTTCTTAAATGCGACATCGTATTGTTCCTCAGAAAAAAGTGTCTTTAATATATAAGCCTCCAATTTCTCCTTGTAAGAATTGAATTTATTGCTCGTGTCTGTCAACTTATTGGCAATAACCTTTTTATATTCTCCTAAATTTTGGAGCAATTGGGTCGCTTCCGAGACTGACATCTTGCCCTCCTCGGCTTTCTTTAATTTCTGATTGAATGCTTGTAGATTCTTCTCTGATTCTTTGACATAGATATTTTCGCAAGCATTTAAAAGCGTGGATTCATTCGGAAGATATTGTCTCAATATATTTTCTGCTTCCTTTGGCCGTGTCGATTTTAATAAATAGCAAGCAAAACGGTATGCCAAGTCATCTTTCAAAGATTCATACGATTTCATTTCTAAAGCATTTTGGATTCTTCCCTCAATGCTTTCATCTAATGTGCCCGTCTTTACACTACAAATAAGTGAACGCAACTCAGCACGGCCACAATAAGATTTAACACCTTCATTTTTTATTGCTTCATAATACTTTATAGCATCAGCATAATTTTGATCTGCTTCTTGTTCATTGGCAAGAGCCCATTCCCACTTGACTATTTGTTGAGATAATCGCTGTACCTTATCTTTTGAATAAGACGCATTACAGTATTGGGTTATTTGTCCCTTAAGACCTATAAAACTGCTTATCGCTTTGTCTTTTTGCTGCGACTTAGATTTTTCCCATAGAAGATTTTCATAGGTATCCCAAAGATTAAGATAGTTCGCATCAGTAACCGCGAGCAATGCTGAAGCAGTAGATTCAGCGCAGACTTTATCTATCGTCTCCTTCTGGAACTTTACTCGCTGCCCAAGCGTACCTAAATTGCCATAATCCAGACTTCGCAATTCTATGTATAAATTTCTCCAAGCATCCTTGTATTGCCCAGATTTATACTTGCCTATACGTTCACAGATTTCATAACTTTTTTCTTCAAGTTTACTCTCATGACATTGGCATGCAAGTTTACTTAATTCGGCAAGGGTCTTTTGTTCCTTATCAGAAAAAGACGATTGCACATTACCCTTCTCACATAGGTCTATGACTTTATAAAGTAATGTTATCTTCTCATCCCGAACAGATGAAGATATAGCTTTTGCGTAGAATGTTTCAGCCAATAGAGTTTTTGCTTCATCATCCTTGCCATCTAGCGAGATTGACTCATTTTCTGCTTTGTCAAATTCTTTTGCTCGTATGAATTCACGAATTATTTCTTTCTTCTTATCAAGTAAACGAGAATCTGTTAAGACCGATAGGGCATGATTAACTCTTGTGATTGCCTTGTCATTTTCTTCCTTTCCTGCCTTTTTAATTACAGCATTGACATAGTAATCAGCAAAATCTGCACCCTTCTGTATAAGTTCTTCTGCCTTGGCAATAGAATATTCCTCATTTGCTAAAGAATCTAATGCCTTGCAGAATACCGTTCGAAGGTTCTTAGTGTGTAGGTATGTCTTATGTTTGGGGATAATAAACGCAACGACATCTTCACTAATTTCGGACGATTTGGAAATAAGTCTTGATAAATATGTTTCATGTTCCTTCACAGCCCAATATGTCTTGAACATCGGGACTGATTTATGTCTCAGAATCTTTGCTATTGCAGCATTTACGAATACAAGTTCATAGGGTTGTAAATCTTTCGCAAATGTTGATAGCACATCCACGAAAGTGTCATCATCGGTATTCGCCTGAATAATCTTGAGTAATTCATCTGCGTCTATTTTATTTGCTTTCTTTGCTTTCAAAAGATTTGCAGCCTGCTCTACATAGACTGAGTCAAAATCTTTTTCGCCCTTAAATAAGCGACAGATATTTATACCTTTTTCAGGCTCAGATGATTTAGCAATATCAATTATCAGTGATTTAATGTTAGAAACCTGATTGTTATCCAACTTAAGTTCGGAAACCATCTTCATAAGGTCTCTCACCTCACTAGCATTAGCCCTCTCTCTAAGTTCTTCTAAACGATGAAGGCATCTATCATTGTTAAAAGCGTTGTTATTACCATAAAATTCGGCTGCGTAGTCATCATACAAAACTGATTTCTTGTAATTTTTCGCTTTTGCCTCCTTTTCTGATAATTTTATCAATTCGTTTGCTGCTTTTTTCGCTAAATCATGATTTGAGCAGAAAGAAGATATACGCTGTGGATTGGTTGTTTCTACATCATTTCCAGAAACCACTTCTAAAATACATGAAATGGCCTCCTTTTCCATCAAATTGTCTACTGATATAAATGGTATAAGAAGACGAATAGCCCTTACATAACGCTTTTGAGATTTAAGTTGTTTCAAGAACTCTTTGATGTCAGAAATACATGATGGACTGTATGCTTTCAGCTCATCTATTGTATTGTCTATCAAATTTGCATGTATAGATCTTTGCTGCGACTGATTGAAGAAGTTGTAGGCATGATATTTATGGAGCTTGTCCACAAACTTCTTTTCCTTTGAATAATAAGGTTGCAAAGCGTCAAGTAATAATGCTGCCTCATCATAGGATTTCTTGTCAAACCGTTTACGGCCTAACTCTTCCATACTACGAAGATGTTGCTGCAATTGCGCATCAAAATCAACTGCATTGGTATCAGACTTATAATCACTTAAACCCTCTATGGATTTGAGGGCGGATAATTTTGACTTAACATCTTCTGAATGCTCAGCAAACATTTTAGCAAGATTGACAACAGCCATGTCTTGCTTGCCTAATAACTTTCTATAAATAGTCTCGGCTTCATCTAGCCGGCCATCAAGAGCTTTCTTATCTGCCGTTTTAAGGCGGTTGTCAAAATATTGATTTTTGACCCAACCAAAAAATCCCATATTACTGTATAATTAAAGTGTCGCCAGGTTCTAGAGTCATATCTAAGGTTCTTTGATTACTTTGTGCTATTTCTTCAGCTTTGGTTCCCGTACCGTAAATCTTACGACTTATCGACCAATAGGAATCGCCTTTTCTGACAACGTAAGGAAAGCCTTTTATTGTAGAGGATGTGGACGTGCTGTTTGTCTCTATTTTCCTATTTAGTTTGGAGTTTGAATCTTCAAGTTGGACTAAAGTAGTTCCTTGCTGATTAGTAGGTTCAGCCGGTCCTGAAGTTTTTTGGACAAGGAATAATCCGCCAAACACCGCAGCAGCCAAAATGGCTACTGCGGAGATGGGTTTCCACACATTTTTCTTTTTTCCTTCTTCTGGAATTTGATCAATGACTCTATAAATAGACAAATCGCTTCCACAACAAGGACATTTTATATCTTCCTCGTGATAATCAGGTATCCCTGTTTTACCACAGACGGGACATTTAATATCGTTTTCCATATACTGTATTATTATCCAGCAATTCCATCTGTACCCGGAATTCCTGGGATATTAATTCTATCAATAAGATGCTCATTAGCGGACAAAATATCACGGGCTCTTTGAACATTACCTTCATTGAGAGCAGCCATAAATTGGTTAAACGCCACTAATGCTTTATTCGCACGAACTGGATCAGACGGGTCGTGACCAGCGATATTCAACAAGAAACCATGTGTAAAGAGACCATATTTCTCTGTCAATTCGTCGAGTTTGTTAACCGCATCATTTTTCTCAACTGGAGATGATGCATTCTTTGCTCTTTCCAATTCTCTTCTCATTGCAGCCTTGTCATCTTCATGTATGAATCTTCCAAAGTTTTCAAGTTGGATTTGAGCGATTATCATCTGTACTGGCGTACCTTCTTCTTGAGTTAAAGCTACTTGGCTTGCAGATTTCAAAGTGTCTTCAAACTCTTGCCATTTGCTGCTTTCTGGAGCATTGTTTGAAGAAGAAATGGAATCAATAACCTTCTGAAGTTTTTCAACAAACTCAGATTTCTTGAAAGCACTAACGTCAGGATCGTTCATTACCCTGCTAAAAGTCGGGCTTATGGACTCTAGGCAGTGTGCGTCCAATGCACCACGACTCAATACGACATTCGTGGTCTTACCTGTAGCAGGCACACGAACCTTTACAAACATCGTTTCATCTTCAGTTAAACTAAAGGTGAATTGAAGTTCGCTATGAACAGGTAGGTTCTCGGAAATAGTAAAATAACCAGTACCTAATTTTTCTTTCTGATTATTTTCTGCATCACTAAAGAGTTTAACACCGATTATCTTCTGGTTCTCCACCAAAGTGTAGAATTTATGATTAACCTCGTATGGCAAAGGTGTGTTCTCGTCTATAATCTCCTGAAAATACGGAGTATCGGCATCATCGCGCAACTCAATGAATGACTTATGCTTCGTCGTTATACTAACCTGAACGCCACCTTCTTCAACAGGTACTTGTTGCACAGACTCTAACGACTGATGGCAATGAGGACATTCGGTCAAGCCTACAGCTACTGTCTGACCGCAATGGGGACATTCAGCTTCTGTTCCCATAGAATGGGACAAAATGGCCGCACCTTCTGCGATTGCCAACATAGGCTTTTCTGATGATAAAATCTTGTCCTTACCATACTTATCACACAACATCTTTCTTACCAATGGAATGCAGGATGAACCGCCTACCAACAAGATGTTATCAATTGTTTCTATGGGGTATGCTGTTTTTTCCAGCAACTCATCAATCAAGTCCAGAGTACGCTGCACAAGAGGCCTAATCATGTTCTCAAATTTAGCCCTTGTCAAAGTCACTTCTATGTCAATGGGATTACCATCCTCATCTTCCAATTGGTCAAAAATAGAAATGGTTGCAGAATCTGCCTGACTTAATGCCTTTTTGGCACTCTCTACCTCATTCTTAAACTCGCCTTGAAACGCGAATTTTTTTCTGTCGGGTAAGTTATCTATGATTTCATGAATATCAACACCATTTGTCTTTCCTGCTTCCGCCAAAACGTATTCAGAAACCAATCTATCAATATCATCGCCACCCAGCCAGCGGTCTCCACCTGTACCTGACTCTATAAAATTGCCTCCAGAGGCAACCAAGATGGACAAGTCAAAAGTGCCACCTCCAAAGTCATAAACAAGGAATATCTTGTCTTCGTCAGCGGCCATCTTATCTGCACCATAGGAGATTGCAGCAGCCGTAGGCTCCGCAAGTAAACGTTGGACTTTAAGTCCTGCCAATTCTGCGGCTTTTCTAGTTGCAGTCTTCTGCTTCTCATTAAAATATGCAGGTACTGTGATAACAGCATGAGTTACTTCACCGCCCAATTTGACAGAAGCGTCATTCTTCAACTGTCTTAAAACTTCCGCACTAATCTGCTCAGGAGTATATTCTTTTCCATTCATGATTATAACCACCGACTCGTCTGTTCCGCCAGACATCTTGGCTATACCATAAGGATACATGTCTTTGTCCGATTTCATTTTTTGAACTTGTGGGTCTGAAATGGAGGCTCCCATCAAGCGTTTAGCAGAAACCACAATATTGGGAGCATAGCGCCTCCAGTTCTTATAAGGTGTATTTCCGACTATAAAACTGCCGCTCTTATCGACGGCAACACATGAACGACAAAGGTCTTCGTTGTTAGGACCAGTAGCAATAACTCGCACTGTAGCATCTTTGAAAGCTACGACGGAATTCGTTGTACCAAGGTCAATACCAATAGATTTTCCCATAATTTATGATTCTTTTAAGTAACTGTTATTATTCAATATAACGACTCTCGACTGATGCTTGCTTACTAACAAGTCCCGTATATCAACTTGTAGTAGTTCGGCTATCTTTGATAGCGTTTGCAAATCTGGCTGTGTGGTATTTGTACACCACTTTGAAATGGTAACAGGATCTTTTCCTAGTTGTTCTGCTAGCCATTTGCTCGTTTTACCAACATCAGCAAGCACAGCTTTTATTCTATTCAAATTTTCCATATTTTATTTAATTGATACTCATGTCATTTTGATAATACTCTGTTAAAACATATAATTTATACCCAAACTTAATTGGGAGTAAATCTGATTGTTCCTTTATTGAAATCTGTCAAGATTCTCCTATACAAATCCGAGATTGTTCTAGGAGTACCCACAAACATATCATCTTCATTCAAATTTATATTTAAATCATCTCCCATCATTGAAGCAAACTCTTCGTAAAAAGATTTAAGCCCCATACAATCTTTCCATAGTTGTCTTATAATGGAGATGTTCTTAGAAAGATCAAAGTCCGGGCGATAATTTATATAACCAAATTGATGAATATCATCAATCATGTCGCTAATATTTTCTTTTATTGCAACGAATGATGAATACTTTTGATTAAGCAAATCTAGCGTCGTGTTAAACAATGAGGAATTGTTTTCAGCCATGTACTTAAACCAGAAAAAAGCAATAGATGCAGCTTTACCTTCATACACTTCACCTAAATACAATTTGCCCTTAGCCCACATGAACGAACAGTCCATGTTATTGTTAATTTTATCATTGAAGTACTTATAGGCAAAAATATTGTCTTGATTTAGAAATAATTGCAGAGCTAACAAATGATTCGTTTTTTGTATTTCCTGATTGGAACCGATTTTATTTTCATTTCCATAAGGCATAACAGTATTTCTTGTTAGTGCATGGCCTGGATACGATATGACATTAAATTTCCCAGAATTAACAAATTCAACCAACGCTTTTTGACCAGGATCTTCATCATCGTAACCAATCCATGTCTTCAAAACTTTCCCTTTGGTGTTCATTAAAATCGTTGTTGGCACACTCCTGATGTTATATTTTTCTGCCAACGAACTATTACTTTCATCGTCAACATCAATCAAATTATAACATTTAATATGCTCATTTATCTCCTTTAAAAACCGTTTTGAAGGTCCACACCATTTGGCGCTAAAGATCAACAAATATACATCAGTTGCACTATTAGCGCTATTGTTCTGTCCATAAGAATTATGACTGGAGTCTGCTCCTGTCACATTCTTTTTCTTGCCAAAAATATCAAGCAGTCCCATATATGTTAATTTAGGTTTTGAATGTAATTAATTAAATTCAGACGCAAATATAATAAATTTATGTGAGAACAAATTGTTTTACTTAAAAAAATAACAAAATTTATTATATCAGCGACACTGCATGCCCACAAATGAATATATTTTGCATCGTTAAGAACCTTTTTAATAGAAGTAAACCAACAGCTGTCATCAGAAGATTATCCTTCCTTTTCTCTTTGGTCTCGGCTATTGGTTAGTGGGAATAATTTTCTGCGAAGTTACCTTGGCTCTGGCAAACGTCAAGTCGTGGCTTGTGAACAATCTTCCTTTCTGCAAA
>Ga0181612_163464_pt1 | contig 13236 bp, 5 predicted proteins | sample HoacroProtozoa21_FD_119630 | JGI IMG/M metagenome (GOLD analysis project Ga0181612, IMG submission 119630) | Hoatzin crop microbial communities from Cojedes, Venezuel. Combined Assembly of Gp0051906, Gp0051904, Gp0051908
AAAGCTATCTAGACATAGTCATGGGCAACTGGCTCTTGGTGACTGTGTTTGAGGAGGGGTGTGGGACCAGATGATCTCCAGAGGTCCCTTCCAGTCTCAACCATTCTTTGATTCTGTATGCTAAAGAGTTTTGTATGTGTATCTTTTTAAACCTGTTTATGTGTCTTTGGTATGTGTTGTCTGTGTGTGCATTCTCAGTTTTCCTTAGTTTCAGTATCTACATTTGGGGTAACTGAAGGACAACTTGCCTCTTCCTCTTTATATAAAACTGTAGGAGCTACACATACAAAAGATAGGTATTGAAATGTGATTCTGCTTAGGCTTCCAGGATTATGAACTTTCACTAGCTTTATCTCATGGCTCCTAGCTCTTGTACTGAAAGAGACAGTGAGGTTCCTGTCAACCTTATCTTTAGTGTTCATCGTTTTGAGGGGAACACTATGCCCAGTCCCCTGAAGTCCCCTTTTCACTAGCCTTTTTTTGTAGATCTTCATATGAAACACATTCTGTATTTCTGATTAACGTTGTTATGCTTCTCTAAAATTTTTCCAATTACAGTTCCTCCTTTTGAGAGTAGGGCATGAGCACTGCACGCAATACACAACGTGCAGGCAAACCTCAAATGGCCCAAGGGTGGGTTTTTTCCTCTTTATTTTCTAATAATTTTTGACATTGGAGTTGTTGTTTTTGACTGCTGTTAGGCATCGGGTAGATGTCTTTGTGGAGCTGTCTGTGGTAGCTATGAGATTTCTTTTGAATAGTAACAGTAAGCTCAGTATGTGTGAAATGAGGATTGTTTTTCTTTTGTGGATTAAGTTACATAACATCTCTCATACAGGTGTTGTGTTTCAGGTCCATATTTCCTCAAATGTTTCTTTATTGGAAAAAAAAAAAATATTTCACATTTGTTGTCTTCCTGTCTTTGGGTACAATAGGAGTTTCAGTGAAATGTTAAGCACTACTATTACTATGGTGACTCTTCGATTTAACAATCAACGTGTGAAGTAATTACCAAATAATTGTTATTTTGTGTTTAACAGGAGAATATTAAAAAGTGAGCCACCTTATCCACAAGAAATGAGTGCACTGTCTAAGGATATAATTCAGCGTCTTTTGATGAAAGACCCCAAGAAGAGACTAGGTTGTGGTCCCACTGATGCAGATGAAATCAAACAGCATCCCTTTTTCCAGGTAAAACAAACAACAAAACTCCCCAGATACCACTTACTCTACATTAGTGCCTTTGAAATCCAAGTCTAAAGAAATTCTGTTCTTTTGTTAGCAGAATAGCTTAGAGACCTGCTAATTGCATCAATAATTGCACTGAAGTTAGTAAGAATATCCATGTGCTTATGTATATGGATTTTGTGCATACTACAAGTAGGGAATGGTAGATTTTTAATATATTCTGTTTCTAACAGTTACTTGAAGCAGCCGAAAGACACACTACTTAAACCAGAAGGTTTAATGGAAAACACTTAAATTATATGTTGTGTGGGTTTTTTTTAGAAGAAATTTTGGCACTAATGTTATTAGTAAAATTTGAATGTTGATAAAATGCACCATTAGTGATAAATGCCTCTTCTGTATTTTTCTTTGCCTAATTGAATCTTTAGTATTTTTAAATAGATTTTAATTCTGTTCAGATTTCAGTGTATTAACATTTGGTTTCAAAGCAAGTGAAGATTGGATGTGTGTACGTCAGCTGTACTGTTCCATCCATTGCAATTAAAATTGTTTCTGTGCTTTCTTTGAAAAAACATAGTATTTTTGAATGAATAAACAAAGTATATATTTTGGTGCTTCTGAAGTTAAATGTATTTTTAATTAATATAAACTTTGGAGTATTTATAATTCATAGTATAAATTAAACCTTTCAAATAAGTATTTTCAATGGAAATTCAGTGTGGGCAATATCTTAGCTTTTTAACTTCTGAAATTCTTATCCCTGCTGTATTACTTTTGTCTTTCCTGCCTCTATAAGCGAGTCTGACAAAGTAGAGTTAAACTTCCTTTAATCACTGATTCTTTTGGAAGATACATTTCTTTTTTTCCTCATACAACACTTTTTGTAATCTTGACTTCATTTCAGTTCCACTCCTTCACAGTAACAGTGCCATTTTCTCATAGCTGCTATATCTATACTTCCTACTTCTAGCCGTGCATTTCAGTAAGAATCCAGAGGCGTTACACTCTCTGGACTGTGGAAGCTGGGATTAGAAATCAGTAGTGAAGAGTTAAGATACTGCATGCATGCACTATGGCTTACAAAAATATGAATGTTGTTTCCTCTGAAATGGAGGAAGAAATTTAAGGGCTGACACACTGATTGTTTGGCTTATTTCCACTGTTTAAAAAAAAAAAAAAGGCATAAAAACAACAACAAAAAGACCTCAAAAACCTACATTCTGTCTACTTAGAAATAAGTGTGGTACTTCTTGCATTTACCTAAGCAAATTTGTAGGGCGTAATTTGAATGCTTTTCATCTGGCTGTGGCAGATAGCAAATGGAGTTAGGACTGTTTGTTTCTGGACAAGTTGCTCTTTCTAATATCTGTTTTTGTTAAATTTTCATTTGATTCAAATTTATTTCCCTGGTTTTGGTTTAGAATATGAATTGGGATGATTTAGCTGCCAAAAAAGTACCAGCTCCTTTTAAACCAGTAATCAGAGATGAATTGGATGTCAGTAATTTTGCAGAAGAGTTTACAGAAATGGATCCAACATATTCTCCTGCAGCAACCCCTCAGACTTCAGAAAGAATATTTCAGGTATTTTAAGAATTCAGATTAATTATAATAATATAGTGTATTGAACATTTACACATGTATAGCTAGCTCTTTTTTTCCTGCCTTCTAAGTTATTGGGAACTAGCTATGTAATTTCCAATCCCAGTTTCCAGCACTGTTTGTTCAGCAATTGCAAAATGAGAAAGGTAGAAACAGTCCTGCTGCAAACGAAATCCCATGTGTCTCTGTTCCCAGCTGAATGTACTACCTGCTGGACTAAAATCAGTCTGTCCTTTATTGATTCTTCAAACCTTAAGAGTCTTGTCATCTTGACTGCATCAGCCTGGGCAGTGTAGTTTGCCCGTGTCCACATTGTGCTCTAGTTAAGGTATTCCTTTGGGACGTGGGAGCTAGCTGCAGAGTTGAAAGCAGGTCTTCCTGTAGGAGTGCTCTAATTACAAGACTACCATATACAGATCAGTAACGAAGCTTTGCTTACCATCTCCTCCATGCGATTGAAGAATGATCTCTTCTTGGACTGCACAGTCTGGATGTCAAATGGGCAGAAGCAGCTTGTGTGCAGCAAACTTGGTACCAAAGCTGCAGGGGTGAACAGCAGCTCAGATTGCTTTCTTTCCTCCCCCTCATAGTGTTTTGCTGTTTTTTTTTTTTTTATTGTCTGTTTTTGAGCAGCTTAATGCTTAGTGTACAGGAATATAACATCATATTTTAGAAGTTGTTAGACTTGCAGTGACTTTAACAAGCAATTTATGCATGTTGTAACATTCTCTGATTCATCCTGCAGTGGTAGTCACAGCTGTTCTTGTTACAATACCCAAACCAGGCACATCATTAATATGAAGCTTATTTTGTTTTGCCATTTAAGATGGTTTGATGCTTACATCATAACATAAAAACTATTTCATGCCTTAACTTAAGGCATTCTGGGAAGCTAGCTAGTTTGAAGTATGAGCCTTTATCGATATTGCAAACCAATTGAAGCTGAGCCAGACTTTCCGCATTAATACAACAATTCTGGTAAATATTATTGTTTTATCTGTGTGGAGAATAATATAACTAATTCCAGGAAGATACCTGTTCACACTGAACAGAGTAATATCTACCATCAATGAGCCAGTTACTGTTTCTGTATTACACTATAAAAATTCTGACTTCTTTGAAATATTCTTCTGGAACTTCTAATGTTTTGTATGCAATATGATAGTTTGTGTGCAACAATTTCAAGGCATACCCTTTTCTGATCTCTTAATTTCATAGGGATATTCTTTCGTTGCACCTTCTATTTTGTTTAAACGCAATGCAGCTACAGTAGATCCTCTTCAGTTTTATATGGGGGATGAGCGGCCTGGAACTACAACTATTGCCAGAAGTGCTATGATGAAGGTAATAATAATATCAAGAACTGAATTAATTTGGTTAATTTGAAACTGCTCGTAACTTTCAAAGCAGCAATCACAGGCTAGGCTACAGGTTAGAAGATAGTCATTATTCATTTATCTGTTCTCTGTGATGGCTCCTGAGATGATCCAAGCTTATAATTTGCATGTGCTACTATTAAGAAGTGCTTGAAGTTTAATCTGAAAAATGAGATGATTGTCTGGTTTTCCAGAAGACTGAAGTATAGTAGTAACAGTAATTTTACTCCTGATGGTTCTTATTCAGCCAACCATTAGAGGTATTTTTGAAGCTACACATGCTATTGTGATGTCTTCAAATGAGCACATAGTTTTGTCGATAAATGTATGTACAGCCATCTTTGTTCTTGTTTGCCTGAATATTTTGTATCTTATCCTATTGTAGTAGTAATGATTTATTTAGTGATTATGTTTGTTTAATGTAACATAAGATTTACTCTTTGAATGTTAGAATAAAGTTTATGTATTTTGTTAAATAGTAGTTAAGATTGTATTTTATCAAAAAGAGCTCTTTTACAATTTTAAATGTAGATGAAAAATTCTCATGAAACTTTACTCTTTGTCTTTGACTGTGTATACTAAAAGTATTCTGCAGAACTAAATACAGACAGTTTCCTAACAGGACTCTCCATTTTATCATCATTATGAACTGGATCTGAAAGAGAAACCATTGGGAGAAGGAAGTTTTTCCATTTGTCGAAAGTGCTTACACAAGAAAACTAGCCAAGAGTATGCAGTAAAAATAATTAGCAAAAGGTATAAATATTCTATAAGACAATAAAAATATTTTCTTTGCTTACTGTCACCCATGGATTAGAACAATGTTCGCTACATTTTTTGAAAAATAGCTTTTAAATAATTTCCTATTTGAAGAATCTCCAGAAACTTACAGTAACCTTATGACCTTTAAAAGATTCTGAGAGTCTTCTGAAGCAAAATGTTGTCGGGGAGGACACAAGAAGAAGCCTAAAGAGTGCTTTTCTCGTTCCCAGTTGTATTCTACCCTAATTTCCCCTAATTTTGCTCCTAACCAGGGTGAGGTGGTATAAGGCCCTCCTATCTTTAGACTTAAGTGAACTGAATGTGGGCTTATGCTAGCTCCCTTTCCTAAGCAGCCCAACTGATGGCATAGAACATTGCTTTTAAGAAGGATCTTTAGTGTGGGTTGCCTCAGATCTAATTAATCGTATGTGTGTGTAAAATGGAATTATACTATGGAGTTGTAAGTTGCATCTTGTTTCCTGGGTGTTCTGAAGAGAACACCACAATGGAGGCAGCTGACTTGCTTTGTACGTGGGGACCATGTGGTCCTCTTCCAGAATAGATACCTCTGGCAGTTTCTGCTCAGAGAATAATTAACGATAAAGGATTCTTTGAGGGGTGGATGGATTTTTAGCTTCATTTTGCAGTGTTCATTTGTAAATATGTTCCTAGTGTGTTGTAGGATGCTAGCAGGAAAGGGAAGGGACAATCTAAATGTTCTGCTATCAGAATGATAGTTCACAGTGATCTCTTCTCCAAGACATTTGGCTGTACCTCTGTTTTTTCCAGACTCTAGAAGTAACTGTCCACCAGACTTAAGTGTTTCATCACATGCTTTTTGGACAGGATAAATTTAAGAATAAGCCACCTAGCTATAGGTGTCTGAGTCAGTTTTCCGGGCTCTGCAATGGTTACTGGAAGCCTGCTCAGAACTATTAGTGGAGCCTACAGAGAGACTCAAATGACCAGGCACTAGCGGTGGAATTCAGTGACTTAAACACAGGCATTTACGTAGTGCCATTTTAGCATCTATCGGTGTCCTCTCTGTCTTCCAGTTGCCATCAGTCTTGCGACTACTACCTTTATGTAGATGTCTTCATGGCTGATGTCTTCCAGGCTCTCCTATGCTTAGGCCACTGAATCCTACTCTAGGTATGTGTTTTATGGTGAACTAGTTCACCCTGTAAGATTAATTAGCTAGAATTTCACTCATTCTAATGAGACCTTTGACAAGTAGCATGCAGTAGACACCTACATTGGGTGTTTTAGTCTAGAAATCTCTGCCTTGTGTCTACATTCAAAATTTTTTTCTGTGGTGCACACAGAGCTGCAGATCTGTACTCCCATCTCAAGCTAAGGGGATTTTTTTATTTCTGGATAACAGTGAACAAACTAGTATTGACTTTTCCCATAGAACTAAACTTTTAGGAATTATGTCCCTAAATGATACTGCTCACAGGTTCTTTTGCTCTTTCTCCTTTGTCTTGGTGGACCAGGCTAAATGAAGGTAAGAAGCGGTCTGTGTACAGAGACTTTTTTGTTTGTTTGTTTTGTTTTTCGGATTGCAGGCTATGAGCAGACTCAGAGCATGTTTGTGTAATATTTGGAGGTAGCAGTAAACCCACGCTCTGAATGGCTGGACATAAACCAGCCTTGAATAAGAAACTGTTGAACTGTAAATAATACTGCTCTAAGGACCACACTAGTAACTCTTGCTAAAAGGAAAAGTGTAATAGATTTCTAGTAGTGTCTTTTGCCTCGAAGTCAGACAGTCTTTTACCTATCAAAGGTGCCAAGAAAATGAATCCTGCACCTAGGCAAACCTCTTTGTGATACTTGAGGTAAAGCTCAGATCAAGAGTTCTTCTGTGATGTTGCTTTGTTAGTACTGCTGGACATGCCTCCATCTGACAATTTGAGGTTTATCTGTGTGTCTGAAGGCCAGTGAAACAGTGGAGTCCTGTAAACTTGCTCCAGTTACTGTTTTAGAGCTTCCCGTTTGTTTTTCATGATATTGTCTGTTTAAAATCTGAGATGGTAACTCTTTATAAGAGGGGAAATACTCAGAAAAGTCCATGCACAAATTTCGAAGGTTTGTGTTCATGATACTGAACCTTTTTGATCTGTTTCCTAGGTCCACCTTCTTCTGATAGCAGTTTAGGGGGGAAAGACTATCTGAGTTGGGTTTTTTAATTTCTTAAAGACTTGAACTCACTTTCAGTTTAAACAACATCAGCAGAGATGCAGGTGGAACAGCTTAGTTTACTTGTTGACTATATGAAGCCTGCAGAAAACCAGATTTCTCTTGCACAAAATTCTCATCATGTTCTGGTCCTAACTGGGGGGGGAAGGGAAGAGGGAGGGCAACCAAAAATTAAGAACACACATGGTGAGAGATATTCTGTCTGAGGCCATTCTCTAAGTCATTATAGGATTAGTGTTTCTTGGAGAGAGTTTTGGCAAAAATTTTCAGGCATTATTTGTCTAAAATATATTCACATTTGTATTTAGTGGAAAACAAAATGTTCTGCTCTGTCCCTATTCACATAGTTTTTATAAATGTTTACCGTGTTCACTTTTTCTGGCTGTAGATTTCAGTACTTGAAAGGGAATTTGTGCAACGGTTTTTGCTCTGGAGCTAGTCTCTTCTTACCTCTTACATTTCGGATTTTTACGATGGCCTGTTAGGTGTTCACTTGTGTAACACAGTTCATATATAGATGATGTTACTCTTCTTTCTAGTAGGAGCTCATAGTTTCCATACAGCTTTGGAAGTACTTTTCTCCTATAAGAGTGGTAAAGGATTGGGCCAATAATTTGAATCTTGAAGATGAAGCTGAACTAACAGATATTTGTAGGAACAGAGTGAAGTCAAATTGCCCTGGACTAAGGGAAGGTTGGTTTAGATAGAAACTGTTCTATAATGTCAGTTCAGCTTTTGCTGTAGCAAGTTGCAATTGCATCAAAAACATTGTTTGATTTGAGTGTGGTTTTTTAATGTCCTAACTTGCAGGGTTATGTGGAGAGTTTTACTCGGCTTGCTTTGAATATACTTTTAATTGTGTTCAAGTGGTTGTAATATTAAAAAATCTGGATTGCAAGCAATTAAAAAAATAGGTGTAACACTTTGAATGTGCAGTTTGCTCAGTAAAATAGATACAAAATGACTGCTTAATTTTTCCAGAATGGAAGCCAACACCCAGAGAGAAATAACAGCTCTGAAACTCTGTGAAGGACACCCGAATGTAGTGAAGTTACATGAAGTTTATCATGACCAGGTATTTTGAAGAAACTATAATCAGCATTTGCCAAACACATTGCCAAGAACTTTTAGGAGTTAAGCATGTGGTTACTGTGGAGGCAACTTTTTTCCTAGGGCTTTTGTCCAGTCAGTATAGCAGATGAGGCAGAAGTTCTGCATTCAAGGGAACTTGCAGTTACTCTAACAAATCAAAAAAGTATTTGGAAGAATTAATACTCCTGGATTCTGTTCTGGTTCTGTCCTTGGTTTACTTTGCTAATCGTCGTACAATACTCATGGCCTAGTTTCCATATCTATGATACTGGGGTACCTAATCACATACCCTCAGGGTTGTCATGAATCTTGAAATAATATTTGTGAAATAATTTTGAAATCTTGCATATGAAGATTACATATCTAGTGTTTTTTCTTACCTATTAGTAACTTAATGGAGATAACGAAGTAGCTTGGTAAATTACCAAATGTGAAAGTAAAGCCTCTGTTTGAAAATACATTGAGCTCAGTTTAGGGTTTATTTAGACATCTTAGTTGTCTTTTTCCTTAGTGTAATGCAAGCTCCACAGCATTTAATAAGCTATAATTTGATCTAACTTGGAGATTCGCCCTGGTTTGAGGTAGGGGTTTGGACCAGATGACTTTTAACTTGCTCTAATATCAGTCTAGTCAAATTCTATATTAGTAATCCAACTGTAGAGTATTAGGTTGCAGTCTCTTTTGGTGAGCCACAAGAAGTTCTGCAGCAGAGAAAAGTCTGTTTATCCTTTCCGATTTTCCCATCAGCTGTTCCCAAGGCAAAGAAAATGTGCAGAAGAGGGTGTCTTACAAGGATTACTGGCAACGTGACTAGCAGATGCCTTGTTTGTTCTAAGACGTTACCACTTTCTGTCCTCATAACTCTGCTTCTGTTCCTTGATATCTAGATACTGTGCACCTTCTGTTCCTGATTATTTCTTTGAATTTCATTTTTTGACCTCTTCCCACAACATTTTTCCTTTGTTTGCAAATATTACTTTTGTTACTGCCATTCAGGGGAAGGAAATACTAGAAGCCGTCACATGCCTACATCCATTGCCTTTTGAGAATGCTAACTTTGCTTTCCTTTCTTGAGAAGTCTGCTGTTTGTTTAATGGCAAGATATTTGAATTGCAGTTGATTGTGTGCTGATACTGTGTTATAATCAAGTCACTGCTTAACGATTGTCTTGAAAAGAACAACCATCTAAACAACCATTACTCTTTTAATTTAAAAAATACTCTTTAATGTTTGGGAAGATGTCTGTTGTGATTCTAATAATAGAATAACTTTGGCTGCTAGTCTGTAGGGGACAAAATCAGAAGAAATTGTAGATAGTCTTTGGTTTCACTGTAAAGTTTCAGGGTGCTTTTAAAGGATTTGGTATCATTAAATGGCTAACTTGTTATGCATGTAAATAGAAATGTATCCCTATATCAGACCAGGTTTAAACAGCAAAAGTCTAGCTTTTTCCAGCTTTGTTTGTTAGCCTAAAGAAAGGCACTTCAACTCCTTGCAGATTTATCTGTTTACATGGCAGCATTGTGTTTTTGTAAATAAATATGAGTGGATGTGGGGAAGACATCAACATTCTTCAGTCTCAGTGAGACTGATGGGAAAAAAATGTTATCTGAAATGCAATCTGGTGCTTCTTACTGGCCTTCCAAATTGCTAAGAGCAGCATTTTTATTTCTTCAAACTCTGAGAATCAGAATAGCACTTAGCTTCTGAATGAATGTTGGTTTGTAATGCTAAATTTCTAACATGCCATATTTTTCTTTATTGTTTCAGCTTCACACATTTCTAGTAATGGAGTTGCTGAAGGGAGGAGAATTGCTTGAGCGTATTCAGAAAAAGAAACATTTCAGTGAGACTGAAGCCAGTCATATTATGCGCAGACTTGTTTCGGCAGTGAGCCATATGCACGATGTAGGAGTAGTCCATAGAGATCTGAAACCTGAGGTATAGTGACTTGCTTATGTAAGTTTAGACATTAAGTTATTAAATATCTAGAATGTGACATATTTCTGTTCCTCCAGGTTTTATTACAGATTTTTCGACTTCTCTATTTTTAATAAAATCTTATAATTTTTACTTAGCAAATTCTGTAGATATTTTTTTTCTGTAGATATTTTTTTCTTCACAGGTAGAAGTAACTGTTAGGAACCATTTTTAATTTTGTAAGCAAATTACATTCTATCATGTTCAAAAACATTCTTTGTCTATTTGGGGACAGATTTTACTAGTGGTAAGTATATATTTATTGTGTGAAACAGTTCAGAAGCAGAGCTAGGTTGCTTGGGTACTTTGCCTGTACATTTCCACATTTTGTTTGATCTCAGTTCCCTTGGTAGGGCTTCTTTTGGAGGGTAGCCTTCACACCTTTGTACTGTCTTCTGTAACAGTTAAACACAAAATGAACCACAAACTAACACAGCCAACTAAGAAGGATGTGTGATTTGAGTTCAGTGAGTTTAGTACTTTCCACAAAAGAAACAATTATTTAGCATATATTTTTTCAATAATTACATGCTCTGGTATTTTTATTGTGCAGCAACATCTTGCCTTCCAGACAATGCAGTTTACTATGGTAAGGTTGACCACTGGCTTTGTTCTGCTTCCTGGAGCCAATATTTGCTCCTTTTTCTTTGCCAACAGTGGGCTTGGGTATGTGTTAGTTTTCTTTAGCCCAAGCATAGTGTAGATTGATGTTAGTTGATCCAGTAAGGATGTTGTATTGGTGACTGCAGTCATCGTACCTCAGGAAATAGCTACTTGTATTGTATCTAGAGTTTAAAATGATCCACCATTCCTACTGGTGTTTCATGCTTTTGTAACATACGTTCTGGTGTGTTACAAACTTACGTCTTTTATAGCAACTCCAATTCAACAGGTAAGGAAGTCTGCTAGGCGTTGTTATTAAAGTATGTTTGAAAATCAGTCCAAAATATATGTTTGAAAACGTCTCTGTACTAAATAAAACATTAAACAAAGAAGGGGCTATTATGGAATTCTAATGTGTCAGTTGAAAATGTGACTCTTGGAAAAAGTTTCTGTACTGACATCATCAAGGAAAGAAAACAGCTTTTGAAACAAGTCATTATTAAAAGGACAAAACCCAGAAATCCTTTCTCTCTTCCAATTCTCGTCGTTTTAGTCTTACTACCATCTTGAATGTAAAGGCCAGATTCTGTAAAGTGGAGCTTCATCTGCATGGTAAATTAGGCAGTCTTCAGTTTTACGTCATGTTCAAGAACAGAAGTCTGTGAAGTCCAAGTAATGAAGGATTAGCAAACAGCTTGCAGAATACATTGCCTCCACAAAGTTGGACTTAACCAGCCTGTCTCCTTCCTGTTTGTTGTTTTGAAAGTTACTATTTTAGGTTCAGACATGACCTTAATATGGGATATGCAGACTTCCCAGTATAGATGTGGTTAGTGTACCTTTTTGTAAAAAGGTATATAGGAAATTCTGTTGCTTTTCTAACCATTCCAGTCAGATTTGTTCCATGTTCAACTTTGATGTCTAATGTGATACTGGTAAGTCTATTTTAAAAATTATAGCTGGTTACATGTTACTAAGGATGAGGCTCTTTTTAATTGCATGGACTGGAAGACTCTTTTCTTTAAGCAATAGTAATTAGGTCACATATATTGCTTTGCAAAATAGAGGGTAAGTACTGGATAGCAAATGGAGAATTTGCAGAAATAAAGAATTCATGTAGCATACACGACCATTTGGAGCCTTGCAGAAGAGGATTTGAGGACTGTTTCTGTGAAGCGATCGTTGATCTGTAAACTGGGGTCTACAGATATTAGAAAAAACATACCAAGGGAGAGATAATGATTATATGTCCTTAAAATATATGTGGAATATAGCTTTTAAGTGTGGATTTTTGTGAAACACACTTTATTTACCTTATCAATGAAGTAGTCTGAACCCAGCTTAGGATATTTGGACTGTGCCTTTCTTTCTGTGCATAACCAATTTCATTTTTATCTTAAAGGAGGTCTTTTGAAACCGATGTTACTGCAGTTCTTTATTGTTGGCTGTATGACATCACCATAGAAAAACAATTATTGTATTAATCACCTATCCTCATTGTATGAATATTTTTGCTCAAATTAGGCTTCCTTCAGATCCCTTTTGCACAACATTTTAATATGGAAAACTGACTTTTCTGATTGTGCATTAAACTATAACCAACAGTATAGAATGCAGAAATACTGTTTTGCTCTTGTCTCTTCTCTCAGATGTGCAAGGGGGGAGTAGAAGTAATTTATAGTTCATCTTGGCCTCAGCCAGTTCTCCTAAGACTTAGCTTCACTCTTGTTTTTTTCCTGACAAATATAAATATTCAGGGAAAAGAAAACCAGATTGTCTTAAATCATCTTCTGAACTGATAACAAACTGTCTTATCTTCAAGTCTGAGATGCCACACTCCAGTCTGTAAAGCTGGAATTCTCAGGGATTGCTGTACCAAAGTTTCTTTACTTTTGTGTAAGGAGTAGGCCATTAGTTTGAGGTTGGACTGCTACCTGCAGTGCTCAAATGCCATTGGTTCCAGATCTCTTCCAGAAAGCATATCTATACTGACGGTGAGATCTGTGCCAGACAGTTGGTACAACTACTGAGCTATTGGTGCACTTTCTAGTTAATCATCCTTTGCTTTCAAATTACTCTTTTGTGTTATTTAGCTTATTGCACTATGGCTTCAGTGTGTTACCATTTGAGGACCAAAGACTAGGGGACTTGAGCATCTCTCCTACGAGGAAAGGCTGAGGGAGCTGGGCTTGTTTAGCCTAAAGAAGAGAAGGCTGAGAGGGGACCTTATAAATGCTTCTAAATATCTCAAGGGTGGGTGTCAGGAGGATGGGGCCAAGCTCTTTTCAGTGGTGCCCAGCGACAGGACAAGGGGCAACGGGCACAAACTGAAGCACAGGAAGTTCCAGATGAACACGAGGAAGAACGTCTTCCCTCTGAGGGTGACGGAGCCCTAGCCCAGGCTGCCCAGGGAGGTTGTGGAGTCTCCTTCT
>Ga0181612_178028_pt1 | contig 13236 bp, 6 predicted proteins | sample HoacroProtozoa21_FD_119630 | JGI IMG/M metagenome (GOLD analysis project Ga0181612, IMG submission 119630) | Hoatzin crop microbial communities from Cojedes, Venezuel. Combined Assembly of Gp0051906, Gp0051904, Gp0051908
AAATAGTTACATAAAATATGCACCTCTAGAAGTCCTCCCAACCACAGCTAGTGGAAAAATAGGAGACAGTTTTCACCATTTTCCCATTGTGGCTTTTTTAAAAATTTTGTTTCAGTAAGTTCAAAGTAAGTTTGCCAACCACGATTAATGTTGAACCATGATGTCAGGAAGGGGGTGGAGGGTCTTTACATGACTTGATATTTTTGTCTTGACATGTTTATGCTGAAAGAAAGTTCACTGTCTAGGATTTTATCACATTCAATTATTGCTATCAGCTTGTGTATTCAAGATGTATTCTTAAAAACTACCATTAGAATAATTTGTTCTGCCTTCTCCTTCTAGACTGCCAATAATTGCCCACCCATCTCCCCCCTCCCATATCTCCTTCTCACCTACTGAGTCTCTTTCAGTTCCCTAGAGAGGTCTCATCAGAGCTACATAATCCTTTGCTATATATATTTTACCTCCTAGTGCACTGTTAATGGAACTCTTTGATCCCTTGCTAAACTATAGTGGACTTCTCTGAGATAATGTTTAATCTTTTGCTGGACTTACAGGTATTCTGTAAGTCAATAAAACTGCCTTTTAAAGTTACAACTCCATAAAGAGTCATCTCTCTATTAAGCATTCTGTATGAGGGACACTGTACTATTTCTTTCTACTCTATATCCAGGTTATAGTCCATCTCCTCATTCTTCTGAAAGTGCTTTTCAAATGATTTTGGGGATAGCTGAGGTCACACATTCTGATTTTGACACACATTCCTTTTTTGTTTTGTGACTCTGCAGAGAAACTGTTGGAGTACCATGAAGATTCTCTTAGTTTGTGGCTATTTTAGGCAAATTATAATCCAATTCAAGCACAGTTAGAGAGATTAATAATCAGCAAACATAATGTAGATGAGGGAGCCTTAAGAGCAAATCTCAAAGGAAAAGAGATACCAAATCAGATACGGTAAACATCATTCAGTAATTCTATTATTTCAATTGTATACCAATCTATAAAAACATATTTCTTTTTTCAGTTCAGCATAGCTAAAAACATGCAATATCATTCATTCTCATGCAATTGCATGTCACGTTGACAAACATCATGAATAAGACTAGCTTTAGAGATTTCTATAATTTGGTGCTCACCCCACAGAGAATCTTTTCAGCTTTCCGGACCAAGGGGCTCAAAAATTTGCCTAAATCTACCTGAAATTTGACCACTGCTCTGGAGCTAATCTCAGTTGTTAAAGTGCTGAGGGTAGTAGAATGCTCATAATGCATACAAGCAGCTATAGCTACCTGTCTAGTGAAAATTATACTAAGCTGTCTCTATTCTTGTGATAGTTTCAGTCTGGCTATTAACATTCTCTACTGGAAGCAGACAAGACTTCCAGAGAAGCATTGAATGAAATTCTGGGAATAGACACATTCAAATTCCTCAATTTCCACCCTTTTGAAGGATACATGCTACATTTTTCACCTCTCTCGCTGATTACATTATAGCAGAGAAGTCAAGTAAATCACTGAAAATCTAAATAATCACAAAACCTATTCTGATTTTTCTTGCCTTTTATTTTACATTCATTTCAAATTCAACAGTAAACTGTGCCCACCACTAGCTGAATGTGCTGCTTTCATACAGTGTGCTCTGCCCATGCACCCACAAACCTCAAAAAGTAAAAAGAGAAGGAGCAATAACAGAAGGCTTATGCTTGTATAGTCTGTTCAGATAATCAACCACACTTGTTTATTCACATGGGCTAGACATCTAAACTCAGGATGACCTTGATACTTCTAGGCTACAACCAGGAGGCAGAGCTATTTCAGCCTGCAGAGAACTCCAAAAGACACTGATTTAAGAAACCATTTTTAGACCTGTTTGGAAATTAATGTAAAGCTGCATTTCATCATACATGGATTAAAACATCACGTTTCTGCATTTTGCCAGCATGATATGAGGCGATTAATATAGACTAGTAAAAGAGTGTGGTTTTCATGATTATTAGGCTTGTATATCTTTTACAGTCATTACAGCTTATACTTCCCAAGTAAAACCTTCCAATCTATCTTTTCCCCCTGAAATTGCATGAAATTGACACTTTTTCCTAGAACTCCCCATGAAATTAGCACTTTTGTCCAAAGGTCACATGAAATTTTATAATACTGTTTTTGCTGCAGTATTGTTTACTGCAACAACTTGGTTTGAATACCTCTTGTTCAGTACACTCAGCGACAGATATTTCCAGTATGATGGGGCAGTGACAGGCTACAGTAATAGTTAAAATTTGCCTTTAGTTACTTGCCTGATTTGGCAGCTCCTTAGAAATCTTCCAACAGGTCATGTCTACATTAACTTCTCTGTGATGTCTTCTGGAGGTAAGAACAATTTTGAGACAGGAAAGAGAATAATCAGGAATTTTTTCAAGGATGTATTGAAAATGTCATGATACTTTACTTGCTATTGATTTGTATGTAAAACTACAACTGAATTACTAGTGGGAGTCTAAACTTCAAATACATATGGGTGAAAGTTATCTTTCTAAGCCTTCATCATCCATTCTTCAAAACATAATGTAACACAGAGTCTGAGGAGAAAATATGAAAATGAAATGTGTGTTACAACCAAAACTCCCTCCCTTGCCATTTTTTATACCTTTATATGTAACTTCAAACACCTGCTCTCTTTCTTTTCCTTGTTCTCACTCCTCATCAGAGAGAGAAATAAATGTTTATTCTACCTACAGTCTTCTGAGAAAGGTGTCATTCTTCAGTGACTACACCAAAAATGCCAACAAAATAACTTGTCCTTCTCTCTTCCACTTCTTCAACCAGTTTCTCCCTAGGGAAATGAAGACCTAACTAGAACAATACGCCTAAAGCTGACCTGCAGAGGCTGTCCTCAAAGCTCTCTTGGTAAGCTCCTGCTCTTGATTCTTTGTCTTCCGGGTTCTTGAATAAGAGATGTCACTGCAAACACAGGAGATACAGAAATCAAGACTTCTTGTGGCGCTGTAAGTTGATGCATTGCCAACAAGTTCTTCAAAACACTAATCCTCCAGAAGATGTGAAAGTTACACAACCACCTAAAAAGCAGAAGAAAATTCCTCCAAATCAACACTGAAGTTTGAGAGAGAACTTCCAAGCCTCAGGGAAAATAACAAAATACATCTCCCACTTTGCCTGTCCTGGAAGCTCAGGAGAGAAATTATAAAATCATTAGGTTCCAGAATGGTCACGAAATTACAGCATCCATTTGTTTTATCGTAACCATTCCAATTTTAATAATATAGCAGCAGTAGGATCATAGAATAGTGTGGTTGCATATTTAAGAATTCCTCGTCATATTCTTAGAAAAAGGATCCTTAGAAAAAGCCCTCAATACAAAAAATAAGATCTTACATAGTAAGAATGAACAGAATATTAAGGGGACAAGACAAGTGACATTACTTTCCAAAAGAAAGAGTTCAATGTGTTTAGATTCCTGGAATGAGCTTTTCTGCAATTTTAAATATTTTAAAATGTAAACTTCATTCCCAAATTTCATTTTTTATGTATCTTTTGATAATTACAAAATGGTGTCAATTATAAAAACTGTTGCATACTACTAATCTTCCTTCCAGATGAAAAATGTTTTTAGTTAAGTATTTGCATAGTGCATTTGAACATTATAATAGACAAGTCACTCTGGACTGGGTAATTTCTGTGAATTCCTTTGTTAGTAATGGCATGTTCTCTCAATGACTAAGGAAAAAACAAAATCAAATAAACGTCAATATTTACCTTCCTGAATGATTTTCTGGTCTCCTCTGAAAATTTTCAAAGTACTTTTTCCTCCAAATCATGAGATGAAAATACTGTCAGATCAAACTTCTTCTGACTGACATTTTTGACAAGACAAATCTTTCTCTAACCAGCTTTTTTTCAGAGTCTGTCCTGCAATGCTGCTATCCATCGAAACAGGCTGCTATTAGGAGAATGCTGAAGCCTTCAAAAGCAAAGATTAATGGAATGAAAAAGACAAAGGCTTACAGTTGTGAAAGACGATTCAGGCCAAGACAGTATAACCAGCAGAGTTGGAAGGTGTAATTTTTAAACTTGTATTTTATGGGCTGGTTTTTAAAATTAAACAGGGTAGCATATATGGGAAATAAATATATGATAATAGGAGGAAAAACAGGAAGACAGGAAAAAAGTAGAAAACTGAAGAGGAAAGGATTGTATTTAAGGGTAATTGAGGAAAAAGCACAGCGCAATGAGTGAGAAACTAGAAGCAGGGTTAGTACAGCAAGGTAATAGAATTTGTTAAACCAATTGACATAGTTAGAGACAAACAGATGAGCTTTCAGGAATGCAAGCCCTTCTTCAGATCTGAAACAGTAGGGAGCACAATGAAACTTTTCAGGTACTGGATCTCTTATTACCCACCCACAGACGATGTCAGAATCTTGACTGTCAGACGAGGCATAGACTAATGATAGGTGACACTTTCTGAAGTTAAGATATGCTATTAAACCTCTTGGGCAAGGACCCAGTTGGATTTGGAGAAGGCAAATCTGGGGGTCTGTTCTCATTCCATTGTTAACCACTCCCTCCTCATCTTCCCTTTGACCTTTTTGGGAGACAGGACCAATTCCAGGGTTCTCCTGTGGCACTGATCATGCAGCTCAGCCCACCCTTAAACCCACAGCTGACCTCATAAGCAGGGCAGCACTGATCTGTCCTTTCATGTTGGTGGGAGGGAGAGAAGTGGTCTCAGCTGGATGGTGGAGAGCAGCTCCAGCTCCCACACCTACCAAACAAACATGCAGCTTGCACTGCCCAGTTCTGGAAAGAATATGTGAACAGAGGCATAGCAAGTCCAAGCAATGCCATAGGAGATCGATCCAGTTCACGAAAGACAGAGGATTGCATAGTAAAGCACAGCACAACATTTAGTGTGCCACAATGTTCTCAGCTTCAGTTTAGTATTATTGTTGAGCCATTACCCCTCTATAGAATGAATGGTATTATCACAGAGTTCACATATTATTATTGTCTCCCACAGATGATCAAGTGTTGTGACCAATTTATAGTAGGGGCACGTGTGTATGTGTGCATGAATGTATTCGAATAGGGGGTTGATAATGAAGGCTGCCGATCACCTGGAGCACACCTGCATTCATTAGAAGTTCGGGATTTTAAGCAGCTACGAGGGTCAGGGCTTTACACAACATCTCTTACTGAATCAACTGTAACAAGGACAGTATCAACCACCAAAAACCAGAACCAGAAAGTACTGCCAGGATGATCCTTCCATTTCACTTTAAACTGCAACAGTAACAGCAATGTGTTAGAATGGCAGACTGTTCCTCAACTGCTATTATTTATTGCAACAACTCCTGGAGGACTAGCAGGTCGAGGCCCTCTTGTACTTGGTGTTGTTCATGATATGCAGTAAATAATAGTCCCTGTCCCTAAAGCGCCAAAACCAGTAAGCTGGCACACAACCTTAAATATTTAATATACTCTCCACACCAATGTAAATACCTCACTTACATCAAGGTGCTACAAGACATAAACAAAAGTTTTATAGTATAGTGATCTAAACAGATTAATTAATATTTCCTGGGATTTTTCGTCCACATTCAGAAGAATGGGACATTGAGGGGCTGAGAGAAGCATCTGCCATATGTGCTTCTATTCCTAATGTAAAAGGTTACACCAAACAGAAAACATACTAATGTCGAAGTGAACAAAGCTACTGACACATATGGGGTATAATTCTGTACTCACATATACCTATCCAAAGGCTGTATGTTGACTTCTAGAGACTTTTAGAGAAAGGAAGACTTTTCTTCTAGAGAACAGAAATGCTATGCCTGAAAGAGCCATTCCTAGAGAATTCTGTGGGAGCAAGGATGGTACATCTGGGACAACAGCTGTATCTGTCATCTAGATAAGTCTATCCTCTTTCAGAAAAAAATTGGCCAACGTCTCTGAGTCACACGGCTGCAAACCCATTAGCACTGTCACATTTCAGAAATGCTACTGTGAGTGCCTCTCATGCTGACATCATTCACTGTGTATAATAAAACCACAACTTTTTCTCCTGGTTGGGCCCACAGCTTTGATAGGTTCTTTGGTTTCTTTCTTCTCTTTTTTTCCACTGTAAGCAGGCTGTATCCAAATTCTATGATTTCTCCTTCAATTGTGTCTTCAGCAGTCAGATGTTTCTTTCTGACCATATCTCTCAAACAACTTGTTCAGGCCCTTATCTTCTGCTTTTACCCTAATTACCTCCTTCAATACAGCTCTTCCTTTCTAGCCTCCCACACACTTATGTCACCTTCTTCTCTGTACAGTCCTCTACAGCTAAGGAATATCTGCCTCGCCTTTGAGTCTCACCCGACGTTATCTTTCCCACACCTTGAATCCATCACTCCCCTGATTATGACATTTAAGCTCCTTCCCCCTATTTCAGAGCTTTGCTCTGCTTATTTATTCAAGTTGCACCTCTTCCCCACCACCCTGGCAGCAATTCCAGCTTTGACAGCTGACTCCCTATTTCTCTGTCAAATTAATAACGGTCTCTTCCTTGCCACCCTTTTTTAGCCAAATAGCAAGGCTACTGCCCTATTTTTCTTTTAAATTCCTTGTCAGTACATTCTTCTGATGAAATGTCGACACAAAAAAGTACAGCAAAGGCTGGTAAGAACACTGGGGTAGGGATGGAGATTGTGAGACTACTTTTGCCTAAAGCATTCAAAGCAAAAACTGCAAGTGCTTCCCTCCTGCCTGTCCACTTCGGCTTTGCAGAGCAAGGTCTGTGCTTGACCACTGCCCCATTCTGACCGAGTTTGTTGCCTGCTGCTTTATAGAATCTATCAGCTAGGACAAATGCCACTGCAGTCTCCATCTCCACATTGCCCATCAACTTTGAAGTTGAATGGGTTTTAATCGAGGGCAGTATTTGGCCTGTTTCCTTAATTAAATATGATCCTGTCAGAATGCTCTTACATTAGCTGGGGACAAAAAGACAAGGAGAAGAAAAATTAAATTATGGAGAACGGGTTTAAATCAGGAAAAGTCATTAAAAAGACACCATTAAATATATGGGAATTTAAGCAGCTTTTAACAAAGAATGCAGCTGGAAAGAAAGCCTAACTGTATTTTAAAATCTGACAATTACGTTCTGCTTTATAAATTCTAATCTTTAAAAGACAACACTACTGTACATTGAGGAAGGCTAGGGAGAATTTTTCATGCAAAGTCAATGACAATCCTAAAATTCAAGGACAGATAAGAGGTATGGTTCAGTCTTATGTTTATAAAGTGCTATACATCCACACTTGCATAATATATTTTTGCAGAATCCTAAATCACCTAATAGTGTGATAAAATGCATATTGGTCCAAGTGCCAGCATCAGAATGTTGCAATAAATTAAGTTCTTATACAGAAGCATAGCTCTGCTTATTTTTCTATGCACAAATACGCATTTGCATGCACACAGCAAACATGTAACCAAAATCACAAAACAACAGCCCTGATTCTACACGTCTTTTAAATGGCAAAACTTCCAGCAATGTAAATACAAAATGAGCTGCATAGTGAAAAACCTGAGTCCTGCATGCTATACCCTGCAAGATTCATACTGACTTTAATTAGAATAGGTACTTAAGCACTAAGTGAATATCACATAAAATATAGATTAATATCCAGATTCAGAAATCGACTGCTGCCAGCTTTACCTAAATATTGGCATGACAAAATCGAAATTATATGGACATAACATTATATATACCTCATCAGACTTTCTAACCACTCACACTCTGTTAGAGTGGTCACCTTTAAAAACTTTACAGCTTAATTTCTCCAAACACCTAGCATTACTCTGGCTTTTATGGTATTTTCTACAGTTAGGGTATAGAATATCTGAAGAATATAAAGATGAAGTTACTGTTATTTATAAGAATTTTAATGGAAGTTGCTGTATTCTGTCTGTTTTAAAATTTAAAGTGCTATAATTTCCCCTGTTTTCTTTGTTTTAAACAGACTGCTCCAAGAATTTCCATGTATCTACAGTAGCTGTAAAGAGCTTATTCCTGTGGGAACTGAATATCACGTCAGTGTATTCTATGTGTAATAACAATGTATGCTTTTATAACAAAAATAGCTGGCTAAGACCAGCACTTTTTCCTCATTTACTTTATATTGATATATAACAATCCTGATAGGAAAGAGATGGCCCTGCCATATTTGCCATGAATCATTTTATAATCAAATACTGTATATTAACCTGGTCTCTGGCCAATCCAGTACCTGGCTGCCAAGTTCATAATTACACTGTTCTACAGTGAAGGGTATGAAATAAATTAATTTCATGCCATTTTTGGTCCTACTCTAAAGTACATTTATTAGCTGGCTAGTATCAGCAACAATTAAAGTTTGCTAGTTCAGGTCTTGATTTTCCCTATTTAAATTATTTTTGATGTCTCTGCTCCATATGCTTGAATCCAATCTGGTTTTTATACTTATTCTACATCTTCTTTCTTTCCTTAGTGATTTTGTACTTTACAGGCTTGTTCCAACTTGTTCTCTAGTGAGAACTTCAAAACATGTATTTTTACCCAAACTCCAACAAGTCTAAAGCTAAAATCATGAACTTGCTTAATATAAAATTACATTTGGATTGCTGACTTTTATAGCATATCCAGCTGTAATGATACATTACTTACCAATCCCTCATTTTTAATGTCAGACATGTTATGTTAAGCTAGCTTGCTGAAGTAATGGATTTACTGATGAGTTCCTGTTTTGGTCTATAATTATTCAATGATTTCCTCAGTATTAGCTTAACCAAAAAGCTTATATATAATTCTTTGCAATATGCTTGACAGAAATACAGAAGCATACACGAGAGAATCACAGTTTAAGTTAATCAATACAGGTTTTATCAAGAGTTTTTATTTATAGCTAATGCAAATGTTAAAGAAAAAGTTACAGCCATTAATTATTAGCAGTTTTTTTAAAGCACAAAGTAAGAGTTGAATAAATGTACTTTAAGACACTTAAAGCCCAGGCATTCTTTTTAAAATGACTAGCTAAAGAGCCCCTTGGGCTGTCTTTTTACTGCTTTTCAAAGCTCTAATAGCACTTTTTCACCAAAGACACACCCCTTGAATCCTCCGAGAGATACAATAGCATAATTGTTCTTTTAGGTTTTAAGGCCTTGACATATCTGTCACTGAAAGAACAGTGAATAATAATACCAGAACTATTTTATGCAAATTCCACTTAGAGGTTTCAAGATTTTTGTGAGACTGATTTTGCCTCCTTGTTGACAGTTTTATTGTCACATTAGCTTTACATGAGAAAGTGGTAAAGTTTTCTTCTTTGTTAAATAATACCCCTTTTTAAAATCTTTTAGATAAAGTTAAAAACAAATACAAAAACAATGAGATGGAAACATCAATTTGGAAAGGTATCAAAGGAGAAAACAGTAGTCACTTGTAAGAATTTTTCCCACTGGCTTTCTTTTTTCATATTGTACGTTGCGCTCATTATAATGTGTAATATGTACAAAATGAATATTTACTTGCATATATGTGTATATTTACACACACATATAGGGTTATGAATAAAACATACCAGGTTGTGTATTCTTAGGCTAGTCAATGATGAAAGGCTCACATCTCAAGGTCGCAAAGCTACCGAATACTTTCTGTGTGTGTGTATATATATATATGTTCATAGGCGGCTGACTGTATACAAACAAAATATATGCTAAGATGTTGCAACTACGAGGTTCAGTTGGCAGAGAGAGGACAAGATAAATATACGCATACATCATAGAAGATGCTTTTAGGTCAGTTTTGCAAAATTTCCTGAGATGCAGAGATCTGAAGAAGATCCCATCTAAGATACAGTCACAAATACATGTAAGATACAGTCACAAATACTCATAAATACTGTATTTGTGAATGCATGTTAGATGGAGCCTGGAACTTGTCTAGTCCAGTGCCAAACAATATAGACTATACTCTCTACAGAATTTACAAATACATAATTCTGCAAAAAGGATTTTTTCTTTCCTCCACACTGAAAACAATTCTGCATTTTGCCCTACCATCGTGTTTGCTAAAGAAGGTAAAGAAATAACTTTACTCTAAGCCAGAAGAGCCTTTTGTCTTACGGCTAAAAGCATCCTCAGAATTCCTCCAACTATAGAGTTAGTCCAGTCAAGATCCAATCCTTACGACTCGTGTCTCTCTCCTTAAAGTGCACTAGGACCAGAAAAGACGCAAGAATGACAACAGAAAACACATGCTTAAAGAACAAGAGATGCACTAGAGGTCACAGCTCTATTTTTTCAGAATGCCTGTAGGATAGAACAAGGGGAGCCCATTTTCCTTCCAGTGTAGTGTTATCTCTATATGATGTAAAGTTAACAGTTCAGCCAGCTTCCAGGTCAAAATATTTTGCAGTAAAAGAAAAATTAAAGCAGAATAATTTCATAGACTGAAAGAACAGGGCTCCCTTTTAGCCCAGCTTCTATGGAAAGCAACCCCAGAATAAAATCCAAACACTCTGCAGAGCAAGGAAAGGGGGAATATCCCAGTACAAACCCAGTATTTAATCCTTTTCACTATGATCTAAGCCCAGAGGCCACAGATAGTCGTTCCTGCAAATGGGAGAGGAGAAGACAGGAATTATACTATATGGCTCTATATCCCACTCCTGAGCAAGGCTGTGTCCAAGCATACAGAGCTCCTCCACATACAGACAGTGGGAAGAGAGGATTCACAGAATCCAAGAGATTTATGCTGTGCAAGTGTTTTTGCAATTGATTTTCCATTGTTCACATGTACTTCTCTACATTTATATCATGCCTCTGATTTGACTGTTTTCAAAGATTTTCTCAATTTATAGACACTCGTTTGATTGCCCAGGGGTGCAGAACTACCCAGTACTGGTGGAAAGGTAGCTCTGCTCAAGGGCATACTATGAATCTGTATGATTACGACAATAATCCTGGGATATTTAATATTCATGAGGAGCAAACATGACCTCCAATTTCAAGCGCTTACCTGAAAGCACTATTACAGAGTAAACTGCACAGAACTGTAGTATAATAAAAAGTTACTTTGCATAAAGTTGTGCAAAAACTTCTACACTTAATGTAAAATGGATTCATACTATTTTTATACTGAATCCAGCTGCATAAGTTCTTAGTACTGAAAGTCATGAAGCACCAGGTTCAAATGTACTTAGTTTTCCCTTGAGTTAAACTCATTATAAAGACACAAATCAGATTCAAATACATCAGGTTATATTTCATTTGCAAAAATGTAGAGATTCACAGGACTCTCTACTCTCAGTACTGATTCAATAAATACCTCTGATCTGCAAAAATCCACATTTTCATTTTTAAAGCAAAGGATTGCTATTGACCAGACTGTGTATCATTTAGTCTTGATGGTAAACAGTACCTCAACCAAGCACCTGTAGTATAGCCAAGAGAATTACTTGCAAGAGTAACGGATCAGCACTGTGTGAGGAATTCAACACAATGCTCAGTGAACCCAAAAGATACAATGATAATGAGACAGCTCCCGTTAAGTGGCAGAATTATAGCAAAGAAAAGACAATGTGCTATACACATTTGCACAAATGTAAAGACCGCTTGAGATTTTTTTTTCTCCCCTCACTAAGTTGTTCTTTAAGCAGTTCATATAATTCAGATGACAGGTACTCAAACAGAACCCCCACCGGCTCAAGCTGGCCCAGCCTGGACTGTTGGATCCTCCATGGCAGATAGTCTTTTTGATAGGGATTGGGGGGAAAGAAAGGCCCTTTAAGCAGACATATACCCAAAACTAATTTAGGACGTGGTTTTCCAAGGCTTGCGACCATTACAACACAAGGTATTTGTTGATGTGTATGCAACAATACACATTTGCTCCTTACATTGTATATGTATCCACAAATTATAGGTTACAAGCATTCAACCTCCATGAGTTGGCATTTCTTTCCAAGGTCAGTGAGTGAGCAGTGGATGAATGCCAAAAGGTTGGAGAGGAAGTATGCAGCTACTGAGACTGCTGCTAGGTAGAGCAGAACATCTTTTTTATAGTGAGAAGACGACACAGGGAGAAGGACATGTTTTTTCTGGATGTGGTGGTACCAGAGGGCAGAATAGCAGTTGCCTGGACTTTCAGGTTGTCGGTTTCTGTCTGATGTTTGAAGCGACTGAGTGAGTTAAGTGAAGTGAGAGGAAACCTGGGGATAGGATCCAGTTTCAAGTCTCATAATGCCATCCTTCCCATCCTGCCTTTGAGCATGGGGACACCTCACCCACTGCAGCCACAGCCTATTGATGTGGGAAAGATGAAAACAATTTCTGAATGCCTCCCATGTGAGCCATGGAAATCCTGAAATAAAGAATATCCCCTTTAGGCATCACAAGGGGACAGAAGGAGGAAAGCCCTCAGTGGGATATGACCAATGGAAAAAATACTGGTTGTGTATTTCATGGCTTCTTTGAAGACAGCAAGCGGCCCAAAGATGGGAGGTGTGGGGGACACAGCAAGGACGCACAGATCCCTCAGGTCAGGAAGCCTGGAGCTGAGGGGCCCATCCCACCACCCCAGCCAGAAGCAGGGCAGCTGAGGGGGCATCAGTGGCAGCCCTAGCCACCAGCATTGGGCACCTCCCTGGGGATGGACTGGGCTGTGGGCAGAGTGGCAGAAACCCGGGGGGAGATGGGCAGGATCGTTCAGGCCCATCACTGCCCTGATGGGGGGAAATGTTCTGAGTCACCTGTTTGGAGATTTCAAGTGGCAACAACCACAGTTGAGCGAAGCGCATGGACCACATCTTAAATCCCAACTGGGACGCAGAGGAGAATGCAGCAGGTGACTTTTGTTTTGAGTGGTACATCTGTATGATCCGTAAAGGAGTTCTATTAAATTACTACAAATTCTGCGTTCAGACAAGCAGTAATATCAAAAGCCATACTTCAGGGCTTCGGCCGGTCAGGAAAGATTTATATCTTCTAAATGCACAAGTACTCAGCAGCAGGAGTGAACTGCCTTGTTCTGAATCAGCACAGACTGGCTATGACAGGAGACAAGCACACTAGATAATATATATCTAAGGTGAATTTTCATTTACAGATGTCTGACTGATCTGGCTTTCTTGACTAACTCAAACTGGTAGGGATAGCAAAAATTTTCTGCCTTTCCCTGCAGCCTGGAGTAGGTTTA
>Ga0181612_156712_pt1 | contig 13235 bp, 6 predicted proteins | sample HoacroProtozoa21_FD_119630 | JGI IMG/M metagenome (GOLD analysis project Ga0181612, IMG submission 119630) | Hoatzin crop microbial communities from Cojedes, Venezuel. Combined Assembly of Gp0051906, Gp0051904, Gp0051908
AAAACCAAAAAACAAACCCAACCCGAGAAAGAAAAACATGTAACACTGATTCCATGCTGGTCACAAAATATGTCAAAAGTTGGTGACTGATTAAGCCTGCCCTAATTCTGCACATGCTTTGAATTGTGCTGTGTTGAAGCAGTGTAAGATGCTGAAACAAACCAGTTGAGCCTTGTATCTTGGTTCTAGTCTCTTCCTCCAAGGTCCGCTAAGGAAACAGTGGCCAGTTCTGCGCCAGTGTTTGGTGTCTACCAGTGGTAAAGACCACTTCATCTCCCACTTTTCTCCTTTCGCATAGACAGGTTCCAAAGCATAAAGAAGCAGTGGAACCAGGATCTTTGATATTTTTATATATATATATATAAAAGCATATATAAAGCAGTTCAGACCCTGAAAATTAATCTCTTCTGGAGGCAAGAAAGGGCTAAAAATCTAAGATCCATGCACTTGAGTCTTAGGCCCATCTGCTTTACTTAATCCTACCATGCTCCTTTTTCCCATTGTAAACCTATAGCCTATTTTTTCCAAAACTAGCCTACCCTCTTACATTGGCATCTGCATTTTGCTGACCTCAACCCTGGTTTAGCATCTTCCTTTTTTTCTCATGGCTTCCTTTTGTCTGGTTTGTTGAGTAGCTTCACAGTACAATAAAACTAAAACCAAACCCAGACAACATGATGAGTGCACAGGCTGATTCAGCCTTTGTGTGGATGAATATGGGAATATGTTTATGAAATCATTAAAGTTAGCACACACAGCATCCTTTGCTGACATCTCTTTCAGATCTCTCCTGCAAGGGTAATTTGGTGCTTTCAGAGATGTTCTGGAAGCTTTTGTGTCTCTGCTTTGCCAGTAGTTTGGATGTCTCCAGTTCACTGTTTTTCAGAGGAAGAGAGATCTGAAGACCTCTCTGCAGCGCCCGTGGTTGCTGCTTTGCCAGCCTTTAGCAGCATCTGCTTTTGGAGCCAGAAGAAAATTTATGTTCACTCTTATATCCATAGAGGCTCAAGGTTTAGGAACAGGTGTTGACTCTGGTAGGGTATTTCAATGTCCCTGTTCTTAAAATTTCTTCACAAGGGTGAAATAACCCTTCTTGCATGGCAAGAACATCTTCCTCTTCTGATTCTGTGTGATTGAGGTGAGCTGCCTCAAGCAAGATCAGTTTTCTGAGCATGTCTGAATCTGAGGTTTTAATCTGAACCGGTCAGCCTTACCCAGGAAAGATGTCTGGGGTGGTCTCTTTTGGTGAAGATCCTTTAAGACTAGTTCCAGTCTAGTGCACATGAGATCAGAAGGACGGGAAGAAGCAGTGGAAGAGGAGAAGGACCATATTTTTACTGCTGTGGGAACTGGCTGTCACAGTGTCAAGAAAGACCAATATTTGTGTAAAGTAAATAGAATTACTGCTGACATAGTAATGAATGAAGGATGTTTTAAGAGAGAGAACAGTGATTTTACTGATTTGAAGTTAGGCTTGGTACTGAGGAGCAACCTGAGAGGAAATTAACTACTATAAGCTGTTAAAAAGTCTGTCAAACGAACAGACCTTAACAGAGCCTTGAATCATATTAATGCTAAATGACAGATGTGCAACAACTGAAAAACAGATTTGAGACATACAGTTATCTATAAAAACTAAGAAACAATGGCTTTGTAAGAGGTAAGTGGGGGTGACTAATTCATACTCTTAAAAAAAGAATTAGTGAGCTGTTTGTCTAAGCCAGAATGATAATTCCTCTACCTTGTCTCTGCTGCTTTCTCACTTTCGCCTGGCAGGAAATGATATTTCAAAGACATAACAACTTGTCTAATTTTCTGCATGTTAGAAGTCTCATTAAGTATAATAAATTATTAATGCCAAAGAGATTATAGTGGAGAGCATTTGTTGGATCAGACCTGCAAGTGTTAAGCCCCTCTGGAAAAAGCTGTGGTTTGTCTATGTCTGTACAGTACCAGTTTACTGGGACCCCAAGCTTGATAGCCTGGTAGCTTTGGATAGGATAAATAATAACATTTATTAGGATCAGATTATATCATGTAATTTCATTTATATGAAAGATTATATGGTGTAATTTCAGGCAAACTTGAAAAGTTGGGCAAGTTGAATGCTGTTTAACTTCCTTGTCTCTTGAGCTAAATTACATCTTTTTTAAAAGAACTACACATGCTCTTTCCAAATCTCAAATGCATTTCATCGTGTTTGGTAGATGACTTGCACTTCCAAGGCTTGCTGTTATGCTGAATGCACTTTAATTAGGATTTTAATGGATTTCTTATGTCACCAATCAGGGTTATAATATGCTGTTTTCTCTGATGTTTTAGCCTCGTGGTAAAATATTAATATTAAATTTTTAGTAGAAACTGTTCTTTGAAAGTATTTTTTTGTTCTTGCTTTTCTCAGACTGATTGTTCTCTGATGTGCAAATATTTCAACTTTATTTAGGTGGGTGTATCAATACACGATAGAGTGTGATTGCTGGAGGGAATTAAAGGACTAAATTGAGGAAAGACTGTGAAGGTCTTTCCAATGATTTCAGTTTGCTTTGGATCATGTCGGAGCAAATATTTTCAGATATTTATCCTCAGTTCCATGTTGACACTAGTGTTATGGCAGGTTCTTAGTGAGCTAAGGTATTTTCTTTATCAACATATATGATGCCAAGATGTATGACTAGAAGGAAGAATTCCTGAATGTGATCATCCATTTATTTTAGTCATAGTGTAGCTCTGAGAAAGCAATACAAATGTATGTGTGTTTGAAATAAAGGGTGTTTGTTGTACGTGTGGAATCAGTTTTTTGAGATAATGTCTTACTACACCACAACTTTCAAATCATTGGTAGAATTGTGGATATTTTGGAAGAGAAAGAGTAATAGCAACAATAGCTTTATTTACTCTGGAGACAGATAAAAATCCCACAAGGTTAGAGAGAGGGCACTGATCTGTGCTTGTACTTTTGGTGTAAAGTAGTGTAAAGTGTATGGCCTTTGTTTGTTCCATTTAGTTTCATTCCTGACTTAAATTCAGGGGGACTGCCAGAAACAACAAAATGCTGTATGACATGGTGGTACCTCTTTTGCAGCTGGGCGTATGCCAATGGCCTGAGGGTTACATCTGCTTTGCATATGAATTTGCACAGTATATCCATCAGAGCCTAATGTTCAGGGTTAGCCTGTATATATTTGTATGAATTATAAAGCAACTGCAAAAATATGTTTCAAAGGCTGCAGGGGAAAACGGTATAAAAAGGAAAACTGACACTTCTTGTGTCCATCCCTCTCTTCATGCATTATTTAACACGCCTTCCACTGCCAATATCCACCAGGTTGAAATTCTTCAGGAAAAAAAAGCTAAAGCTTTGTTTGAGAGACAAACAACCTCACAAGTCAGATGATAGTTGTCCTGAAGCTGAATGTTCACCTTCCTAGGTGCAAAGCAACATCGGAATGAAACAAAAAGATTTTGGTGCCAGCAGTACCCTCAAGTATATGAAGGAGTGCTTGGAATCTCTTCCAAAACTGTCCAGCCAGTGAAATGCACCGTTCTCTTTCATTCCCTAGGTGAAATGTTAAAGCAGTGAAGACTTTAGGGTCCAGTTTTCAATTGATCATTGGCCTCAGAAGGCCCAAGTTCTGGCTTCTCTCATGCCTGCACAACAAGAAGGGCTTTCCACCAAGAAGTTACTCATGGCTGAGGACTCTTCTCCTGCTTTACTCATTGCTTTGGAGAGGGATCGTATGAGAAGGTATACTGAGGAAGAAGTGGCTGTGATCGTTTCAAGTAGTGTTCTCGTCACCTGGGGCTTCTGCAAAGATTTATTTAGAGAAGTTCCTTCCCCCCCATAGCATCTCTTGTGCTCAGAATGAACACTAGGGATAACTCAGGGAAAGTCCATTCTTTGACCAGGAAACTCAACAATATCAGATTGCTTTAGAGAATTTCATTCCGGAGGCAAAAAATGTAGACATGTCCCTTTTGTGTATTTTTCTGTTTTGTTTTGTTTCTTTTTATTTCTTTTAAATGAACACTTAAATCTGCCTTAGCTGGTGAGGTCATCATAGAGTGAACAATCGGAAACAAATGAAGTATTTTCTAATAGCACATTTGAAGCCTAGCAACAGACAGACCAAGGGACGAGCAGTCTAACAACGTGTTAATAGAGTGGGACTGAATCTTTCATTGCACTGGCACGGTCGAGGTCAGCAGAAAGCACCGCACTGTCTTCACATATAATCTCTTTTGTTAACAAATCATAACAAAAGTAAGGTTGAGTAGTCAGATCCTGTGCTTGTGTCTGTGTCAGAGCCCCCCTTATCTTTCTCATGGACATCTGTTGGGTGTGAGAATGTGCATGCTGGGTTGTAAGTCAGAACTCAGCCTCAGGTGTGACTTCGGCTTACAACTGACACCTCTACCTGAGGCCTGTCATGCTCACAAGGCCTGAAGAAATGGACAGATATTACAACACAGTCCTGCTGCCGTTGAGGCTGCACAAGGTATTCATTTGGAGAGGTCTATCAGAGTCTATTATAAACTTGTCAAATATTTGTCAAGGCGGGTTGAACTAGATGATCCACAGAGGTCCCTTCCAAGCCCGACCATTCTGTGATTCTGTGATTCTCTAATTTGCCTTTCATCAGTGCTTGCCCATTGTCAGTCAAGGTCACTTTTTTTGTCAGGAGGTTCAAGCTTTAGCAGACTTTCTCTGTGAAGACAATTACCTCCCCCTAAACAACCCATATTATTGCAGTACTGAAAGTAAAGCCTTAGCAATTTAAACAGGAAAGTGCTTCATGATTTGGAACAGACGCTGTAAATCTGATGGGAACTAAGGGACTTGGGTTACTGGTGGAAATCCATTTTGATTTATCTACTTGTAAGGGTTTTTAGATCACACTTCCAAGGCAGATGTTCTTTTTTAGAGGACAGAAATATATTTTATCTTTTAAACCAGTGATGTACCAATATTGAATGAATGTGAGCTCTATTTATGTTTGACTGATGTGCTTTTGTCATGGTGTGATCAGTCCTTCCTGAAGCTCACAGGAGCATTGCAGCTGACTTTGCTGAACTTTGCACTGTCTCCAGTGTGCGACTGCAGTTTGTAAGGGAAGGCTCCAGGCGACTTTGCTTACCTTAGATATTACTCCCCTGTTAGATAACAGAAGAGTTATTAAACAACGTGAATATCATGTCATTTTTTTCAAATCCTTGCAAAGATTATTAGTTATTACAGGTATGGTAATAGGACAATTTTTTATAATATAGCTAACAAAATTGTTGAAAATGAGTGCCTTATTTTTGCAAATAGTCTTGACAGATAATGATATGCTTGCTATACTTTTTAATACACAAATTAACAGCATGTAAAATGATGTAGGGTATAGTCTAGTGACTCAAAATGAATATTTGCTCAGTCACAGACTGTAATGTAAAATTCAGAAATTTTTATCCTGAAAACTTACAACTAACTTCTGATTTTTATCTGTCTCTATTCCATGATGGTATTTGAAAATTATCTATCGGCTGTGGAACAATTATATCTATATAGTCATGAAATTCTGTTTTAATAGGTGGTAGCCTGCAGTGCTTCACCTATATTCTGATGTGCCTAGCAGCTCCATATTTAACTGGCAGCAGTACTTTTTTGTTTGTCTGTCTGAGGCAGATGTGGATATGTAACCAATATCACTGAAATGAATATCACTGAAATGAATGCATTTCCATAATTAGTGTCTTGTGAGGATAGATTCGGATTTAATGGGGGATTCAAGTCATAAGTGTCTTGCAGATTGCAATATGTTGATTAATACTACCCTCTCAACCAGAACTTAGTTTAACAGCCACCTGTTTCCAAAAAATCCAGAAATCCTCAACTGGAGTAACCTAGTGATCAAATCAGAAAAATAAATTAAGTTAGATGGAGACACTGCAATTGAACTATCCTTGTAACAAAATACTATTGAAGCTGTGGTTGGTAAACATTTGGAAATAATTTTGAGTACTTTTATGCAGGATGCATTCAGTAATTAGAACTGGCCCTCCAGGTAACCTTTCATACAGTAGTAATATTACTTCAAAGTGCAAACACTGAATTATTAAATGACTTAAGGGCACAATATTTACCAGATGCAATCAAACAGAGTTTGAAGATGAAGAACAACCAAGATTTGCTTTCTGTATAACTGCTTCCTACAGTAATCATGCGAGCTTCTAAAACTGAAATCAGAGTACATGTGCTGGGCAGGGGAAGGTTTGCTTCCATGGATCTTCCTTAATTAAATTCTCCTTATATGCTACACTGAAACTGTAGCCACCCAGAAGGAGCAAACTTAGACAAAAGGAGGGTGAGAATGCTGGGAATTCAATATCACTCCTCCTGTTTCTATTGTGCCTTTGCACAGCTTGTTTGGAGCCCCATCTTGTCTGTTTCTTAGGGGGAATCCAGAAGCAATTATCAGAGGATTACCACTTCTGAATGAGATATGCAGGAGGAAGAAAAATGAATGTTAGTAGCCAGAGCTTGTTTGTTTGTTGCTGTGGGAATGTCAGTCTAATGCTGGTAGCCTGTTACTATGTAATGAAGCAGTTGCCCAGCTTTCTCACCCTCACTTTTGCTATGCATCTCCATGTCTTGGTTTGCTTTTGGATGGAAGATTTTTCTCAACTGTTATTTCGTTAGGTGAGCAGAAAATCAGAAGAAAATTATTACAGAGATAGTGCCCTGTCAGGCAATATCCAGTTGAACTATTTATCAGTTTGCTTCCAGAGGACAGTGTCTGGAACAACTTCTGTCTGCAGCAGAAGACATCACCTACTTCATCTAACAAGGTGCGTGTAACTCAAAAGGTCCGTGAAAGGCACGTCTACAAAGTTTAGCTGTGTCCTTGGACCAGCATTCTTTGGCCTAAAGTGACTGAGTAGGAATAACCAAAATTTCAGAAGGAGAAACACTGAGCACATCCCTTCTTCCATTTTGTTAAGAGCACACCAGAAAGAAGTCTGAAAACAAAGTTGTAGAATTTAATTTCAAAACACTTTCCAGTCTAAGTAGGATAAAGAAGAAAACATGTGGTGTGTACAAAGTCTGCAGTAATTGGCTCAGACCTATGATTCTACTGAAGCGATGACGGAGTCCCCCCTTTTGGGGACTGAACAGCAACGATTGCCTTTCCTGTGCAGACAGCTGACCTCCCACACTTTATCTGATTTTCAGGAGAAAAAGAAAAGCAGAAAGAATTGCAAGGGGAAACTAATATTCCTCAGACATGAAGATTTCTGTGTCCTTGCATGCCTCGAACTTTGTCTAGTTTCATTGCTACACCATCTGCGGTCCTGTTGCTAACCACTGCCCATCAAAGTTCATGCATGGTCACAGGTCTCTTGGACCGTGTGTCACCTCACACTGGGAACTGCCTTCTCCTGTTCTGCTATCAGACAACTCCAAGCTGTTACTGAAAAGAATTCTTTAGTATCTTTGTGCTTTTTCCAGAAGTTCAGTAGACAAATATTGGTGTCTTTCTGTGCATTTTGCAATTTGCACAGAAAACCAGGTTTATGTCTTTGTACCTGCAGTTCAGGAATCAAGGACATTGACAGCTAGTGAGAAGCATCTCAGGTAGTGTGGCAAGTGTGCAATAGAAAAGAATCTAGAATCTTTGCCCCAGCCATGAAGGTCCTCCTGATATTGTTACAGAGAAGATTAAACTAAAATAAAAAAATTGCCCAAACTGAAGCCATTTGTGAATCTGCTTGGGCATTAGCCTTGCATGTGAAGTTGACATTGCTGGGGTTGTAGAAGTAGGAAAAAAAGAGAAACAATACAGGACACTCCGGTCAGACCTGTCACAAATGTTGGTACAGCCCTGCGACAACTGTGAAGAGAGGGCGTAGTTTCTGTTCAGAGAGAGCTTGAAAGATGCTGGGACCTTGAGGGGAAAAGCTCTCCCATCCGATTCTTCTGACAGATCAGGAACCAAGCTTTGTCCCCTTGTCACAGAGAAACAGCTCTACGTCAGCAAGACAGAACTCCATCCTAAGCTTCTTCCCCCGGTGAAACAGGAAAGGTCGTTCAACAGCTGCTTGGATTTAAGTGGACAATATTACCTCTTTGCATGTATAGTCCTAAATGCGAATGTGCAATTACGCTTTTTTGGGGGTATATATTTTACAGTGAGGCCAAAAGAGTCAGCCTCTGGTGCTATGTGAATGCAATGGCAAAGAACTAAAGCCTGTCTCCTAGTGCTGGGCAGGACTGCTATTAGCTAAAACCACCCCAGCAGTCTCCTGCATCTCTACCTCATTCCTGAGTCTCAGCTCTGAGCTATGCCTTTGACCCTTCCTGTCTGGTCTTCATACAAGTGTAAAGAAAAAGGACAAAGCCAGTTTTTCTTAGGAACATAACAGGAACGTACTATTTTCAATTAAAACATTGTGGCCGCTGTCCCTTACATAAGATTCTTTTTTTTGGCTTGCATATGATCAGCCAGTGGAACTTCATCCATAAGAAAAGTAATAAATCTGCCAGGAAAGCTCATTAGTTTAATTTATTCTGATTAAATACAAGGATTGTTCCCTGTTTCATTGAGATTATAATAAAGATTTTAAATGTGGCCAGAAGGGACATTTCAGCTAGTGATTCAGTCTGTAAGACAGAAAGCATGTTTTTTATAGGAAAACATAGTTAAATATGCAAGCACAGTATGCCTGTGTGTGAATTTGAAATACAGTTGCATAAGGATCTTGACACTTAACATGAAAAATTTCTAGGATGGATTCATTTGGGGGTGGGGGTTGAACACCATTATTTTTCCTCTCATTAGTACTGAGTTTAACATATAACCTTTTAATAGGAATATGAGGAAAATAAACAGTTAATTCTTTGTGATCTAGAACTGACTGGACAGAGAGCTGGGTTTTAGGGAAGACTTTTTTTGTTTTTCTTGAATGACCTAAAACATTTCCAAAAGCAAATTAACGTTTTGAGGGACCTTTCACTTAGCAGTTCAGCTAGCAAGCAATCATCTCTCCTAATATTACTGCTTATAGTGCCTGTGACTCAGCATAAGTTTTCTAGCAGTGGCTCATGAGAGAAGTTTTCTATTTGTGGCTTGTCCTCATCCATTCCCTGCACCTGTGGGTTGAATTCATTCATGGTTTTGTCCTATCATCTCACTCTTTTTTCTGTTCCCCTTTTCCATAAAACATTCCCAATGTAATTTCTAATCCAACCCCCCCTGTGCATGAAAGCTGTCAGTGAGGCAGCTGTGTGCCAAGAGCTGGTGTTTTACCAATTTGTTGTACATTTCTGTAGAATAACAGAGGAAATACAGGAATTGCCAGAATGAATCAAACCAGTGATTTCTCTAATCCACCATTCTCTGACCTCAGATACATAGTCTTCAGAACCATATCAATCCTCTGTACTAGTTTCCTGTTTTCTCCTCCTTTTTAGAGATGGATTTTGCGTAGTCTGTAGAAGCACAGAAAAAAAGGTGTAGTAGCAGAATACAACAGGATTTCAGTTAAAGGAGAAACATTTCTGGGCTGTTCCATCTTCATAAATAAATGCATGAAAACAGGTACCTGCTGAAGCTTGAACTGTATAATGAATAGTGCACAAGACTCCTGCCACTTACAAAGCTAGTTTGGACACTTACCACCAGTGAGTGTATGAATACAAGGTCATTCAGGAAATACAAATCACAAGAAGCACAGAAAGCAACATTACTATGGGATTTGAGGCAAATACTTTGACCTGTAAAACTCAAAGTATGTTTCCAAAGTTGAAAACCAGATTCAACTGTATTTAAACAAGAGGAAATTATGGCAGAGAAAAATGTAATTACTTGTTAAATGTCACTTAAGAGGACTTAAGACTGAAAATGAGGAACATTTGAAGAAAATACCCACATGGAAAGAAGCTGTGTTGTAGAGAACTGGCCGACCAAAATCTGAGTAAATAACAGTTTTGGTGGAAAATGCCACTTTGTGAAAACTAAGATTTGGAGGGGGTAACTTAAATCCCTGCTCCATCAAAGCTGGAATTTTTGTTCTACACTCAACGGATGTCGCCAGATACCTACTAACTTGATGATTCGGCTCCCGGGGAGTGGGACTTCAGCTGGCTGCTCTGGGCTGGGGGCTTCAACCCAAGTGTATCACAACCCAAGGAAATGGTTTTGTGTGGAGGCCTGGGACAGGAATGAAGTGGCCACTGCTGCAGAGATGACTTCTGGGCAGCCAAGAGCATCACGATTGCACTGGTTCTCTGTCTCACCAGACACCTGTGCCCTGCAGCAGCCTGCGGGGTGGCCTGCCGTAGGGTACAGGGACATCATGTCCCCATCCTTCCATGTGATCAGCTGTACTATATGTTTCTGCTTGGACTATACAATTTCAGTATCAGGTCCTGTACTCTCAGCCATCTGTCTCAAGCCCTCAGGACTGGGAAATGTGGTTGCATAACTGTGGGCTTTTTATGACTTGGAGCCAGGTGGCATACCTTCTACTGCCATTAAAATGCCATTCACTTCAATGAATCCTTGCATGCGTGCAGGGGCTGCCACATTAGATCATTTGCAATTCCTGCCACCATGTGGGATTTATGTTGGGTGTTATTCAAATGATACACTGTGGACCCTCAGGAAAATAATGGCAGTGAAGAAAATGCACATTGAATGCATTCATCGACCCTATTCCATCTGAAGAAATAGACAAAAATTTTCTGTTGTCTAGGAGGAAAAAGAGAATCCATTAGAGTCTTTTGATTATAGATTTTTAAAAAATAATGATTGCTAAAAAATAATTGTGTGCATTAAAGTTCATTTTACAAGAAAGAGAGAAAGTATCATGAATGTATTGGTAGATTATTTTCAGGTTTGGGCCCATGTAGCTTACTGGTTAAAGAAAGCTTGAGTTTTTCAGGCAGTCTCACATGTGATGAGGCAGTTGTTATGGCAACAATACATTTTTTATGAGTTATAATAATGACAGAGCAACATCTTTTAAATTATCAGGATTTAAAGTTACAGCTGCTTTGTTGTGCCTTCCATACACACCCTGAAAATATTGAAATATTTTCATGACTATGTGGTACCATCTGTATGCTTTTCTTAAGTAAAAAAAAAAAAGTCCTTTAAGAAGGGTCATACATTAAGCCCGTAACAACTTTCATGGTGCCTCATGAATATTCCTTTTTCCACCCGCTCTGTGATTATGTTTTGCCATTTTTTAAATCAGATATGTTTCTTACTTGCAACATGGTAATCATAAGCATAGCCAAAGTGCTGGAGGGATTGCTGGGTGTTCCTACATTTAATATTGCTGCTACAGTAACTTTCAGTTAAGCTTGAAGATAGTAGTTTTTTGGGATGCTTCTGGCAAGTTCAGGAAGAAATGCACTTGGATATCCCTGTTGGAAAGATTAGATCCGAGGTATATTTCTCGCTGCACTCTCCCAGGTGATGCGTGTCTACCTGCTCTGACCATGACCACTGCTCTCACCTGGAGTCCCGATGATACTGCAGGAGTGCAAATACAGACTTTTTTCCAAGAGAAGTATTTTCCTCCTCTTCAATGGAAAGAGAATGGGAATTGCATTCACACATAACTCACATTTGCCACTACTCATTTATTAAGCAGAAATATCTTGATTTTCAGTCTTTAGGCTTCTTTTAAGCTGAGTTGCCTTCAACACATCCAAGCCATCCACTTAAGCAGGCCATCCCGCTGTTGTTGTTGACCAGGACAGTTTTATTCCTTTGGATGAGCTAGACTATACTAAAGAGAAATCATGAGTAGTAGCTTCAAATAAACCAACCTTGGTTAGGACACTTCTGCAGTCAATTTTCGAGAGTTTATTGTCTGTTCTGGAGGATACTCCATTCGCATGCAGGACATGTGTGTTTTCTCTGCACTGAATGCGGAGCTCCTCTCCTTGCAGCCTGAGGAACAAATGTTTCAACTCAGTACTTCTTCTTTCTACTGGGGTTATTAATACCAGAAAAAAGAGTTGTGGAGGGATACACAAACCTGAGATCTGTAGAACTGTGTAGAGAAAACAGAAGTGGGATCCAAGAAGAATTTATTCATACCTCATTGTTAAGGAAACCACACACTTAAAATATAAAAAAATACAGTGCATGATTTGCTTTCTGCACGTTTTGTGTGTCTAAGGAAATATTTGGCTTATTCTTGAAAATATTTGAAATAATCTTTGGTTCTCTATAACTGTCAAGCTTCTTTACCTTCTTGCTGAGATCTGCCTTTGGCCACTTGCTGACAAAAGTCCATTACACACCTATAAGGCTATTTTAAATGTTAAAAAAGCCCTTGCCCAACAGTTCTTTGAGTACCTTTAAATGAAAAAAAAGGCTTTATTTCATGTAGAATTTGACAATAAGTAGATTGTGCTTTGACCAGTACTGATATTCAGCTTTGTTTTTTTCCCCATTTGAATGTGAGGTCATCCTCAGTACTTACACTCCTCTTGGCATCTAAAGGAAAGCATTACTCTTAAATTGAATGAGAGGTGTCTGAAAAAGATTACTTTTGCAACCTGAAATCAATTACCTTGTGAATGAAAAAACGTCCATGATGTTTTTATTATGGAAGCTTTTTCTTTCCTTGTACATTCAAACAGCTACTGCATCAGCACATACACTGCTTGAAAATAACTATTTTCTCATTGATTTCGAAGGGACCGTCAGTCTGACTGTAAAATATCAGGAAAGACTTTCCTTTATGTGTAGTCTGGGCAGGGAATGGAACAAAATATGACTTTGCCTAGATAGCTCTGGTTTTAGATTAGTTCTCAGAACTGAATCAATAAGTATAGTTCTAGCATGCCTGAATATTTAATTTAGTAGGCATATAAATATCAGAACATACACACATGCAACATAATCAGTTTGGGATATTTTTCTGCTTCCCAGACTTTTTGAAGAAGGACTATACAAAACATGAGACTAAGATCAGAAGGACTTCAAATGTTTATCTTTGGAGGAGCATTCCATAAACTTAGGAGCTTACTATATCTGGAACTCCTAAGGACTGAAAACTTGTTGAAGTACAGGATTAACCTGATGAAGTTCAGCAAGGGCAAGTGCAGGGTCCTGTAACTGGGAAGGAATAATCCCATGCACCAGTACAGGCTTGGGGCGGACCTGCTGGAGAGCAGCTGTGCAGAGAGGGACCTGGGAGTGCTGGGGGATGACAAGTTAACCATGAGCCAG
>Ga0181612_130263_pt1 | contig 13234 bp, 4 predicted proteins | sample HoacroProtozoa21_FD_119630 | JGI IMG/M metagenome (GOLD analysis project Ga0181612, IMG submission 119630) | Hoatzin crop microbial communities from Cojedes, Venezuel. Combined Assembly of Gp0051906, Gp0051904, Gp0051908
AGGCAGTCAGCTCTTAATACACTCAGACACTCAGAGTAAAAAGCTATAAAATGTGTGTGTGTGTGTGTATGTGGAGGTGGGGAAGAGACAAAGGAACTGCCAAAAGTAAGGAAATGCCATTTCTGTTGCTGTTGCTTGTTGTGCCTTTGATGGATGACCACATGGAAGAATATGATCTGAGGTCCATTAATGACTTCTGAACCCTGGCTTTACTATTTTGGCTCTGGAAGGTATTTTGCTAGGTTAATTTCCTCTTGCTAGACTGTGGGAGGCAATCTTTTCTTTACTTTCATCTTGCCAAACTGGTCACAGCCAGAAGTTACAAGCTGAGATGTACCTTGGCTGGCTAAGCAAGACTCTGACTGGACACAAGCCAGAAAAAGACTATAAGAAAGAGGCAGGGAAACTAAATCAGAGGTTGGAATAGACATGGTCGACTCATTATGACAAATAGAAAACTCAGTTTCACATATCAAGAGATTTCCAGGTTGCATCTGGGGAGTCAGTGGTACACCATGGAGCTCTGACTTCACCAGAAGAGGAACTTGAATCTGTCCATTCAGGAGAAACAAAAGAAAATTATATTAAAAGAAAATTATATTAAAAGATATTTCTGCTAATCTGGCTGGTAATAGCCATACTGGTGGTACTCTGAGCATGGTTCTATCCAAAGCTCCTGTCATGTTCTGTCAAATACCAAAATACCTCCCAGAAGAGACAGGCCTAAATGGAGAGAGACTGTAGTTTCCCAAAGAAAACAAGTTTCTGAAACTCCCATGAACAGTTACTTCCTTCGTAAGAGGACCCCACTCCATTGCTCTAATGCTCCTACAACTGTACCGTAAGTCTGGGAAAACGCTGGTCTGCCGATGCTCCTGTCTCTGTTCACATTCTGTCTTTGCCTATGTTTTTCTGAGGCTACATCTTGCTGTTCACTTCTTTGAAGAAATTTGGGACTTTGACCAAGGGTAAAGCTGAATAGAATCATCACCTTGCAGTATTTCTTCTGAAATGGAGCAGTCCTGAAATCAGGAGATTAATTTCTGGTAGTCCTTCGGGAAGCCTTGGTTATACCCAGACACAGAATTTATGTGTCTCTTGAAGGTCTTGCATGTGTCTCATACATTATGCTCTGTAATCTGCAGGCATTTATTTACTTTTTTCCTTGCCATAGTTTGCTAGTTCTGCAGAACATATTTCATCACCAATTAATAAAATAGGTTAAAAGGGAATTATGTGACAGTCGTGTATCAGTGATTCACAAGTCAGGAAATAATTTTGCTTTTGGAAAATCTGGCGAGTTTACACATAAGTTGGCAGACTGCCCAGCACTGCTGCCAGCAATGAGAGAAAACATAGAAGAGGAAGCCAGTTCTTTATGCTTTTAATACAACTAAAACAGACAAGATTTGAGCAACACACATCAGACAGCCGGCTGCACTTATCTGTGTTTCTGTCTGAAATAGAAATAGATACACTCAATCTAGCAAGGCTATTGCTGAATTTCTAATTATTTAGTGCAATTAGTGACAGACCAGCATTAGTCTTGCATTTAATTACAGGAACTTTCTGCTGGTTAGCATCAGGGTCACTTATTAAATAAAACAACAATGAAAATGTGAGAGAGTTAGGATCTTCTTTCAGATACATACTCTTCAGTGCCTCTGACGTTACGTTCAGTGCCACAACATAAGTTGTTCAACAGAGATTTCGGGTTGAGCCTTCCTGGCTTAGCCTTCCTGGTGTGAGCAAGAATTATTTAGAACAACTAATTGCTTAACAATCAATAGAAAAATTTGAAAGAATAGCTTACTAGGAGAGCTGAGGTGATTATGTCATCTCCATGGAGACGGAGCTTGGATGCAATATTGTGTGGAGTTGTTCCAGATGGGCCCTGCTCATTTAGTTTAATACGTGCATAGCCTTGTTCTGGAATCATCATTCTGGTTCAACATAATTCCTTCTTAAACAGAGGAATTAGTGCACTTTAAATTCATACCTTACTGTAGGCTGAACTGATTTTTCAGTGTTGGACAAGATTTCTGGAGTATTTGCAAAAAATTTACTCAACAGCACAGAACCTTACACAGGTTTTGTTTTATTTTGTTCTTAAACTTAAGTTGAATTCAGGCAGCAGAAGTATACTGAATATATGGATTTCTCTTAGCATGCAAGTAAATCTCCCCCTGGGAGGGGAAACAGGAATTATTTGTAGCTGTAGTGAGGGTCAAGTAAAGTAACAAGCATCTACTTTAAAATAGTTAAGAGTTATTTCAAATTCAGAAGAAGGTTATTTCGCAGTAGTAAGCTCCTTTGTGCTATCAGGCATCCACTTATTTTTACTACTGTATATACAAAAAGGTCTTGGGTTTGCACACTTCAAAACTTAGTGTCTGTAGTTGGTGACATCACGAGAGGTAAATCGTGCATGTAACTGTAGCTGAGTGCTTGAAATTCAAGTTTATGATTGTGGTGAAGCAGAATCATCCTTTAACTTTGTAGATGATGCAGGTTACAACTGAATGACAGTCTAAACATGCCATTTCTGTGTGTGATTTGTGTCTGTTACTTTTCAGTGACATTTTCGCAAATGAATGGCAAGTTATGCTGTGCTCGGGGAAAGAATGGTCTTTCAAAAACTGAGTCTGTCCCTCATTAGCATATGGGAAGAGTTCACTAAGGCTGTCCTGGTGCAGTGCTATTAAAATTCACAAAGAGTTATAGTTGATGAATAAGTTTGTTCATTGAAAGTATTATTTTTTCATTCAAATTTTATTCTGTTCTCCTCTTTGCTCTTTTTTCCATGTCATTGGTTTAGTTTATTCATCAGACTTTCTCTCTAATTGTTTCTTGTCCCTCCTTTTTTCCCTTTCGTACCTTTCTCCTTGTCTTGCAAACAGCACTATAACTTGATAATGTTTCAGCAGTACTGGCAAACTCTAGTGCAAAACATGTTTTAAATTAGGAGAGGTAAACTGCATGTTCTCAGTGGAATACAGAAACATGTGGTAACTCCCATTATTGATGTGTTTCTCTCCTTCACTCCAGGTGCGCTTAATGATCACAGATGCTGCAAGACACAAGCTCCTTGTGCTAACTGGACAGTGCTTTGAAAACACAGGAGAACTCATTCTTCAATCAGGGTCGTTCTCCTTCCAGAACTTCATTGAGATCTTCACAGATCAAGAGGTGTGTTCAGAAAAGTGTCTTCCATACCTTGTCATGTGATGGCAGAGGTGTCTAGAAGACTAAAATTGGCCCTCTGTGTTGTTAGAGCGACCATGGGCAGCCTGATGCTGACGCTTGTTACTGTTCATGATAGGCTTTCTTTCAAAACATTTATTTAATTTACTTTGGATTTTATGTAAATTGCTTAACGAAAGAATTCTATTTTAATTTGGGGAATTAAATTGTAACTTCCAGAAACAGAAACTCAAGGAACCTTTTGACAATGGAAGGAGATAGTGCTGTGTTTAAGACACACAGGTTGTTTACTAAAGGTGCACATACAAAGCAGTCAAATTGAACTTGACACCAGGTTCTTGCCTGGTGGCAGCTAAGTAATAGGTGACATTGGATAAGACAGAGGCTGTCTGTTGGAATAGCTGTAGTTTTTTGCACCACCTACCTGCTTGTCTTCTTTATGGTAGTGTTTAAAATTTGGCCAGTGAAATCTGTAAATCTTGTGATTTTTACATACCAAAAAGATTAGTATGAAGTATACCAGTATTTAATGCCATTTGTTTCATGGCTTGTTATTTTACTGTCTTGCTTAATGTACTGTGTCTGAAGGCTCCCATAGGGCAGGAACCCATAGTAAACAAGCTGTCACACTTAATTTGGCTGCTGTGTGAAGTATGTATTTAAGTAAACTATATGACTGCCTCCCTAAGAATTTAGTTTCCAGAATTAATTAGGAGCATGCCAGTGGAGTGAGATTTGAAGGATCAGCACTGAAAAAGCAAAAGTTTGCATGAGCTGCAGCGTGACCTTGTTGTATCCATTTATTCCTGTTCTCGAAGCCTTTTTGTTCAGTGTATGGTTGTAGGGTTGGGGAAAGAGCTGGATTCCCATTCTCTGAAACACACGTGACGTCTAAAACTCACTGGCAGTTCACAAAGTTACTTTTCTATGAAATAGCAAACCCGAGCTCCTTGCATCTCTGGCTAATTAATGACACATTATTACTTTATGACTACATGCAGAACTAGGGGCAAATCCTATGGCTACCATTAAGAAGCAGAATTGTTGGCTGGACAATGGAAAGGTGGTGGCTGGCCATGAGTTACAGCCGCCGAGGGATTGTCGCAGTGGTGGGCGTGCAGGGCGTACTCCCGTGGGCTATGAATAAGGCTCGTTTGGCTCATCTCTGGCTGGCAGCAGGCTCACCAGCCAGCCAGCATGGCTCTTTGAAAGAGTTGGCTCCCACCTTCCTGTTTCTGAAGCCTTGGGCTCTCACTGCTTCTACCAGATGTCACAAAAGCAAAGAAAGGTCACATTTGCCATACTACAGTCTTTGTGTGCGACATTTTCTAAAGGGTCCTACTACTAGGAAATTTTTAGGAGGTCTGCAAATCAGGAAAAGGGTAGAAAAAAGGACTAGAAGAAAATGGTCAGTGGTTTTCTAAGTGGTGATCAGAAGAAAGAATTTCTGTGCTGTGCTGACCCTATTGGACTTGGCAGTATTAGGTTTATGGTTGGACTTGATGATCTTAAGGGTCTTTTCCAACCTAAGTAATTCTGTGATTCTATAAGCATGTAGGGTTTGATGAGCGCTGTGTAGAGTCGGTATTTCTGGCCTCTGCCCATTTTCGCGTTGCTGGACCAAACCTGAACTATGGTCATGTGATGGTCTTACAATTAAGTGCATACCCTTTGGGGACTATTCTTATAAAGTCTAATTCAGAAATCTATCTCTAGCCTGCAAAACTCCTTGCAGGCAATGCCTAAAAGTGGTGTTTTCACCTTCTTCTATGTGAGAAGGTTGAAGATGCCCCATTCCACTGTCTCTGCAACAACAGCTAGCAGAGGAAAACCTTTCTTTGTACCTTTGTGGTCCAGGGTAGGAAACAATCTTGTGTTTTCTCTGAGCAGCCAACTTACTGTTTGCCTTCACCAGGTGTGACAACTTTAAAGCCTGAGGATTCCTCAACAGATATCTCTCAGTGCTTTAAAAGCCAGTCAGGTTCGCAGATAGATTTCTTTGCTCCCAGGGTGACTTTGAATCCAGAGAAGAGAAGGAACAGTTACATCTCTGTGTTATCAAACAGCATAAGCAGTGGAACTGTCGGTATCCTTGGTGTCACTGTTTGAAATGCCTTTCCTGGGGCCTTTCCATTGAGGCTTTTCCTGGGGCATTCCTGAACTTGCTGTTCCTAACAGATATCATGTATGTTTGGAATAATTTTTCCCCGACTTTTCACTGGCCTGCACTACCAGTGGCTTAACACTCTCTGAATCAGGCACGCCAACTTTAGATAGTCAGAATTTAGGAATATGAAACAGAAATCCAAATATGGTGTAATATAAACTGGAGAAGACTAACCCCAAACCTTGGCCCAAGTATATTCACTAGCCCAGTGTATTACCATGTGACTTTTTTTGATCTAGCCAGAAAATTGGCCCTACATGAGAAACACTCTGTACTCAAGTTATCTCCTTATATGTACAACGTTCATCCAGAGGAAGTGATCTTATACTACTTTTGTTTCTCTCTAAAAACGTGTTTTCAACCCTGAGCAGAGACACAACATAAGGAGTACACTTGAGATCCTAAATCCATTGCTGAGCTGTGGTGTGTGCTGCCCTTCTTCTCTTATTTCTGCAATAAAAACCAGGAACAGTTCTGCTATTTTCCTTATCTTTCATCGTTTTCAGCCTTTGCTCGTCTTATTTTGTCTTGCTTTGTTTTTTTCTTTGCTCCTTTTCTGACAAAGCCGTGCCTGATGTATGGGTGAGGTTTATTTATACTCCTGTCAAATGGTTTGGACACTAAGTAAGGCTGACAGAGAAAGATAGAAAATATTTATTTTCTGCTTTATTTAGGTATTGGTTGGATTATGTTTGTTTGGATAACAGCCACTGCATTTTTGCTGAGTTTTATTTTGGTAAATGCTGAAAATAAATTACATACAACAAAGAAAGGAAGTAACTACACACACATGGAGGCCCAAAGAGATCTACTCCATCAAACATCATTAATTTTTTATATATTCATTTCTTCTGCTGATTCAGCTTGTGGCTGTAGCATAATCTGTATCATCTTTATGAAAACTGTTCTTACACCTTGAATGGACAATAGAGTCTTCAAAGAAGGTTGGGGTATTTTTCATGATGCTGTGCTGGCATATTTTGCCCTGACATTTTATGTCTGAATTACTTCTTTAAATAAGAAGTTTACATAATTTGGAGGTTTCTTTGTCAAGAGCAAATGGGCTACATTTAACCGAACTATCAGTTAAAAAAAAAATCAAGTGAAAGTATCTGGAACTGTGAGAATTTATAAAATATGTCATGCTTTTTCATGTTTGTTTGTGTACTAATCTGGGACCATCAAATATTGTTTTTTAGTTCAGTCTGGAACAGAAAAACAGCTCTTCATACTATGACATAGATCTTTTCTGTGCCTTTATTTCAGCAACTGTTTTTGGTACTAGCATGTTATCAAATACTGTCCAAATTAATGGAGTTATTCTGGATTTCAACTTTTGTGGTCAATGAGTTTAAAACCAAAGCAGTAACAGGAGCATTTTTAACCCTAATGATTTTTTTCTGCCTCTTTCTTTAGCTCTGTGCCTCATAGTCTCAGAAATACAAAACTTGTAGGTGTTTGAATTTCTGAAGCAATAACTCATTTCTTAGTATTCGTGAAAACTCTCCTGCAGTCAGTTGTGCTAATGTGGGAGCAGTGCTGGCTTTTCAGGAGCCAGCCTGCAGAAAGAACTGCAGTAACAATGGTGTGGTGGAATATACCCCATAAAAGAAGGGATGAGGAAGGCGGCTGCCGCTGGGAGGATGCTGGGCTCCTCTGGGTTGCAGTTACTCACTGCCTGTTAAGAGGATGTGCTTTATCCCTTAGATATTTGGCTGGCTGGATCAACTGGTGCAGCAGGGAGACTCGTGAGCCAATGGTAGAGATAGTGGCAGCTCTGGCAGCGTTAGACTCATAGTCCTCATAACCCTTCAATATAAAAGCTTGTACCGTCCTCCTATAAAGGGTGGAGGAAGGAAAGGGGAACCTTTAGGTACTGTCATTCTTTGGGCAATAGGGACCAGGAATAAGGTCCTTCTTTGTATTTAAAAAAATACAGTAGTAAACTAATTGTGGTAACAGGTTGCTTTAGCTTCTAGGACAGGTACTCACCAGTGCAGAAGTGAATGAAAAACGTTTTATCTATCTGATCAGGAAATATTATGTTCTGACATTAATTGTCATTAAAAAATGAATTTACATGCAACTTCTTGTGTTTTTGCTTTACAACCCTAGATTGGTGAATTACTGAGCACCACACACCCTGCCAACAAAGCCAGCCTAACTCTTTTCTGCCCTGAGGAAGGGGACTGGAAAAATTCCAACCTTGACAGACACAACCTTCAAGACTTTATTAACATTAAACTCAACTCAGCTTCCATATTGCCCGAAATGGAAGGACTCTCTGAATTCACAGAATATCTGTCAGAATCAGTAGAAGTGCCATCACCTTTTGACATTTTGGAACCTCCAACCTCAGGAGGCTTCTTGAAACTCTCCAAACCCTGCTGTTATATTTTCCCAGGGGGAAGAGGGGACTCTGCTTTGTTTGCAGTAAATGGATTCAACGTGCTTATCAATGGAGGATCTGAAAGGAAGTCTTGCTTTTGGAAACTTATCCGGCACTTGGACAGGGTAGATTCCATTCTGCTCACTCACATCGGAGATGACAACCTGCCAGGAATCAATAGCATGCTTCAGCGAAAGATAGCTGAACTAGAAGAGGAGCAGTCCCAAGGGTCTACTACCAACAGTGACTGGATGAAAAATCTGATCTCACCTGATTTGGGAGTTGTATTCCTTAACGTACCTGAGAACCTGAAGAACCTGGATCCTAGCTTCAGAGTAAAAAGAAGTGTAGAAGAAGCTTGTTTTACTCTCCAGTATTTAAATAAATTGTCCATGAAACCAGAACCTCTTTTCAGAAATGTGGGAAATACAATTGACCCCATCATTTTATTTCAGAAAATGGGAGTTGGCAAGCTTGAGATGTATGTGCTTAATCCTGTCAAAAACAGCAAAGAGATGCAGTATTTTATGCAGCAGTGGAGTGGTAGTAACAAAGATAAAGCTGAATTCCTGCTACCAAATGGCCAAGAACTAGACATTCCATTATCCTACTTCACCTCTGTTTCATCTCTGATTGTGTGGCATCCAGCTAATCCTGCAGAAAAAATAATCCGAGTTCTGTTTCCTGGAAACAGCACCCAATATAATATTCTAGAAGGACTGGAAAAACTCAAACACTTAGAATTCCTTAAACAACCAATGGTGACACAAAAAGACCTAACTGGGAACATTGCTAGTCCGGCTGTGAAACAACCAAAGCTGAAACAACGAACAGACAGCAAGGAGAGTCTCAAGTCTGCTGCAAAGACACCACCAAGCAAGCCTGTCAAAAAACAATCTAAAGACGAAACACTGCAGCCTGTGAAGCCTAGCTCATCACCAGAAAAGCCTCAGAAGTTGGAAAGCAAAGAAAAAGTTCCAGTTAAAAACGAGAAACCAGCAAAAGCGGAGACCAAACTTATAGTAGCAGAAAAGTACATAACAAGTAAAGAAGAACAATTAGTAAAATCTGAAATTCCTGAAAAACAAGGTACAGATGTAAAACCAAAAGTGTCAAAGGAGAAGTCAGTGAAAAAGGAAGTCAAAGCAAAACCTGAAGAAAAGAAAGATGAAAAAGAAAAACCAAAGAAAGAGGTTTCTAAAAAAGAGGAGAAAACACCCTTCAAAAAAGAGGAGAAAACACCCATTAAAAAAGAGGAGAAAATACCCATTAAAAAAGAGGAGAAAATACCCATTAAAAAAGAGGAGAAAACACCCTTCAAAAAAGAGGAGATGAAGAAAGAAGTTAAAAAAGAAGTGAAAAAAGAAGAGAAGAAGGAAACTAAGAAGGAAGTAAAGAAAGAAGCTTCATCAAAGGAAGCTAAAAAAGAAGAGAAGAAGGAAATTAAGAAGGAAGAAAAAGAAGCCAAAAAGGACACCAGAAAGGTTCCTAAAGAAACAAAGAAGACAGCTGCTCCTTCGACTGAAGCCAAAAAACCTGCAGCAAAGCCTAAAGCACCAAAGAAGGAGGAACCTGCTAAAAAAGAAGCAGTATCTGCTGGAAAGCCAAAGGAAAAAGGAACAGTGAAGACTGTAAAGAAGGAGATCAAAGTCACTGGAGCACAAGCTGCACTTGCAGCAGTTGGAGTCGCTGCCACAACTGTAGCAGCTGTACCAGCTGCAGAAATTACAGCCCGTGGAAAGGAACTTGAAGTGGAGAGATCCCTCATGTCTTCACCAGAGGATTTAACAAAGGATTTTGAGGAATTAAAAGCTGAAGAAGTGGAAACAATAAAAGAAACAAAACCTCAAGTTGCCGTTATAGAGGATGAACTGAAACTCACTGGCACAGTACAAAAAGAGGCCTTTGAAGTACAAAAAGAAAAATTAGATAATGAAGGACCTGCTGAGTCCTCTGATGAAGGCATAACTACCACAGAGGCTGAGGGCGAATGTGAACAGACACCTGAAGAACTGGAACCTGCGGAAAAGCACAGGGTTGATGACAATGAAAAGTTTGAAGATGAAGGAACTGGCTTGGAAGAATCATCCGAAGCAGGAGATTATGAGGAAAAGGCAGAGACAGAAGAAGCTGAAGAAAGAGGTGAAGATGAAGAAGAAAAGACACCATTGGACACCACAAAACTGTATATGAAGGAAGCAAAAAAAATTCAAGAGAGCTCAGAAGAAACAATGGCTGAAGCAGATGCTAACATTAAAGATGAAAAGTATATTGAAAAGGCAGATTATGAAGCATCAGATGAACGGGCTGAGGAAGACAGGGAAGAAGCAATAGAAAAGGCAGAAACTGAAGAGACTGAAGAGGAGGAAGACAAAGCAGAAGATATCAGAGATGAAGAGGAAACTGAAAAAATAGAAGCTGAAGAAGATTATGTGATGGCTGTGGTAGACAAAGCTGCAGAAGCTGGTGAAGTTGAAGATAAATATGGCCTACTCATAATTACACCAAAACGCTCAGCGCCTCAGTCTCCAGCAGTTGAACCAGCCTCTTCTATCCATGATGAGACATTACCTGGTGGTTCAGAAAGTGAAGCCACTGTTTCTGATGAAGAAAATAGAGAAGATCAGCCTGAGGAGTTCACTGCTACTTCAGGTTACACACAGTCTACCATTGAAATATCCAGTGAACCAACTCCAATGGATGAAATGTCGACACCTCGGGATGTCATGAGTGATGAAACTAACAATGAGGAAAGCGAGTCACCCTCCCAGGAGTATGTGAACATTACCAAGTATGAGACATCACTGTACTCTCAAGAATTTGGCAGACCTAAACTTTCTCCTCTTCCGGATGCTTTTAATGGATTATCTGAAGGATCCAAAACAGAGGCCACAGAAGGTAAAGACTACAATGCCTCAGCTTCCACCATCTCACCACCTTCTTCATTAGAGGAAGACAAGTTCTGCAAATCTGCATTCCAAGATGTATATCGGCAAAAAGAAAGTGAAATCGAAGGCACTGCTAAATTAGAAATCAAACAATCCTACCAAGAAGATGTTAGTGGAAAATGTAGTCCAACCAAGAGTCCAGCTGACAGTTTGTCCCCTCCATCACCTGTTGCCAAAACACCACTGAGTGAACGTAGTGTGAACTTTTCGCTCACTCCCAATGAGATCAAAGTCTCATCTGAGCCTCTCCCCATTGCTACATCGCCTGATGTACACCAAGAAGTTGCTGAAGAGCACTGTGCAAGCCCTGAAGATAAAACATTAGAAGTAGCATCTCCCTCACAGTCTGCTGCTGGTAGTGCTGGCCACACACCTTATTATCAGTCTCCCACTGATGAGAAGTCCAGTCAGCTTCCCTCTGAAACCAGTGAAAAGTCAACAGAAGCTCCTGTTAGCTTTGAATTTAGTGAAGTCAAAGATGAGTCTGCAAAACCCAAAATAAGCCCTATGGATGAGCCTGTGCCAGATTCAGAATCTCCTATTGAAAAGGTTCTTTCACCTCTACGAAGTCCACCACTGATCGGTTCAGAGACTGCTTATGATACATTTTTGACTGCTGATTTAAAGTCTCCCACCAGAGATTATGAAAGTCCTTCTGAGGGGAAACCTGAAAAAGAGAAATCACCTGTTCAGATGAGCCCAGCTTCTGAAGCCAGCTCTGTGGGCCTTTTCCAAGAAAAACAGGAAGAAAAAAGTGTGGACTTCATGGTAATTAAGGAAGGTTTCAGCCTGGAAAGGAAAATGGAGGACACAGAACCCAGCAGCTCTCAGTCTTCACTGGTCTTGGATGAGCGGAAATTAGCAGGTGATCTCTCACCTACTCAAATAGATGTCAGTCAGTTTAGTTCTTTAAAAGAAGACACCAAAATGTCAATTTCTGAAGGCACTGTTTCTGACAAGTCTGCAACTCCTGTTGATGAGGTTGTAGCAGAAGACACCTATTCGCATATAGAAGGAGTAGCTTCTGTCTCTACAGCATCTGTTGCTACTAGCTCATTTCCAGAACCAACTACTGATGATGTATCTCCTTCTTTGCATGCTGAGGTTGGATCTCCCCACTCCACTGAAGTTGACGATTCCCTTTCAGTGTCAGTTGTACAAACACCAACAACTTTTCAGGAAACAGAAATGTCTCCATCTAAGGAAGAGTGCCCAAGGCCCATGTCAATTTCTCCGCCAGATTTCTCACCTAAAACTGCAAAATCAAGAACGCCAGTGCACGATCACAGATCCCCTGAGCAGTCAACTATGTCAGTAGAATTTGGTCAGGAGTCCCCTGAGCAGTCTTTAGCAATGGACTTTAGTAGACAATCTCCAGAATATCCTACTGTAGGCACTAGTATACATCATATATCTGAAAATGGACCAACAGAAGTAGATTATAGCCCTTCAGATATACAGGAGCCTACTTTTGCACAGAAGATTTCCCCTGTGGAGCAGTCATCTTACTCTCAGGAGAAAGATATTTCAGAAATTATTTCAGTTTCTCAAATTGAAGCTTCATCCTCAACGTCATCAGCTCATACGCCTTCCCAGGTAACTTCACCGCTGCCAGAGGAAACGTTTTCAGGTGCTGTTCCACCCAGAGATGTGTCACTACATTCTCCTTTTACCTCAGAAAAGGTACAGAGCCTAGGTGAAAAGCTGTCACCAAAGTCTGACCTATCTCCATTGACTCCAAGAGAGTCTTCTCCTCTGTACTCTCCTAGTTTTACAGATTCACCTCCTGCAATCACAGAAGTGGTGTTAGCTAGTCACACACCTTCGCTGTCACTGCAAGTGTCCTCTGTCAAAGGGTTTGGTTACCAGGAAACCCTAACAAAGCACAGTCCAGAACCTTTATTCAGTCCAGAAAAAGATGATTCAGAGAAAAGCAGCAGGTCACCAGAAGAACTTAGTTATTCTTATGAGGCCACAGAGAAAACTACTAGGTCACCAGAGGATATTAGCTACTCCTATGAGGCAGTTGGAAAATCTGCTAGATCACCTCAGGTCATGGATTATTCCTATGAGACAACTGGGAAAACTACTAGGTCACCTGAGGCCACAGATTATTCCTATGAGATAACTGCAAAAAATATGAGGTCTTCTGAGGCCACAGATTATTCTTATGAGATGACAGGGAAAACCACCAGGTCACCAGAGGCCACGGATTATTCCTATGAGATGACTGGGAAAACCAGTAGGTCACCTGGGGCCACAGATTATTCCTATGAGAGAACTGGGAAAGCTACCAGATCCCCTGATACTATGGATTACTCCTTTGAGACAACAAGGGAAACCACAAAGTCACCAGAAGCCATTAGCTACTGCTATGAGACAACTGGGAGAACCACTAGGTCACCAGAAGCCATGGGTTACTCCTATGAAACAACTGGGAAAGCCTCCAGTTCACCTGAGGCCACAGATTACTCATCTGAGACAACGGGGAGAGCCACTAGGTCACCCGACGCTACTGGCTATTCC
>Ga0181612_151866_pt1 | contig 13234 bp, 9 predicted proteins | sample HoacroProtozoa21_FD_119630 | JGI IMG/M metagenome (GOLD analysis project Ga0181612, IMG submission 119630) | Hoatzin crop microbial communities from Cojedes, Venezuel. Combined Assembly of Gp0051906, Gp0051904, Gp0051908
AAACAATGAATAGTCGGTGAAATATGATTGCAATACGCATTGTGAAATGCTTGAGAATCAGTGGTGCGTTAGACATTACTATGGTTTTCTTTCTCTGTCAGATACCATTTTGTGCCATTCCCCTTGCTGATTTGCTTAAGTATTTGCTATCTTTTTTTCTTTTTTTTTTCCTCAATATTCTTTCTCTGCTGGTAGGCATAGACTGTTCGGCTACATTAATTAACAAGCATGTTCGATCAACAACAGAAAACCCCTTTGAGCTTTAATGCATTTCATGCTGTTTGTTGGCCAGCTACCACTGTAAGGTCAGGTCTGCGATTCTCTTTACTGTAAAGAAGCACAACCAGAAAGATGTCTCAAGCTAAATTCACTAGCAAGGAAACCTTTTGCCTAACTTACTAAAACTCTTAAAAGGCTCTCATACTTTTCAGTGCTGTCTGAAAAAAGCCTACTGTAAAAAAGAATTAACAGTAGCATCATCTAGTAAAAAGCTTTTTTAGTGGAAGCGCTGTTAAATGGCCGAGCAGGGATAGTGTTGAGCTCCTGCCATTAGGCTGGCTGGCTGGGCGGTGGAGGTGGGTGCCACCAAACCATGACAGAATACGTGTCTGTGTGATTGCAGTGACACCTCGCAGGTTGTCGAGTCCCGAAAGGCTACGGACTTCAGTAAACCTCTAAACTAATACATGCGACAAAACAATTGAGATACTATAGGGCTTGGTCGGTTTTTATTGGTATTGCAAGGCTTTTAATACATGTTTTAAGAACAGTCATTAAGCATGAAAAAATGTCAGAACTGAATGAAGTGTTGTATAGGTTTGTCAAAGGAAGGTTCTATCAATTTATATTCATTGGCTATCTGGAGTTCAGCTTTTTGGACAATAGGAAATCAAATACATCTCTCTTTAAATGTGTAAAAACATTTCCTTTCAAGGCGCTTCACAACAGAAATAGTGCCATCGTGAAGCCAACCAGTTTTAAGGCTCAGCTTGATCAGTTTATTAAATGGGAAATAAGAGATGATCCCCTGTGATAGCAGGGGATAAATTTGATATTCATCAGAGACCTGGGAAATCCCTTCCATTCTCTGCTTCCCTGTGTCTATATGATGCCTATTCACTGATTTGACTGAGCAAGGCAAATTTCATTTTAGATTTGTGAGGCGTGTAGAAACTATATGAATATTGCCATTTCCAATTGTGGGATGGCCGTTCTGCACAAGGATATGCATAACATAGGCGTGACTGAGATGTAAGGAGAATATTAACTCATATATATATAAAAGATTAAATTGGGTTTTTGCGGGTTTTTTTAAGTGCATGATGATTTAATGTAAGGTTTCTCTCTCTCCCCTCTCTCTCTCTCTCTCTCTCTCCCTCCCCCTGGATTACTGATAATAGCAGTGCGCCTAATATAGGACTGATGTGGATTGCACAAAGCTCTTACCTAATTATTTGTGCATATATATGTTTGTGTTTGAGAGAGAGAAACCCTGTTTTTTTTATTCAATAACTTTTGTTTTTTCCCCATGTGATCTTTCTAACTGCTCTTCAGATTTGATTGAAAATTGCCATTCTCTGGAGATTTGGCTGGTTAATCAAGAAGTGAGAACATTAGCACAAAAGCCTGATGCTGGTATATTTGTGCTAGTTAAGACACAGGAAAATAGGTCCCTTAGGAGCAGTTTCCTATCAAGTCTGATCATAGAGAGAGAGAACCTACTTTATGTTGCAAGGACCAAACAAACATTTATAAAAGACGGCTGCCAGGAGACTAATAGCAAATAAGGTCTCTTATTCCATAATCATTACAGAGAAATGCAAGAAAATAAAGGGGAAAGATGAAGGGAAGGTCATATTTTAATAACATAAGCATTATTTTTGTTGTGTCCTGGCTGGGGAAAAAACAGCTGGTGCATGGTCTTTCAGGAGCTTTCCTTTATTGATAATGTGTCCTTCTCTACATTAAAATCTGAAGTACCCCTTGGACGTTACATATTGTTCCTTTCTGTTTGGTATTTACAGCATTTTCACTCACTACACAAAAATTTAAAAAATTAAATTCTAGAAAAATACGAAGTGTGAATTCTCCTTCCAAAACACAGAGGCTGTTCATTGAAAAGCTTTTAGTTGCAGAGGGGTGTGTGTCTGATGTATTTATGGTATGTTGCTCGCACTGGTAGCTCTGCCTGCTTACCGTGATGGCTGCATTGCTTGCCGTTCAAGACCCTGCTTTCTGTTGCTAATGCTAGTAAAAATGCTGAAAGTGTTGTGTAATGAGAACATCCACCTCGTGCGAAAATACTTTGCTGCCGTTACTCTGCAGGCTAGTGAAAATGCAAACCAGATTTAATTATGTTTTAATAGATTGTTCCTTTGCATAGCTCTTGTGTACCCGTGTCAGCCCATATTTCTGCTGTTAACAACTTCACAAGTCAGAAAAAAGTTTCGTTCGTGCACAGCGAGAACAGATGTACTACGATTTATGGCTAAATTTCCCAGACTTCTTTCTCTTTTCAGTGAGTAGGTTAAATCCTGGAGTGGCTGAGCGTGCTCTCCTGGGGAAGGCACCACAGTGTGGCTGCGCCGCCGGATTGCGCCTGCAGCAGTGGGGTGGGACTGGATGCAGATGCTGAGCACGGGCGCCCTGTCTAGGTGTTCCATAATCCCATTCCTGGTGCTCAGACAAGGTGGAGGACTCTGCTCTCTAAACTGAGTGTGCGTTAACGTCAAAGTCAGGGCAGGAAGATGCAGGCTTGGGAGAGGGAGCCTGTAGCTGGTGTTGGAGGTGCAGGTAGAGATGTGAGAGGAGTACTTATAGCGCTGCGGGTTGCAGAATTGAACGAGGAAAACATGCAGAAGGGAGGTCGGTGGTGTAGCCTTAGCACAGCTCCATGCGTGCATGTATTATGGTAATCTGTACTGACACCTTCCCTTTCTTTAATGTTAGTTTTGATTTGTTCAGTGCACAAGGTAGTTACTTTTTACGTAAGTGATCAGTCAGTATTTTTCTTTTGGGCTGGTCAGTGTTGCCAAGCTTGCTGTTGAGTGTTGAAGTCATTTGAAAGCAGAGTTACTCTCTTTCGTACAACCATTATCACTAAAATACCCAGTCACTTTCTGGACAATATGAATGTGAAATAATTATTATATTCCTCTGAAGGAAAAAAAACCCAAACCAAACCCAAACCCCTTTACTCCCATTTCTTTCAATTATGGGTAGAATGGAGATGTTGCTATCGAATTTAAGTGATAGGATTAAGTCTTCAGAGAAGACAGATTTATACAGAACTCTTACGTACCTTCAGAGCCCATTTCCCATTGTGTCAGGCTGAAGTAGACTGTAATCAGGGCTGGGCACCTAGAAATGAAGACTGCAGAAATGAAATGTGATTAAAGTGGCGGCAGTAACTATTGAGACTCCATGGCTGCTATTGAGTTCTGTGCAGGTAATCGTCTAAAGAAGACGAGGGAATGTGAATAAGTTCTGCTTATGCTTTTGGAGAGTTCATTAAAAGTGTATCGAACAGCGCGGATGGGTGGGAAAGCGCTTCTTTGAAGATGAAGTAGGGACTGCTAGTAATTGTGGATTAATCAGAGGTAGGAGATGTTATTTTGGTAATGAAACATAAAATGTCCAGTAAGATAGGAAAGGCATAGCTTGTTTTGAGCATTGGAAATGGAACAAGGCAGTCTTCATTCAGAAATAAACTGAGAGAATGTAATGAAAGGGTCTTTTTGAGTTCGTACCCAAAAATGTTGGCAACCATAATGCTAACATTTCTTAACTCTGAGGATTTTGTAATCCTAAGAGGTGGTAGGGAATTTCTTTTCAAAAATACAAACCAAACTGGCAGCTTTTCAGATGTATTTTATTAATGGTCTGCAGGTGAACTGTGAAATGGACTTTTCTGTATGCAGAACTGCTAGCATTAATAGTCCATTTTGAGCAGTGAAGAGTTTTTGAGTTGTTAATTTTATTACAGAACTTAGTACAATAGTGAAGAAGAGAGTTGTTGGTTTTGTTTTTTCGTTGTTTTTTTTTTCAGAACAATGGTTTGACTTGCTTTGGCACCTGCATAAACGATTTTTTTCATATTTGCAAGAATCTGCTACTGTGTACGTGTGCTTAAACTTCACTCTTAGAAGACACAGGAATTTTGTACAGATCCGTTTAAAAGTAAGAATAACTCTTTAAAATCCTGAATTCTCTTAAACGAAGACAAATTTTAAGAACTTTACTTTCTTTTTGATGACATTGTGTTGTTTCATCTCCGTATAAGCAGCCTAAATCCGTGAGAGATGGCACATGTGCTTCGTGGGCAGTTACACCCCTGGCACCGTCAGCCCCGGGTGAGCAGCCCCGGCTGAGCAGCCCCGGCTGAGTCCTCTCAGCAAAGGGGACTGGGGGAGTGGTGCACCGAACGCATCGCGTTACGTAGAAGGGCCCTGGAAGAGGTGCTTCCAATTTTCCTCTGTGCTGTAAAGATGAAATGATCTTTTAATTACCTCAGTGCGGGAAAAATAATACGTTCTGTCTGTAGTGGCTGTACATTAAAAGCTGTATCTTACGATATGGCAGGAATCGGTGATTTTATAGAGAGAGAAGAAACCTTACAAGTTTGGGAGTTTGCTCGAATCGGTTATTTCTGAGACATGTCTGCACTAAGATCTGTCTGGCTTCTCAGAAACTTTCTTGGTCTTGTAAATGTCCTTTTCCTTGGTTTACCTCATGATAGCACATCCAGGTGGGATTTGCCTTTCAGAAGAAAACTACTTTCCAAATAAAGAAATAATTGCTTGATGCAGAGATTTTCACAGCTAGTTACTTTTCTTAGTAGATCAGAATTTTAAGTCAAATCCCTCTGCAGGTGTCCAATTTTTCTCCCCGTTCACTTCAATGTAAATCAAAATCTGTGTTATTTTGAGAAGAAAAGAGAGCCTGATTACTGTAATATTAAAGATTTTTAGAAGGATACATCACACATCTGTTGATTATGGCAGCAGTGCTTTCGTTAGGGTTGCGATTCCTCCTCTAAGCACCTATTTACAGGCGCACGCATGTTTTTGATACAGATCTGTCTGCTGTCCGGGAAAAGCCAGACAGAGGCGTGTGGGAGCTGCTGCTCCTTAATTGCTTGGATAACTGACAGTGAGTCTGGTTCCAAAACTTGCTGTGTTTATAATGCTTCATACAAAAGGCACAAAAAGTAGATGTGATGGTGCCAGATAGCATCTGTTTTACATAGCTTTTGGTCTGCAGTTTCTGCTGTGTTATGTCCTAATATTAAAAGATATGGCAAAGACAGGAGGCAGGCAGGTTGGCTGCTGCCTTCGTCCTGGCTGCGCTTGAGGTCAGGCGTGGGGATGCTCCGTCCCTTGGCAGAGTAAACCTCTGGGTTTCTGCTAGAATAAACCAGCTGGGATGGAAAGAAAGAAAATGGGAAGTGCAACAAGTGGAGAGGCTGAAGTGTGAGCCAACATTAGGAGGCCCTGGGAACAAGAGCGAAGATACTGTCAGGTCTGGGAAGTGGTGGGAAGAAGGATTTCCACAAGGATTTAGATGGAGTCTTGCACGGCAGGCTGCATCCCAGGAGGGCACTGGAAACGAGTCTCTCAAGAGCAAGGCCAAAGGACTGCTGCAAAGACCGAGTCGGGCAAGGGGAGTTTTGTTTACAGACTTACTTTAAACTAGTCAAGGGAAAAACCTGTGGGGCTGAGAGATGGTAAAGTGTAGGTCCTGAGTGGTACCAGATGGATGATGCTTACAGTGTACGTATATAGATGTCTGGTGAAATGGCACAGCGTAAAGCCAGGCATTGATTTGTTAGCGGAGGCATAGCTGCTAATAGGTAGGGTGTTATTTCAGCCTCTCTTACATGTGTTTGTACTTACCCTACGTTTGCTTGAAAAGACCATACATGGAAAATTGCCAAAAAAGGTCGTATTAACAAAGTAACATGTTCTGATTTTCCTATGTATACCTTTTTGCATGTAACTTTAGAATTGTCCATGGAGATTTGGATATTTATTAATTTTTAAACTTTATTCCATGACACGTACAGAACTTCAACTGAAATCAGTAAATATAGAAATGTAAACACTAGCTTATGTCTTATTTATCAATTATATAGATTATCCTTTATATTGGACTTATAAGCAACTTTTACTATATGAGTTCTTGTTTACATTCACAATGCAGTTCTAGGCAGGTTCAAGATGCTGGTTAACCTTTGAAATGTATTACTTGCCTAGTGCTTAACAGAGATAGATGACGAAGAGGTGCATATTAAAGCCTCTCAAAACACAGGATCATCAATCTTCAAGTAGCTTTGCTTCATGCAGCGTGCTGCTAGCCAGGATGCACAAGGCCTATCTACAGCCCGTGGAAGCCTGATGCATCCAGCCTTCTGCTTTTGCAGATTCGCAGTGGAAATGTCAGCTGGACGTTACCAACTGCCTCTGCCTGCCTTTAATATCTCTTCAATAATTTAATTTATCGCCTGACTCTGCTGAACTCATAACCTATCCCTTATTATTTTAGTGACTTGATGACTCTAGCTGTAGAATCTAAGTCTGCGTTTGAAACCTATGGTTTGCACTTCATAATATTTTGTTTGGTCACATGGGTAATTAAAAGTATAAGCTTCTAATGAGTAACATAGGTCTAAGAACGGTTTTAGATCTTCTTACTGGTAGTCCTTGAATTACCTTGTTATAAATTTGAAAGTACAGTGTTCACAGCTTTGACAGTAAAATTGTACATTTGGTGAATAATGTATGTACTTTTTGGAAAGTCAAATTAAAACCAAAATCAATTGGTTAGCATTAGAGCCTCACGTAACTCTTTGATGTCAGCCTTTTCTGACATGCTATTAATAAAGGCCTGTGATAAAATGTTTAAGGAGGTCTTGGTACTTTATGGAATTATGTGGGCTGCATTTTCTTCTACTGTTTTTAACTCTTTACCAATGAGCCGGAGTGAGCTGCCGCGTGCATTCAGTCGAGTCCCCAGTAACCTGCCCAGAGAGAGCTTGGAGGGAGTTTGCCCAGACACTGCTGCCCATCAGCTGGTTTTGTGCTTTTACTTGGGTACCTGTGAAAAAAATGCTGTATGCGATAGCTTCTGTAGCATTGCTTTCAAGACTGTAGTAAAATTAAGATCTAAAACTAACTGAACTGTAAATATCATTAAAAAAATGCATAAAGTGACAAAAACCATTTTACAACACTTTCAGACAGCAGCAGAAAAGATTTTTGTAGTTGTGGAAGCACACATTTCCACTGCACGTGTGGTTACCCCAACAGTCTGCAAATGGTTAAAGGCATTATTAGAATGAGTTAACCTTTTGAACCTAGATTTAAATGATTTTTTTTTTTTTTTTTAATATTTAGGATGAAGATCGGACAGAGGAGGACAACAGCAGAGTTGAGCCTGTTGGACATGCAGACACTGGTTTGGAGAACGCTACCAATTTTTCCCTGGAGTAAGTTACTGGCAGAACACATTGTTTTAATGATGAGTCTTGAGACTGCACATAGACTAACAAAAAACTTAGGGTCATACGAGTGATACTGCTCTTAAGAAAGTGGGGCAGTCTTTTTTAGGTCATGTGTCATTTTGGTTTTACACAATTTGCTTCATGGACCTTTTTACAGCAGATTTTAAACAACTCAAAAAGCCTGTGTTAAAGATGAGCGTCGGAAACTTGACATTTCTAAGTACTGATGCTGTAGTAGATTTTCTACCTTAAAGAAGACGCTGATTTGATGGAACTCTGAAAACTTGACAGAAGGAATAGGGTCAGTGCTAGCACCAATAAATAAAAACAGGCAAGAATTTCAAAAGGGGAAATCTGGATTCCTGTCACCGGTTCACAGTCTACTGGGAAGATGTGCATGGCGGTCATACAAGTTGTGTGGCCAGAAACCTCATACTCTATGAATGGATCAAAACTGGGAAGTTCCTCCTAGTTTAAAAAAGTCAGTAAAGGCTATTTTATTTCATCGTGAGATGCAGCAAGCTTGACCTTCTGCATTTCATTGCAAAGAGTCGATCCATACCTCAGTATGGAATTAATGAGAAAATATCCCCTTCTACCTTTAAATTAAACCTTTTACATTGACTAAACTTAATTTTTAAGTAGAAATAAATCTACTCCTATTAGTTCTGAATTAAATTATGAATTACATGCAGAGGCCTTAAATGTTAGATAAAGATTGTGGTCACATCTATTAGGCAACACATGCTGAGTTTTACTCCATTCCATTTACAAAATCTGTTACATTGTAAATTCCACATGCTGCTTGCTTTGGAGTAACTTGTTGACATTTCATCATATGCTACTTCATTCTTTTCTGTTTTGATATCATACTGCTTTGTGTGTTTGTTTGAAGTAGTTGGCCCAAACTTCTGAGAAAAGCAGGAAGCAAGACTGAAACAATCTCTCTTAGGAAGGGAACCATTTCCTTTTGTTTTCCATTTTACAGAGTTGAACATTTGAATTTGGGATGGGTTTTTGTAAAGAAAATGTGAGTGCCTAGACCTTAAATGTGTATTTTTGAAAAAAAGAAGGTTACTGGCTCAAGCAATAGAACAAGTTAAACAGTGTAGGCTGGATAAGACGACTGACTGTTTGTTTGTTTCTTTAAGTTGCGTTTCCATTTATGACAGTTCCAGGTGAATCATACTGATTTTCACTTGTTCTCTTCCTCAGCGCTCAATTCTCTTTTAAGCTGATAGGAAAGTCGGAAAAAATGTTGATCGCAGGGAGCCGTAGTCATGCCAATAGCAAAGGGTGTCTTTTGGAGGTGAAAGGCGTTCCTTGATTCCCGTGAGCTGCGTTGCACACCAGTTAGTGAAAACTTAGCCTGAATGTACAGTGAGCATGAAATGAAGTTAGCCTGTCCAGAACCTGGGGCAGGGAACGTTATCGAATGCTGTAGCACTCTCAGTCTTAAAACATTGGTCCAGGTCTGAAAAATAACACGTTTTTGGCTGAAGTCTCTCAGTCTCCTGTTGTTGCAGTACTTTCTTGAGCTAAGCAGTGGCAACAGGGATAGAGACCTTCCATTTCTGTTGTTTAAAAAACGAGATGAAAAAATCAGACACACATTGAGGTGTCTAACAAATGTAAAAGTTACCTTGAAAATATATTTTAAAAATTTAACGTGGAAGAACTATAAAGCAAACTGCATCGCAGAATTTTTGTTGACTTCTTAACAATGCGTGGCCTGGTTATTCTCAGGCTCCAGATGAAGCGCTGCAAGCTTTTGGGATGGGTCACCATATGATCAAGAGCTTATGGAAGGAAGTAGAGAATCTTTTACTGCTATCGTAGGGCATTGGTCTTGCTCTCTGCTCCAATTGTAGATTAAATTTGATTTGTACGCTTATGAGAAACACTCTCTCAAAGATCTGTGTATATATATGTAGTGCCAGGAAATATGGAAAAAGTATGTAATACTAGGGAGAGGCATAAGCCACAAATTTAGATTGTGGCTTTTGTTCAGATCTCTCACTTCCAGATTACTGAGAGGTTTGGCCTTCATGTATTATTTTCTCATTTGGGTATTTATAACTCTCTATGGTTTATGGGCTGTATTCCACCTTTCCAGATGTGGCCATGTTTCAAATGCATCAGTAGATTTGGTCCAAGTCTATTTCTAGAATTCCTGCATGTCTCCTTCTGAACCTGCACTTTCCTCTTTCACTTTTTCCCTCCCTGCAGCAAAAAGTATAGCTGAAAACTAGATGCAGAGTTGCTTCAGGAGCAAATCTGCTTGGTTTTGAATGCTGTAGTTAGATCTTACGTTGGAAACTTTGCTTGGTAAGGAGATACAGATACAGCGATCTTCCGATAAAAGAAATGGAATTGCAATAAAACAAAATAATGTGTTGTTTTAAAACCTGAAGAATTTAACCAGTTAAAAATTTAATAATTCTCATTTGATTAAGGGGTAGTTATGTGAAAGCTAATGTTCAGGCTTAGAGTGGTCTCTCTCTAAGATAAAAAAAATAAAGCATGCTGGTGCTGTGATCAGCTTTTAGGCTTCTCAGGAAAAAATGTACATGGTATTTAAGGTATTTCTGTTCAATGGTCCAAACAGTTAAATTTAAATTTAAATTTAACTTTAGAGTAAGGAAGAAATAAAATAATATGTGTGCAATTATGATGATACCTAATTTTATGTAGCAAACTAAGTTTAAAAAACAATTCTTTGATTTGTTTTATTAATTGAACTATTTTTGATGATTGGTCTCCTTTCATGCCATCAGATTGATCTTCAGGTACGTAGCATTCAACAATGCTTTCATCACCATGACTTGATTTCTGGAATGGTTTTGTTTTTCTGTGTATGTTTGTGTGGGGTGTTTTTGGTTGTTTCACAGCACATGTTCATATTCCCTCATTCGTCGTTGTCTCACAGTGATATGGTAAAGCTCGTAGAAGTCTCCAATGACGGCGGGCCTTTGGGAATCCATGTAGTGCCTTTCAGTGCCCGAGGCGGAAGGTAATGTAATGTATAGCATTTTAATTGAACTGTAACTTGCCGTGTTTTGTCTTAGTTGTACTAATTTTTGTATTGTGTGCCTTTGCCTTCTGTAGAATATTGTGTGTTTTTCAAAGGGTAGTCTCACTGATTAAGAAAGGAGGAAATGCAAGTGTTCTGCCACTGTACTTGGGGTGGACTCTGTAATGGAAAGGCTCTGCGTAAAAGGAGTTAGAACTGCGGGGTTTTAATAGCGGTTCTCTTGTGATCTCACAGGAAGTTGAATTATGAGACATTTCCTTTTGGATTCTTAAAATTAGAATCCGCCACATTAATTCAGGTTGATATGTATGCAACATTTCCCTGCTGACTATTTAGAGCCACGAGTTCCCAAATAACAGCAGGAGTCTAAAGCAGAGGCATCCTACGCCTGCGTTTGGTAAGAGTGGAAGAGAAAACAATCATCACGCTTTCGATATTTAGTGTTGTCCCATCTGTTGGGGTTAAAATGAAGAAGTAAAATGAGTTGAAACATTCTGGTTTGGGGGAAGGTGAACCTGTTTTAGTTATGTGACAAGCTGGAACTCATGAAGTTGGAATGATTACCAAAAAAAGGTAAAGAAAGTCCTTTACATTATAAATATCATTTAGGGGATTATATTAGTAAACAGAATGCATAATCTCTAATGTTTACTTTGCTAAATTAGAGTTTTAGCATTTAGAGTCATTAACATAGTCTCAGAAAAATAGCTTAACTTTTGTAGTAAGTAATTAGTGGTAGATCTGAAGCTTTTTAAGTATGTTGAAAAATTATAATTCTTCAGGAATATAAGCAAAATTTATTTTGATGATGCTTATCTAACTATACACTATATCTTCCATTTTTAAGGAATAGAGGAACAAATATATTTTTTAAAAAGTAGTCTGTGATTACCCATGAAGGGGTATTATGTTCTCATATTTCAGTCGACCTAGTAGCAACTGCAGTTTAGTAATTAAGAGCAAAACTAACTTGAGAGATACACATATCTCCAATGTTAATATCAACGTCTTTTCAGAGACGATAAATGTATTTTTTTTTCCTATACCAAATACCTTCACAGGATTTTAAACACAGTATAAGAGCTTTATTTGCAGTTGTTACTTTAAACCCAATGCTTTCATAGCTGTACTGACATGTATTATGAGAAAATGTATTCTTTTTTAATTTAAGGCTGCTTTTTCTGAGGACTACAGGTATTAAGAACAAACTTCGTAATGTGGTATATTTTTCTATTCACGATCTGAAATTTAGTAAATTCAGTGTGGTGATGGAACGGGCGTGAGTGAATGGTACTTTAAACATCAGCTCAGAAGTAAATCCCCTGAAGTTGGAAATGGTTGAAATGTTCACACAGTTATCTGGGATTTAGACAGTGTGAAGGCCAAGAAGAAGACTGGTTTAGGAAGGCTGACTGCCTACGAAGTACTTATTTAATAAAATTGATGTTAGAAATGTATATTTTGAGGTTTTGAATGAGAATTTTAATTCAAGATTCACTTCCAGCCTGTTAAAGTGGTTGTGAAGTCTGAGGTGAAGCTTAAGCTGTTTGTACGTAAGAAGAGCATGTAAAATGAAAAAGCCGTAAACACAGAAATAAAACATCTCACTTTTTTTTAAGGATGCTAGCTATGTCAAGAGCTACAGAGGACTTTTAACTCTTTTGTTGTCCTGAATTTGGGATTATATGATGAAGTTTTATTACAGGAAAGCCTATTTTAAATAATAGTTGTTTAGAATTCAGGACATACTTGAAAATTAGATTCTGTTGTAAAGGAAATAAATTGTATACTGAAATTTATTTACTTTTTCTTCATAATGCTGGAGCTACCCTCACTGAAAAATGGGTGGTACATACAATTGCCGTCCGAATTTTTTCAAAACCCTCCAAAATTATCTGCTGAAGGGGGAAGATACTTGGGCCCGTGTCTTGAAAGTGTTGGAGGAGCAGAGTTGGAGAGCACCTCAGATGTTTCCAAAACCTTTCTCCCATGCTCTCTGCATTGTAGTGGAAGAAGAGTAGAGTTCATTGCTGAGTATTGATGATAAGCACTCGCGTTGTACTGCTGCCTTACCGGCAGCTGTGCCCACGCCGCTGCGTGCTTGTGGAGAGAGCAGAGACATTTTCTCCAGGTGTTGGCAGCCTGCAGTGTGAGCAGGGAAAGGAACGCACCCAGCTTCAGTTTGGAGCACTTGGTGGGAGGCTTTGGGTTTTTTTTTGGTTTGTGGGGTTTTTTTGGTTATTGTTGGTTGGTTGGTTGGTTGGTTGTTTTTTTTTTGTCCTGGTCCCCCAGCTCTTTTGAGCAGTGAAGATACACTTGGTTTTCCATTTGCTAGATTCGGAGGGAGAGCAGATGCTTGGCAGGGATCCTCTTCTGCCTGCTTGTTTCTTGCTCTAGCACATGGCTGCTCTTTGTTCCTCCTCTGGCTGCAAAGCACGCTGCTGTGTGGTCCAGTGAACAAGCTTACCTGAGCAGGGAATCTGCTCAGTAGAAACCTAAATATACAAAACGAAGCACAGGACTCAGTAAAGACTTTGAGGGATGTCCAAAAAGAAAAGATCTGATCTGTCATACAGCTTAGTGCATTGGCCTGTCATTGTTTTGTGTTTGATTGGTGTTCAATTCCAGTTATGCTGTATTTTCAATTATTTTTCTTCCAGTTCCTTTCTTGGGCTTTTGAAAATGTTACTTAATAGGCA
>Ga0181612_152767_pt1 | contig 13234 bp, 7 predicted proteins | sample HoacroProtozoa21_FD_119630 | JGI IMG/M metagenome (GOLD analysis project Ga0181612, IMG submission 119630) | Hoatzin crop microbial communities from Cojedes, Venezuel. Combined Assembly of Gp0051906, Gp0051904, Gp0051908
TAAACCATTACTTTGAGCTCAACTTTTGTAGACAGTGAATTTATCAATGGCAATTCCGAATCTGTGATAACTGTCGCTTGAATAAATTACCTATTGTTTCAACTTTGCAAAACTGTTTCAGTGAAAGTCCTTGGAAGGGCTCTGGCAGGCTAGTTGAATATCAGACTCCCCTTACCCCCCCTTTATCACGACATCTTCACATAGTGTAAGTCACAAAATTACATTATTTCCTACAACTATGGCATGGCTGATTCATATGTTAAAGATACACTGTACGCATTTCCCCACGTATGTTCAAGACTCTCAGTTCAAGATACTCAGACTTCGTCTATATCAGGAGAGTGAAAAGCATCAAGAAATATTCTCCTGCAATGAACTTTCATCACAGACACTGTGACAGTGTTAGAAGTGTCCATAGGATTCATTGGTGGGACCATAGCCTTCTCCAAGACAATTCTTGTCACATTGTGGGTGTTAGTAGGAGCGACTAGGGACCATTTCCAAAAGACAGTTTAGAAGTACTCTGTTTCTTGGCCGATAAGATTTTGGAAGTATGATTGTGGACTTTTCAATACGATTTGTTGTCAGTGCTAAGGAATGTCCAATTTAATAACATAGACACAGAAGCCCTTTTGGAACTGACAAGATAATGAATCAAGGAAGCAGAGAGAAGGTGATTAAGAGAACTTACCCATTCTCCTTTTTCCCTCAAGGAAAGAAAGCATTTGCTTTTGTAGGTTAGGAAAGAATTGGTGTTCTTCTCCTTTTTAAGTGATCTAATACAGCAGCAAGGCAGTTGGTCTTTAAATGCTGACATAGCAATGGAAAAAGAGGACCTTACCGCCATTCTCAGACAGCTTCAAAAGCACAACAGAAGGGACAGAAATACACATAGCAAGTCTACCAGAGCTTTTAGCTGGTCTTATGCTATTATGGACAACTCATTGCAGATAGGGTCAGGAGACCACTTCTGAAGACATATATGTGGAGGGGGTGTTCCAAGAGACAAAATGTGGGGTTTTTTGTGCTGAAGCTTTCAATGTGTATCACTCCTGAGTACACTTGAACTCCCATAAGGTTTACTGTTTGGCAATAGTCATTAATGGTCTAATGGGAAATTTGAACAATGGACAAATATTCACTAACTTGGCCATTCTTGTCAGAAATAGTGGAGGTTGTCTTCACAGTTTTAGGTGACCACTCAAGTGTTGATTTTATTTGTTTCTCCAGACTTGCTTTCAGACTTGCAAGAAAGATTCACCTACATAAAGCAAGGTTGAAGGCAGATCTTTATCCAAGATTCACCACAGCCACAAAGATGAACACAGATCTATCTATTCCAATAGGAAATCTTTAAGAACTGTTGGATAAAAGGAGTTATAACGAGTTCTGCTATTTTTAAGACATGAAATTTATTATTCCAAGCTATTTATTCACTTTAAGAGAGAAACGATCAAAAATTAATGGCAGAAGGCTCAATTAAACCTATTATGTGTCTGCCATGATAACACTATAGTAACAAATCCGTACAGAGAGTTTCAACTCTTGCTTTAGAAATTCTCATGTTTAACAACAGTTTAAGCATGTGCTTAATTTTCAGCACATACATCATCTCATCAACTTCAAAAAGATTATGCAAATATTTTAAGATTAAATAATTTTTTAGACTAAGGCCAAAGTTCTTCGCATCTTGCACTATTGAACTTAATTGTATAATCTGAATGTTTCTACAAACCACAAAGTATCACTACAGCTAAAATTCAAATAATTTGGTTTTCCAAAGCTGAAATTAAACAAAAAGTTCTAATTTGACACAGAATTATCTTTTTCACCATTTTTATATTAAAAAATACACATCTTTCAGTTAAAAATTTTCTCTGATTCTCTCAACAAAAGAAAGGGCTGTCTTTGCAGAATTGTAAAGTAGATATGTTCAAATGGTTTGAACATTATGTGGGAAACTTGCCCAGTGGTTTTATCACTCACTGAAGACCATAGCCTTGAAATCTTATTTTATAAGAAAGATCTCACAATCTTTCCTTGTGAAATTTTCCCATCTTGCATGCATAAATAATGCAAGAGATAGGAAGCAGAGTCTCCACATCAGAACTAGAAGTCAGATCCCTTCCTTCAGTAAGATAACACAATTGCCTCAGTGTCCATTTAGCAGTAACTCTTTGTAGAGCACAACAGAAATTCATATTAATCTCTAGTTCACTGAATTATATTCTTCACTTAGTAAATTATTTATGAAAAAATGCAGGCAGTCCTACATGTAGTTAACTTTTTTCTGTCATGTACGCCTGGTTTGCAGGTGTATCTTAAGCATGTATTTCATAAAAACAGCAACTTGAAATTATGCAGATAAATATCCAAAAGTTTTACAGTGCAAGTCACTATTTTGGTTGTAGTTATTCTTAACTGACATAGTAAAATTCTTCATATTGCTGTGATGCTTTCAGAGCAAAGCAGTGCCAAACTTAGGCTGTATTACAGGATGATCAAGGACATTTTAAAAAATGAAAGTATGACTAGTTGCATTTTGATTTCTTTTCCCACTTCAGATTGTTCTGGTCTTTCTTTGGTAGTATTTAATACTGTTTAGCTTCGTACAGTTTAGAAGAAAATGTTTATATTGTGATGTGATCAAACGCTTTGTTATGTTGCATATTCTGGAATTAACATAAGAAATCAAGAATTTTCTCATGTATAGAGGGTTGTAATTAAAACAACTCTTTACAAATTCATATTAGGAAATTACAGAGTAAACCCAACAAGATGTCCATGTCCAGGGAGTATGAAGGCAAGAAAGAAAACATGGATCATTGAAGTAATTTCTTTGGAGAAGAACTCACTAACAGACTGTCAGAAGTATGCTGTGATGGAATGGGCAGAAAACTAGAGATTTATATATCTGCATCATGGCCGTACATCACTGAATAATCATGGTAAGTCATCGATTGGAAAAGGGCTTTTAAATTGTATCTAATCAATAGTCTTCTCTGCAGATTAGATGAGAAAATATTTTAAATTAAAAAAGTGAAAATGATAGAAAGAAACTGGTAACAATCAGATTAATAAAATTGCAGTGAAGAGTCCCATAAATAACAGGTCAGAGGTTATTTCCCCCTACCACATCTATATTTGTTTTAGCCCAGGCTTTAAATATCACAGAGGTGGTAGGCTTGTGAAAGGTTAAATAACCCGCAGACAAGGGTTTTTATTTGTTTTGTGACCTAATGGAATACAGAGATTGTACATGTGGCAAAGGTAAGTACAATATACCTCCACTGTTGCAGCTGAAGTTGTAGCACACTCTTCCAAAGAAAGACTGTGGAACCCAGCACAACAATATGCAGCTGTTGTGCAGTAAGGCAGGTAGATTTAGTCGGTTTGGAATCTCTGAATTTTTTTTGATTTCTTATCTGATTCAGGTCAATTACTTTTTTTTTAGCTCGTGTACAGATGCTGAAGGTGGCCAGCATTGAGAAATGAATATGAAGTTTAATTTTCAAATCCTCCCTTTAGGTTACATAAATTTCTCACAGAAATGAGAGGAGATAAGAGGTCAATCTAAAACTGCCTAACAGTGAATGTGTGCTTAGTGTGTAAGTTACTTCATAAAACTTTTACACTTTAAGTTTCATCAAAATATTTTTGATGTTATGCACTTCATTAAAATTACCAGATTTTCAACAAAGTCGGGTTTCCGCTGGCAGCAATGATAAGTTTACTATGGGTGCTTTCTTTGCCTATGCTCTTGCCTTCATATATACACATTTTTTCTTAATGCAGTAAAAACTTAAGCTAGAATAACTGTGTTTTCCTTTTCTATTTCCATTGGCTGTAGAATCTTTAAAGATATGTATGGGATTTTAATAACACTTCCATAGAGCTAGCTACACCCAGAACTACAAAATTCATTAACATTAAGACGGGCTAAATTAATTCAGTAATTTTCCTCTAATGCTCTTACATTGTAATAAGCTGATTAGAATATTGTTAACAAAACAGTATGCTTCTTATATGAACTATTCCTTGTTATTGTGACGTATAAATGACATTTAAAGCTGTAGCAAATTGATAAATTTTTACCTTTTTAACAACCTACTGTGAGCAAACATCTGGAGCATGACTTTAAACATTAAATTTTTGTGATCAAGAATTCTGATTTGTTTGACATTTTGTCAATGGTATCTTTGGGCTTTGTTTTCCCAATTTTTTCTGCATAAAATTCTATTGGAGAAAAAAGAAAATCCTAGAAAATATTTGCTTTTATTGAAAAATGTATTTTTCCTTAATTCCTGTTACAGCATGGGGGTTTTTTGCTTTTTTTTTTTGCTTACTTTCTTAAAATAGCATAACCCAGCATGATTTCTAAACATACATACAAAAATGTTAATTTTCTATCTCTGTCAAACCCAAAGACATTGTATAAGTATTTCAAATTTCTATTTTAATTATGTGCACATATGCAAATAATGTAATACATAAACATTTATATTTGTAATACATCACCAATGCTGAACTACATGATAATAACCATAGCAACTGGGCTTTTGGCCATGCAAATGTGAGGAAACTAAGAGCCAATGCAATAAACATGCTCTTCTTTTTCAGGGTTTGTGATGTTTTGCATAGGCACATTACAGCACATTCTTTTTCCTGTAAGACAGTGTCAAAGGCCTTGTTTAATGGCCCCTGCTGTTTCCTTGTGAACTACATGCCATTTCTCTCTTTAATTAGAGGAAAAACTCTTCAAGTAACTATTTTCCACAGCAGTAAAAACCATTCATTCAAGCAAGTCCATAAACTTGTTTGTAATTTTTTTTTTTCTGTGAAAAAGGGAACTTTCTAAGCTTCTGGAATCCATGACTTTCAGTAAAAAAAGGGAAACTGAATGCCATTATGTGTACCTCTGTATCTTGTAATCAGAAATGCCTTGGTTTAGCCTTGGGATTATAAATTACCCTACAAACCATTAGAGCCCAGGAAAATTGAAGGGCACCAATTATTTTAATTACTTTAAGGTTAGGACCTTTCCTTACAGAAATCTTTTCCAATGCTTTACTTTCTTTCTTACTGAAAATAACTGGAGACACGTAAGCCTGCTGTTAACAAGCAATACTATAAAAAGTACTACTTCAACTATACTGAAATTTTATTTTGCAATATTTGATCACAAATGTGACATTTTTTAAATTCTTACATTTATTTCAGGGTGATGCAAGCTAATCTTTTGGTAGTCCATCTCTGCTTATCTATATATTGCTTTAGAGCTCAGTGCTAATTACTGAATTAACAACTTCTAATCCAAAGACCATTTAATTGTATACTACCTCAGCCAAGGTTGTTTTCATGTAATTAACAAATTCAAATGCAAGAAAAAAGGGTTATTAATAAATAAGATATTATATATTACTTGGTTAAAATCTCTTAATATGGAAAATTTCCTAATTTATTTCAGAAAGATTGTGACTGCACAATAGAATTTTTTTCTAGATATGAAGTGAGGTCTCAAAAATATCATATATTGAGTCATAAAAACATCTTTCATGCTTCAATGTGAAGATCTTCCCTTTAAGCATCTGAAAAGCACTTTTCAGTTTCCTCAACAAAATAAAGACTATTAGCAGTTTGGGAACTAGTGTAAATTTATCACCCAAGACAATCAGGATAAAAGTATTCCATTCTTTGTTTTATGAAAATTTATCTGAACTTTCTGGTCGAATTCAAGACAGTATTTACATACTAAATCTGAAATCACAATGAAAATCTTTAAATTTACTTTGGGTCTGACTTGTAAAAACATTTCTATGATTTCACCTTCTGATAGCTTGCTGTAACTTTGCAGTATGGTGGCACCAGTTTATACGGACAGTAGCTGCATGATATAAAGATTGTTTCAACAGGAACAAATCAGCAATTTAAGATCAGGAATTTGAAGAAACATTAAATCAAGAGCAGAAGAGAGAGCGTTCTGCTACAAAGAAGTTGAACTACAAATACACAATAACCTTGAGGTTGCTCCTGTGAAAGAGTTGCTCATGAAATTCTAAAAGAACTTAAACCAGTCACAACTCCTTTTCCTATCTTAAAGATTTCTACATGTTTATAACAGCCTCTTCTCTCTTGCAAGTTCTGCAGCATTGTTTGCTACACCTCAGCTCTTCCAGCAAGCATTCTTCCATTAACATTGCCTGAGAAACTGTCATAATTCCCAAGTAAATACTTCAATGAACAGAAATGACATTCAAGACATTGTAGTATAACAGCTTTGATACTTGCAAAAGCAGATGTGCAAAATAGTAATAATTTCAAAAATCCAATAAAAATAAACTGACCAAACCCAACCTCTACTTTCTTACATTTTTTTAACATCTTTCTCTAAATTTGCTTTATTGGAGGAGATAATATTGTAACTAGAAGTACATGGGCTCCTGAAGAAACTGCGGATGTAGCTACTGAAACCTGTAGGTCTTCTGTTGTTTGGGCTCCAGCTCCTACTTTCTCTGTAACTTTTTTCAGCTGGAGGTCAAATGGTCCCCTATTAGCCATGCTCCTGAAATGGGAAGAGAAGTCTGAGGTTCAGAGCCCTGGAACTATCTATATTTACAGGTTGTCAGGTTCTCTAACCACGTGATTTGCTTCATGATACTTTTCTTGTTTAAAACTTGTCCTTAACCTCAGTGTTTTCCAGTTGTGGTTATATGAAGATCTGCCTCATATTTCACAGTAATGTCCTATTTTCATCAGTATCTGAGAAATTAGGATGGGGTTCTTTTTGCATCCCTGACACTTAAAAACCCCTCATGGTAGGATTTACCTAGATAAAGTACTGAAAAAGTGTTGGTTTCCTTCTTGTAAAGTGCTGAAGGGAAGTCAGGGTTGGAGGCAGCATATCTGAAACTCTGGACCTGTTTTTCCTGATACTATTTGAAAAAGAACCTGCTATAGATAGACCATAACATTTACTCAAGATTAAGAATTGTTGATAGCTTCTGGAAAGTATATTGAAGTGGATGATTTTAAAAGCAATGACATTTTCAGTTTCCATTAACAACTACAAAAAGTATATCTCAATCTCATTGTATATGAATATATGAATGACATGCATACATAAACATGGACATAAACCATATATATTTATATGCATATACATATGTATATAAAACTATGCTCACACACAAATAGTGATGGGTGCAGACTATCCTGCAGATATATAGGCAGTTTATCCAACTCTGTTCATAAGTTTACAGCTCTTTATTTCCTGCTCAGGTAGTGTGTCAAAACGATATACATTTCAGGAAACTAGCAATGAGCGAGACATATTGTTGCGGAGTATTCAAGTACATCATTAAAGGATAGTGTTTGAGATCATGTACTAGAGTTATTTTCCCTGATAGTTGGTTCTATTTTAGCAGTAGAAAGTCCACAAAAAACCACTCCTTACCAATAAACATTTTCTTTCTCATTTTGAGATCCTAGCCCAACAAAGTCAGTGGGCAGTGTAACTTTTATATAATATGTTCATGTTACAATTTAGAGCCTTATCAAGCAATCTACTGATCTCATTTATCCATGTTAATAAAGTTGTTACTCACATGCAAATTGAAGAACAGCCTCTCTGCTTAATACACTGCCAAACATGTTGGTGGTTAAACACTGATACTGTCCAGAATCCTTCATTTCACTGGGGTTGTTGATGATCAAACTTCCTTCTATTAAACTGAAGCGATAATCACTTTCAATGTCAATTTCAGTTCCATTTCGAAGCCATCTAAGGAAAAAAGAAAGAAACTATGTGTGCGTTTTGTGGTCAAACGAAGGCCTATTATACAAAACCTGATAGCCCCATCTGTTACAAGGATGACAGCTACTCAAAGACAGCCTGTGCAGTAACCTATTATTTTGGCAAAGCTTTGGATGTAGACATTCTACAGCGTGCCTGAAAAAAGCTAAGTTTTTCCTGAAAAAAATACAAGTAGAAACAGATCTTCACCACCTGAAGAGAAAACATATTCTTTGTTTCGCCTATGCTGAATAAAATTAGTAACCTCTATTTTTTTTTCCACCAAAAATCTGTCACCCACAAAGGCTTCATGCTTGAAACTTGTCTAGTAGGTGCATTTTTTGTCAACAATATGACTTTTACTGTGCTTTTGATAATCGAAATTTCAATTCATGTTCTGTCATTAAAGCCCAGATCAGCTTAGCAGAGCTGAGTCTGCGCTGCGTGAGATCATGGAACATTTCTTTTCCATTCTTTCAGTACTTGACCTTCTGGGCCCAAGAAATAGAGAAACCTGATTTAAATACAGGAATTAGAAGAGTGAGGCCAGTGAAAAGCAGTGAGGTAGAGTTATGTATGTAGACTGTTGTGAAACCAAGCATGTTGGCAATGGGCAAAGGCAAAACAATATCAGCTGGACAAGGATACACAAAATTTAGAGAAGACTGGCCCAGGGGAGACTGGAATTAGCTGATGGCTGCTCAAGGGTAAGGCCTGGCAGCTACCGGGTACATGGAAACTAAGATCAAATGAGGAGCTGGCAGAGGAAATGCTGAGTTTGGGAGGCATTTGGGAGTGAAAGACTAACCAGTAAAGACAGGGTGGGAGTGAAGATAAGGTGGAAAGAGTCAGGCTATAGGAAACATATTAGAAAGTATCACACCTGAGCCAAAGCACTGAATAACTCCATGAATTAACCTTTCTTTTTCTGAGGTTTCGAAAGTAACCTAAGAGTCTCACAATTTTTTCTGCTATAGGAGGGGGCTTTTCGGCTTGGGTTTTTCTTTTCCCCTGGATATTCTCTTCCAAAGATCCTCACCCCTCTCATTCATCTCCAAAGACAGAAACAAGAAACCCTGCATTAATTCATTGGCTGCAAAAGAAAAGATTTTGTGTCGTAGATTAATAAACTCCAGCACTCTGGAATAACCTCTGGGGAGTGTGTGCAATATCTCAGTTAAATAATAATAATCCCCACAAGAAAACTTTTTAGACTTTCTTTTGTATCAAACCATATAGAACATGAAATTGTTAAAAGAATGCTTGTTATTGCAAAGAAGAGATAAGCAGTGTGAACAGGTATGGCACAGCTATCATGATGCACAGATCTTAACTTCATTGTGAGTTTGCAGTCATTCAGCGAAGACTGGAAGAACTTGGCAACATCTAGACTCCAGGGGCAACTTTAATGAAGCAAAATGATTATCAGTCCACCCCATCTTGTTAACATTCATGGTGAATAAGGTACAGACAGCAGAATTCAGTTTAAGTAGCTACAGATTTTTCTTAATCCAAAGGTTAGAATTGCCAGAATTAAGATCAGCTGTGATTCTCTTATTTGCTCCTTTTTTTCGTGATTGGACCTTTGGTTGCAGAGGACCCCTTCTTCATTTAATGTAGGAAAAGAAACACTGTTGACAGTAGCTATATATTGCTAAGGATATTAGGGAAATGTCTGTAGAATTCAGTACATATTTAAAGAGATTTGTACACAGCAGAGCTAAAAAGAAGATGAACTTTTAGTCTTGAACAGCTATTAATGATTTAAGATTTTGAATGAAATCATAAAGAAAGTTAACTTTTACATATATATTCATGTCTGTATATATGAAATAAAAATACAAAATTAATTGATCCAGAAATTATGAGAGGGTTAGATGAGGAAAAAGTCAAAATTATATGTTTTGGCATTTTTAAATGGGAACTGACACACAATTCCATTTGTTTGAAATAGCTTTCTTCACTTAGTTTCATCTTCAGTTAAATTCAGTGAAAAAATACGTTTTTCTAATGCTCCCCCAAAACTTTGGATTTTGAAGGTTGCCTGCCTGTATATAGTGGGGTCCATCTTGAATGATTGTATTCCTGACATATAATCCAAGCACATTAGAGTAAAAGCAACACTGAATTGTGCGACGTTTTCTTTTAGGTACCCTGACTGATTTGGGAGGACAGAAACCCTAATATAATACTTAAAAGGTAATGAGCTGATAGGGAAAATCAGGTACATTTTTTCTTGAAGACAGGTGATAGATAACATTTTAAAATATTGTAATTTGGCTTAAGCAGACAGAAAGTAACTTTAAATTTTTTTAATTGCATTTTCTATCACAAAATTATACTGACAAAAAATTTCTGACCAGCTTGTATGTGTCCTAAGTAAAACAGAAAATGCAGTGTTTCACAAGCAGGAAAAGCAGTGTAGTGCAGTGGCATCTCAGGGAATTCTGCACCTGCCTTAAACTCAGTAACATTAGTGACCTGTGAAATCCCACAGGAAGCTTGTGAATGTCTGTATTCCTCATTGAAGGTGTCTCCGTTATGTTCTTCATTGTATGAGACTTGAGATTCTGAAGGGTCACTTGCAGAAATGCTGAGCAAATGGAATCAGTTGGTATCAGAGAGTTATTCCGTAAATCAATGCTTCTAGATACCTTAATGACTGGAACTGAAGAAATTAAAAATTCTTACTTCAGGGTAGAGCTTGAACAAGGGGAAAAAAGCTTTTTGCAAGGAAGAAGAAAATCTGAAATGATGTGAGCATTCTCCATTCTGTTAAAATGAAGTAATGTCTTAGCAAAGAAAAGAATTTGTAAACAGGTTATGAACACTGGGTCATAAGTGATATAGATGAAGGCAGTTAATTAAACTGGGAGGGACAACTGAATTTCAGAATTTTTGAGTGCTTTAAATGTTCTTTTAATGAAGCTTTCAGGGGAAAAAAAAAAGAGTTGTACTGTGCATTGGGTTTGGCTGAAAATGATTCTTAGCAGCATGAGCCTCACAGCCCATGTAAATAAATGTCTCTATTGTCCAGTGCTTGTAGATAATAGGACAGGGTCTTTGGTGACATGGAGATATCTTTTCTCCTCGCTGCTTCATATGCCAAAGGTTGAGAAGTGAAATACAACAAACCTTAGCTTATCTGTAGTCTTTTTTGAGGCTAAATTCCCTCTGCACCTACCCTGGAGAACAGTACACCCTTCACAAAGTAATTTATATCTCTTTTTCCTTCCCCTGAGTGGTAGTGTGTATTGCATATACTGTACAGACAAGCGGCAGCAACAGACCAAGAAGTTAAACTGTGCTGTTAGAATTAGGCCTTTCAGATCAAGGCTTTCCTTACATGAACAGCAGTCAGGAAAGTTTGTTTATGAGGCTGCTGACACCAATTAATCTCTGAAAAACTGAGGGAATGGATACGAAAAAATGATAAAACAGCCCAGATTGGAAGGGACCTCGAAAGATTGTGTGGTCCAAACTTTCATGGGAAAGGGAGTCTAGATGAGATTGTCTAGCACCTTGTTCAATGGCATCTTGAAAACTTCCAGTGATGGGGACTCTGCATGTCCCTGAGGACGTTGATCCAGTGAATGTTCTCATAGTAAAAAACTTCTTTCTTATACTGAGATGAAACTTCTTTCCTATAAAATCTCTCCTGTATCTGCTGCCCTGTGTCTTCTCAATGTCACTCCCTGTGCACAGAGAGCCCCTGTCCTCTTTGTAGCTGCCCTTTAAGATATGCTGAAAGTCTGTGCTTGTTGACTGCATTCCACCAGGAAAATGCAAAAACCGGTTGGACCAAGAAAGAAAGGAAATTGCTGAGGTTCCCCAGAGATACAATCTCCACAAGAATAATGAGGTTGTCTGGGAGGGTTGAACATAGCGTTCCCCTCTTTTGATGGGAATTGTGCCTTTTCCGCATAGTCACATGCCATGTTTAATGTACTGACAGAAATTTAACAGTATGTGGAACTAATATACATTTTTTTAATCAAAAAAGCAATAAATATGTGATACAAATTACATGAGGAATGTCAATAAGAAAGAATGCAACATAGCTTTCATTCATTATGGTGAAGAGTTTATGCAATTCCAGTTTGAAGAATTTCTGGCCACTCATTCCTAATCCCATGTTACATGTTTTAGTCATGCCTGTGCTGTTTGGGGAGGTTGTGCTGTGCATCAGATCCAATTAGTACGTCTCACATCTGTTGCAAAGAGGCAGATTCAGTGCTGTTGTGATGGGGATATCTAAAGATGATATAGCCTCTGAATTTCTTCCAGCCATAGAAATACAAGTTTTGTGATTCAAATAAGTCTAAGGAGAATTCATCCAGAATACTAAAGAATCCACAGGCGTAATAAGCGTAATAAGTAAAAAATAAAATGCTGGATTGATAATTGTCACCTATGACAAAACACAATGATAAGAGTCCTTATGTCCCCTTTGTAAGGTAAAAGTGACTCTATGAGGGAAGATAAACGGTGTATGGAAAACATAATCAGCCACATCTTCCCCCAGCCCTCCTACATCTCTTCTAATTTGCATAATGTATGAGCAGAGTCAGATACAGCAAATGGATAAGAGGACTGCAACATACTGTTCCCAGCTGTAAGTGGGCACTGTTAATGAACTGAACTCAGACTTACAGGTGTGCCATAGCAGATCTGTACGGTAGATAACTGTGGCATAACAGCCTGTATGGGAAAACAGGCAACGATGATTGCAAAGGAATAAAATGGTGCACTTCTGAGTGAAAAGACACCAGATTTGGCTCAGCCATGGTATCCTGCATTGCATAGTCATGTTATTTAATGTTCCTGTTCTTTACTGCTTTAACTATAAAATTGGATAGTATTTCGTAGTTTTATAGATGTATTGGAAAACAATCGATTAAAGATTTTGATCTTGTCAGCTGTTACAGACACAAGCGAAGAAACTGGTCAAAAGGAGTCCCTGCACGTGGAGAAATACAATGCACAGAGAACATAATTTGAAACTTCACATGTTACTTTGCATTTATTCACTACCACTTCTCCTTGTTTATTCAGAACCAGAAAAAGCATTCAATCAAGAAAGCCATTTTTGTCACAAAACTGTTTCTGTTATGCTGTTCTGCAAAGTACACTGACTGTCAGAGTGGGTTTGTGGTGGTTAATATTCTGAAAATTAAAAAAAAAAAAAAAATTGAAACAGTTACCTGTATGTGGGAGTAGGATTTCCACGAGCTTGACAATTCAGAGATATTTTCTTCTCCTCAGAATCAGTTGGAAAAATCACATCATCTGGCTCTTGTACAAACACCGGCCCATAATCAATGCTTTCTGTGGAAACAGAAGTGCTATAGCTTAGGAAAAGTGAATAAATGTAAATGTATTCATGAACTGAAATTGAAGTATATAGAAAGCTTTTTATGAATTGAGATTAAAGTATAAAAA
>Ga0181612_158616_pt1 | contig 13234 bp, 10 predicted proteins | sample HoacroProtozoa21_FD_119630 | JGI IMG/M metagenome (GOLD analysis project Ga0181612, IMG submission 119630) | Hoatzin crop microbial communities from Cojedes, Venezuel. Combined Assembly of Gp0051906, Gp0051904, Gp0051908
AAACAGCGAGAAGGTTCAATCCAGCACGATCGCCCGAGCATAATCGGACAGAAGCCCCCGCACAGCTGGGCAAAAATGTAAAACTGGTGGAACGACTGGTGGAGTGGTGTGAAGCCAAGGATCACGCAGGTGTGATGGGAGAGTCCAACAGGCTACTTTCCGCACTTATACGACACAGCAAGTCAAAAGTAAGTTAGCAGTGAAAAAGGTCAGCTTGGAAGAACTAAGAGTTACCTGTGCACTTGGTTTTGGTAGCTGAGGCCTCCGGTATGTAAATCCTTCTAGAGAGCCAAGTTGGTTAATCCATGTGTTTGTTACGTCTTCTCTGCCCCTGGGACCTACCGGTCGGACGCAAGCACCAGCTTTGAAGACCCACCGGAACTACATGGTTTAAAAAAAATTGAAACAAAGCAAAATAATTTCAGAGTTGCAGGCCAGTTGAAGGAACACTGTTGGGATTCATGTGGCGAAGTCTTGACTCATTTTTATATGTATTGTATCCTGTAGAAGTTCAGCATGCCATATTTTCTATGTTTTAATGACGCTATATATGAAGAATCCTTGCACTCAGTTGTTACGATCTTGCTATATAAATATATAAAATTGAGATCCAGGAATAATGTGTCCCCCTACTCTTCATGTAGCATATTTCGGAGTTTTAAGATTCTAACTGATCATTAGAAATGATAATTTATTCCAAATTCTAACAGAAGTTTCCTTGTACATGGCAAAAGATATGACATTAAGAGAAGCTCTGGGACAGATGAGTTCTGTACCTCCCGGCACCTTGGCATCAACCAAATACCTTTACATAAGCAGTCCAAGCCCACAGTCCTTGCTCCAGAGAGTATTGGGCAAAACGTAACTTTAGAAGGGACAGAAGCATCTCCCCTGGAAACAAGCTGTTTCAGGCTCAGATTTCATTTAGTGCCCTCACTGACACGAACACAAGCTGCATGACTGAGCTCAAGTAGCAAGTGTGATTTGGGTAACTCAGCCTTTAGCAGCAACCTCTTCTTTCATGCGTGGCATTTGCAAAGTGAAAAACCTATTGAGGACATGAGCTACACTGGGCTTCTCCAAAAACAAATCAACAGGACTTACAGAGATTTAAATCTTTGCTGATTTCTACTATTACTGTATCTAATGCCCATTCTCTGTTTTATTTTCAGCCTCTAAAACTGATCAGGTTTAATTTTTTCTGAGTTCTGTTTTTTCCTACACCCTCCCCACACGGTCCACAAGATCGATGCGTAGATGGCATACGCCACCACAGATACCAGCTTTTATCAACACTCTCTACAGGAAAACAGAATTCAACCCTCAATACAGAGACATCTTTGATAGCATCAAATAGATATTAATACACAAATTAACAGAATTATCACAGATTAACTTTGGTGTGATTTATGTACTCGTAGAGGAAACTTGCTGGAAGAGGAAGAGAGAGCTGGGAGAGAGGGTTTTTTTAAGGCTTTTACTGCCCTCTAGGTCTGAACATGAGTACAACCGTATGGTTCCTTACTATACATTAGATTTGTTTCAAAGGATTTGGGGTAATATTTACAAAGGTGACAATAGTTTAGAAAACTTACGTCTCATTCTAAAAAATGGAGGAGGTACTTGTGAGTTAAGCCACAATAGCACCAAACCTGACTGCTGTCATCTCATCTGTCTATTTGGTACTGCCTTTTGGAGGGTGATGTTCACCCACAAAACAAAAAACTTTGATGTCAAAGGTGCTGATTGATTCCCAAGGCTTGTACAGCCAAAATTCCATACCAATTCCAATAGAAATTAGCAGTTCCCAGATTATTCCATGAAGTCTCAAAACTACTTTGGACTTCCACCAGAAAAATCACAAATAATAAACCACATCACTGCAAGTAAGGAAAAATACAAAAATACTTACAGGCCTGCATACATTATGTAATTCAGAAGAAAACAGGTTTTGTATGTGAAATTCTTGAGCCATTAGGCTGACTTGTGTCAACAGCATCTTCAGTATGATAATCCAAAAATATTTCCTTTTTCAAGAATTATGAGCACATTGTGTCTGTTTCTTTGCATAAAGAATGTCACTGCACAGCCTGTGCAAGCTCTAGAACGCTAATCATTCTACACACAGAATCAGTTAATGAGCTTTGGCTGGTGGCTGGAGTTAGAAAAGGATATGTATGCTTTAAATGGAAATTCAACACTGATTAAAAATTTAAATCAGATTCTTATTTCAAGAAATAACTATTTCAAAACTCTGTGCACCCACAAAACAGATAAAAAATAATAAAACCCAAACCACATTTCCTTGAACAGTTTCCCTTTGGCATGCCAAGTTACCTGATTTTCAGGCAAACATTTTGCAAGTATTTTGGGGACATATAATGGTGAAAACATTAGGTGCAAACTGACTTTTTAAATTATAATTAACAAGTATCAAAGATCTGCAGACACCAGAAGTCTTTATTCACCATTTGTTACATATGTAAGTTGGATCAAATTTTGGGGTTGGAAACAGAATCCCAGCTGCATATTTTTTAGCTGCTTTAAAGCCATTTACACAGTCAGCATTTTCATTTTAAGTACACCATTTCTATTACATAGTAAGGTGTAATATTTGTGATCTGACTTCTCTGAACATTTTGAAGAAACTTTGAAAATTCATGGAGAGGAAAGAAGGATTTGATAACTTTATTAAAACTATATTCTTGTGTCTTCTTATTGTAATTGCATGGTTTGTTGGGTGCTTTTGATAAGCTGCTCTTAACATCACAACATAAAGAAGAGAAAACTAATGATGTTTGAACACCAGCTGAGTTCAAACATAACAGAGTGGACTCATCGTTAGGCGACTGATGGCACATCATGAGAACTTGAGTTCTGTAATATAAGGTGGAAAAGAGTTAGTTACCCATGTCTCAACTTAATCATGTTAATTGGCTTGGTTTAACAGGTTGTATCTTACAATTACAGAGTCATAGCAGATAATTTAGAGGCCCACATGTATGTACATTTATGTATAAAGCGATTACACGTGCATAAAGCCAACGAGTATCCTTACGCAAAGATAACCTAGCATCCACAACAATTTCATTATTTAATACAGCTTGTATGCAATGCAGAATTTTTTCATTCCTATGTTCTTTATTTTAGGATGTAATTAGGACCATTGTACAGAGTGGTGGCATCAAGCATTTAGTAACCATGGCAACCAGTGAACACGTAATAATGCAAAATGAAGCTCTCGTTGCGCTGGCATTAATAGCGGCTTTAGAGTTAGGTGAGTATCCCAGCGGTTAACTCTGCCTGTTTCTTCCCAGTCTGTGCCCAAGAGAATTTGTAGAGGGAGAGTTGTGCGAGTTTCTTCGGCGATGTAGAAACGCCGCCTCCTTCCAGTAGCACGGAAATACATGACAGTTCATGCGACATAGGCAGGCAATAGGGTTGTGCAGAAAACTGGAGTCTGCTGGCACTACGGTGTCTGCTCCATCATTCTGGTAGGTGATCACGTGATCTAGAAAGGCCCTCGAACATAACTTTCAGATTCTGGGTAAAACTCAAAAGGCTAACAGTTATGAAAAGTCATACTTTAGAGTGGAGACTATGTGGCCTGACTACATTCCTACACTGGAATGGTTAATCCCCTTTTGAGACAGCTCAAGGTAAAGCTTTCACTTACCTAATTAGTGAGAGCTAGAGAATACACACAGGGGTGGATGATGCCCCAAAAATGGCTTTATTATCAAGGTCCACAGAAATAGATGCAAGAGTTGCCACATGGAGGGAGAGATGATTATGGGTCATGACCTGCCTTTGTAGTACCTCAGCTTACCAAACAAAACATAAATGCCCAACAGAGGTTTTGTTTATCCTATTTGCTTGCTTATTTACCAAGGTAATGAACTAAACAAGCAGCATTACATACTTTTGCTCTTGATTTCATCTCCTGCCATTGTGTACTAGAGGAATGCTATGTTCAACTTCCAAATCACTGTCAATGCATCAGGGAATTGTTTGATTAAAAGGAAAACTGTTCCTATTGACCTGAATCGTCTAACCCTTCTTTGTCTTGTCTTCAGACATTTAAATGTTTCGAGTCTGAATTCAGCACATAACCTTTCTTTAGCAAACTACAGAGGAAATAACTCACACTCTGATCTTGAAAAGTTTTTCACAGCCTTTACAATGAACCTTGAGTTCCCTGTACCATGGAATCAAGAATTACACCATCTATATTTATTCAGACAAAATTTCCGAAAGCAAGTTCAGGCAATGGAAGACTTGAAAGCTGAAATATTGCAGACGTTGGCCTAAATCTCTAGAAACCCTGGTGGCTTTTCCAGCAGCTCACTGCACATTTAAGATTGGATTTTATCATTAAACTCCACAATTGCCCTTTCAAGCAGTTAGGCTATTTTACATTTTTATAGCAAGAGCTGTGATTCCTATCATCATAATATCTAATATGTGCTTCACTTTTATGCCCATGAGTTATGTACCACAGCACCACTTTTACTATGGCAAGATATCCACGTTTCAATAAATGGCTGACACACAGAAGCATCAAAGTCAGTGACACTTCCAGATTTACAAATTTGCACTTGTATTTCAGTCACTGCTGAAAAAGATCTCGAAAATGCTCAGCTTGTTCAGATTCTACACAGACTGCTCTCAGACGACAGGAGTGCTCCAGAAATAAATTACAACTCCATGGTGCTGATCTGCGCCCTTGTAGGATCTGGTGAGTATTCAGGAGGCGCTGCTTTCATAAGAGATTTATGTATTTAAACTTAGTTCTCTCTTTTAGCCTGAACATAGAACATGTGCAAACGCAGTCTGAGGCTGGTTCTCTGTTTTTACAATGAATGTACACAGAAGGGTTCAATTTACTACGACACTTTATTTATAGTGTTTATTTACCATGTCAAGAAAGAGGCTGTTAACTCAGTGTTGAATATTAACTGCAGAAATTGGACTCTGGCTTCTGCAGGATGCAGCTAGCTCAAACTTCGACTGACGGAAGAGAAATGAAAGGCATTTAAAACTGTACAGTATCAGGCTCTCTTTGCAAATGTGTAGATAACAAGAACTTTATTTCCACCTTCAGCTGCAAGTTCCCTGTAATTGATGTGTGATGGCTTTTTTTTTTTTAATTGGTCAACTTAGTATCAGTGGACTTTTGCAAGGAGCCTCCTTACTTGTGGTTTTAAATTCCTACAAGAATGGTAGGACACAAACAAAGATACAGGTAATATTTGTAAGGACACACAAATGAGTACTTAGACCAGCACGTAGGCTAGAATCCTGTTTCAGGAGGGATCCTCACACCTCACTGGGAGGAGTCCTCACACGCTTGGCCCACCAGGCACAACTGTTCATGGTTGCTTTGAAAGAGGAGGAGGACATGCTCCAACACATGCCGTGCTGGACACTGTAAAGTCTAACCTTTCTGAGCTAGCCCTCTGCTAAAGGTCAGACTGCTTTGAGGACGGTGTAGCAGGCTGGGGCTTGATACTGCAACTTCCCACCCGTGTGAGGGCAAGCAAACAAAAAAAGAAAGCAAGGTATCACGGGGAGACTGGATTTCCAGCTGAGGTTTCAAGAAGTGGCTATGTTTCCTTCACTCGGTTCTTTAATTATTTACTCTGTGGAAGGAGAGAAAATTTCATTCCATAAACATTTCAGAAATTTCCAGACAACTAAGATGACAGAGAACTGGACTAAGTACACAAAGGTGGAAACTCAGAGCCTGTGTGCACATGACTTGCCAAGTGTAAAACATTTGCAGGTTCTCCAGAGTTTACAGCAATTCAGTTGAATTGATTAAAAGTTATCACAGCTAAGTGTGTGCTGTCTCTGCAAAGCTGCTTTTTTTTCCTTAAACAGAGTTCACCATGGCTACTGTAAGTGTAACTCTGGTGACCTGTACATCCATGCGAGTGAATGCTGTATTACTGACATCTTAAAGGAACAAATATTTAGTTTTAGAGCAGTATATACATCTCAACGTACAAAGATTGTGCTCAAAATTTGCTAACAAGCCTCAGTTCCCAGTAAGCATTCATTTTAATGTTAAGACATGCAATTTAGTTGTTACAACCTTCTTGAGCCATTTCGTGCTTGGGATTATCAACCCATTTTAGAGTAGAAACCTAAAATCTGCCTCACTGATGTCCTTACATGTATTTCCACTGCTTCCAACTAAAATAATCATCCTCAGAAATTCTGCCTGACGCTTGCATTTTCCCTTCCCCGAGTCTTGTCACCTTCAAGATTGACAGAGTTATTTAAAGTCAGATAGCTGTCTCTCTGTTCCACCCGTGTAAGGAACAGTCTCGTCTTGGGGGTTTCTTTAGGGTTATCCAGCTGGCAGAGTTCAGTCTGCCACCACATGATAAGCTGTGCCTGGACAGGAGGTGACATGGCCTTCTCCCAGGCTCCCCGCGAGCAGACGGTGGCAATACGCAGCTGTAAAGTTAAGGCGCAGTGCGTGGCTGGCCCAGTGTTCAGCCCTGCTTCCTGATGAACAGACCTGTGTAAAATTAGTCAGTACAGGACAGTAACAACTTGGCACCCCTGCCATTAACTTTTTTTTTTAAACTATTTTAACCGGGGGGGTGGGAAGAGCCAAAGAGCCAAGTCTGCTCTTTACATGTGGAAATACTAAAATACATCTCAGCTCCGTTGCCTCTAACTTACTTTCACCGTCTCCACACAGCGAGCATTTATATTTACATGTTTCCGTATTCTACAGTAAAGAGACCTGTGTAGCCATTTTACAGTAACTGACCCCAGTATAGTTCCATAAAGACTACAAGTTTAATTTTCCAGTGACTGCTGTTGTTACTGTCCTTTGTTACAGGGTATCTGGCATCACATTTAACTTGATACTACCAACAGCTGCGTATCAAGCAGCAAATAGATATAGATTTGTATGTGATTTTTGCCATCTGGAAGTTGCTCTTGCAACTGAGTGGATGGAAAAAGGGAAAAACGAGGACAATGGAAGCATGTAACGTGAAGAATCGGCAAAAGCAGAGCATTCATAGCCAGCACAGTGACTTCCATGTGCCAGGCTCTCCAGCCTCCCAGGAGTCTGGATCTTAAGTAGAAGTATTCAGCCACTGTAAAGCACAGTAAATTCCTGAAATTCAGTTCGGTAACACCTGCTTAAACATGATGGTCTCTCAGAAGGAGAAAGAGAACAGGAAGTGCTTACACAGCATAACCACTCCCAACAGCGCACTGATACCGCTGCGTACAGACAGGCTCCCAGGCGCACAGCAGTGCGAGTTCCCAGCCCTTACATGGTAGGGGTTAAACTGCAAGAAAACCTGAAAACATGTGAACAAGAAAGTAGGTAGGAAAGGAAACAAATTACTGCTATATAAGTCTGCTATAAAAAAAAAGTAAATGTGCATCACATACAGCATAGCTAATCTGAAACAGATGGTTGGAATTTCTCCTGGGAAGCTCACGGATGAGGCCCCCAGCAGCACCTGGGAAGCAAAAAAAATGTATATAGGTGTTTGTTGCTGAATAGGAGTTCACCAGAGTGGCCTCAACAGGGCAAGAAACAAAACCAGCTGCTTGGGATCTCAACTGTGAGATATCTAGAGTAGAGGGCTTCTTTCTTGAGAAAACTCAAACTTAAAAAAAAAATTGCTCTATTTTATGTGTTGTTCCCAACCTTTCCTTATTAATACAAAGTACAGTGCAATCCAGGATCAGAATTGTAAAGCAGTGTCTCAGAGTTTCATGTAAAACAGAAGTGCTGTATACTCACGCACTGCACTGATCCACGCACCATGCGCCACATTTGTATTAACTTCGGAGCTGAACTGCAAACGGACAGCTGACAGCGAGCAAGTGGTGACGCGTCACCCACTTCACACCCACGCAAACAGCCAGAGCTGTTTTGATACAGACAGGGACACGGTGAACCTTTCAAGGCACGGTCAGTTGGCCAGGCTAGTTTAAGGAATAAAGCAGAAAAATATTTTCATTAAAATTACTTCCTAAGCATCTGTTTCAGAAGGCAATCCAGGTGGATTTTCTTGACTGCAATGCAGCAGCTTCATCCTTCTTCTCTACCTGACATCTGTGGAGTCTGCGCGTGCACCAGGCCCTGGAGAATTTTCTCTCCATCCTCAAAAGCAATTCAAAAAAAGTAAATAAAAAGATTATGTTTAGACACACATTTACGTGCTTACGTGCGTATGGGGTTCAGGAGAAAAGCTTCTCACACTCGCCCAGTTTTTCTGTTCTTTTGCCCGTCTCATACAAAGCACCATTTCTTTGATTATTTTTTTTTTCCAGAACCTCTTCAAAAGGAAGTGCAGAGCATGGCATTTCTAGAAGTCATATCAAAACTCCGCAGCCATGAGAACAAAACTGTTGCCCAGCAGGCCTCGCTAACAGAGCAGAGACTTGCTGTAGAAAGCTGAGGAAGGTCTCATTTCCAGTGCATCCCATCACAGATTTCACCTTTGTCCTCTGTCCTGCTGCCGCTCCTGCTGTGTTTTCCACTGTATCACTCGTGCATGTGTGTAATGTTTCCACACAAATGGATGAACTGCTGTAGGTACCCGTCCAAAAAGGTTTCTACAGATTCATAGGTGGTGTTAACACGAACCTGTCTCCACCTGTAACTGTTCTACTTGTATTCTTGTTGCTTGGGCCACATAGTAGAATGTGCATGTTGTAGTCCTATGATGACGTAGAAGTGGTACTACACAATGACTCTCTCCTCACACCCCCTAACTGCGTAACGATGTACTACTAAATTAGGGACAACACAAGATGCAGCAAGTCCAGATTAGCGTGCTGACCATAGGATTAAGAAGTAAATCTAGCTCCATTTTTGGTGCTTTGGAGATTCAGGTGTGAATGCAATGTACTGCTGCTCATTCACTGGTCTTGCCTATTAATGTCAAACTCGTGGTACCTAGAGGTAACAAATAAAAATTTCTGTGCTCTCACTTTATCCTGTGGTTTGTCCTTTTCTGTAATCACACGCAGAAGCCGCGACTGCACCGCCATGCACTGGTGAGGAGCCCTTTTCATTCCTGGCTCTGGCCCCGACGCAATCACTGCCTTTCAGCTGAGCGAATACAAAGGAAACTATTCCAGCCCCTTTCACTGTGTGCGCTCACACAGAGGCACTCTGTGGTTTAACAATCGCACATTTTCACAGGAACAGACTATACAATCCTTAGCCCATAAAGCCACGTGGGTGCGAGTGCTCTCGAACTTGCTTGGGATTTTTGTTTGTTTGGTGGTGGTTTTTCGTGGATGGATTTTTAAAGGCGTACCTTGCAATAACTTTTCAACAGCACCCCATCAAGTGAGACGTACGACATCCAAGAGTCTTCCTTTTTCTCCTTTCCTACTCCTAAAGGAGTTGGGAAATTGCCAGTTTAAGCACCTTATCTCACAGCTACTCTTTTGTAGGTTTTTAACATGCCAGTGAGCAAACTACGAGACAACTCTGTGGCAAAACAGGGACCAGTCGGGATCGCAGTTTCCAGCAAACCAGCACGTTATTTCTCACAGTGCGATACCATCATCTAGCTTGATCAAGCGCACAATCCACAAAGACCGTAAGATCTATAACATTTTAAAGTGAATCCACCACTCCCAGTGCTGAAGTGCGAGCCTCAGAAGTTTCAGGCTCCTTCATCACCAGCAGAAGGGCAAACCCAGAGGCCAAGCACCTATGCAATCCCATGACACATGGCTGCAAAAACATGGCTTTTGACCTTCCCAAATTCACGTCCCAGGTCCACAAAACCACTGGCTATCCCACGGACACAGTGATGGGAAGATGCCAGTCATGACGGGAAAGGGATTATGTACACAAGGTGGGTATGAAAAGAAACTTGCCTCCAATAGTCCATTTAAGCTCCGAGACTACCAAAATGCAGTAGATGGCACAGGAGTATTCACACAGCAGACTTCCACATCCATTTAATCCAGTGCCAGAAACACACAGAAAAAGCCTCTGACACTAAACTGCAAAACAGCCTCTTACTTAAAAATTCAAAAGACATTTGCTAGTTACAGCGCAATAAAGGCATTGGGAAGAGTGTAGAGCTGTGAACACAGACCAGGACCTCGTGACACCAGGCTCCAAATAGCACAGAACCTCTGCACTGCTGAACGTAACCAGCACATTGACAATCACAGTTCACAGTGGACCCACGTGAGCTCAAGTCTTCTCAGGCATGGAAATAATTTTCATTGATTTAAACAGATCCCAAAATGCATTTGAAAGACCAGTTATCAATGACTTACCTGGTTCTAGAAAGAGACTACTCCTTTTGACACTGGTATAAACTGCAGCTGCTCACACGAGCTGATCATAACCAAAGTTGTGACGCCAAAATTCCCTTTTACCTGGCTGTCTAACAACCTCAGGTTAAGCATTAGCCATATCCTTATCACCAGATTTTTATTAGGGATACCACTGTCACAGCAAGCACAAACAACGGCCAACACCGATATCCTCCTGCTTGCACATGGTTTCCCGGGATGGAATATCAAGCAACATTTCTAGAGAAAACCTGGGACAAGCCCATACACAGAGGTAGAGTCTGTGTAAGGACAACGATGGCTGCGTGTCGCAGTAGGAGGTGGTAACCGAAGAGACTGTATCTGTGCACACAATGGCTGTGCTGTTCTGAGGTGTGCTGCAGCCTGGAGCTGATAAATCATTTATCCTCTGAGCCTCCTTTAATAAAAGAAACTGGATTTAAGCACATTACTCTCATGTGCATTTCACTACTCACTTGAGTGAAGCAAACCAAATTGAAATCACTGACAACGGTTCTGATTAGATGTTTAGAAGATAGATTACATCTAAGCAAAGCTTGACATCTGCTGCTCAGGCTGTGTTATTAACGGTGATGCCAGACATGGGGCCTTTTCATTTGTCTCCTGCCATAGCAAACAAAGCCAGAACGATCGCTGCTGCCACGCTACACAGGACAGGCAGTACCTCCCTGGTGTGTCACATTTGTCTGTGTCTGTAGGACTTCTGCAAGACCTAGCATCACACCAGTCTGGAAGACAGAAAGCACACGTATGTTTTCACATGTCATGGTGTGGAAACACAAGGAAAAGATCCACTTTGCATAAGGAACAAACCCCAGCAGCATGGGCCTTGGATCCACAGGACCCCTTGGTCAAATGAGGCAACGAGACCCAGAAAAGGTCATTTGTTTCAAAAGGCCTAGAAATGGTAACAGCCACAACTTCATGAAACAGTACGCAAGTCTGTTAAGAGTTTGACAGAATGCAGGTAGCCACTCCTAGTCCCCCCTCTCCATCGTGAAAATAACTTATCCAAGTGTGTCCCATCTATTGCACATTAGAAATATTTAGGCAACTCCCTCGACTTTGCTTCTTTTTGATTGCCTTTTTTTCTTCTCTCCCTCCCCAAGGCTTCCACATTTGAATTCTCATTTTGCCAAGTCATTTCCATACATTCAGATAAATCCATATGCCTGAAATATGCAGAAGGCACTGGACTTCAATTTGGATATAGAGACATGCTTTCAAAGCAGTCACAGTGGTGTTTTGTGGACAAAACTGTAGGTTTGAGATATTAGATTGGATTAGCTTGCTCTACAGTTTTTGAAATACTAAAAAAACTGGGCTTCCTCCTCCTCTGTCTAAACAAGCACAAGACATCATTACCCATTTTTACCTGCACAATAAACTAAGCCAGCTGTCTCTTCTTCTGTTTAAGGACATGTTGCACTTAAAAAAGTGAAATTCCCATCTCCCTTTACAAAAGTTTAATTAGGTCATGACAAATCCCCTTTGTGCTGCTCCCTGCAAAGCAGCAACTTCTGAACACCTCTGGGTCACTAAAGTGGTTATGGAGAGAGCTCCAACAGTTGTACTAACGAGCAGCCACAGCAGTCTGAGGAACACCAACGACCTGTCAGAAAGAAGCAGAGCATGTTCAACAACAGTTCACAGTAAATACGGGATCTCCTCACATGGGGATGTGCTCTTCGTCTATTAGCTTATTATTAATTTAAGGGTGGCCACTGGTGGCTTGATAACATATTTTGTGACTTGATTAGAACACAATTTCTACACTGTATGCGAGAGACTTGGGGATTTACATTCTCTGTTAGTTCGGGGGAGGGCAGGCAGGGGCTCTTCTCTTGGAGGAACTTTGCATGAACGTATCTTTGTACCACTGAGTGCTACACAAGAGTACACATTCACAACATTGTATTTCACGCAATTTTATTTATAAAATTGTAATTATCTAACAAATTGCATATAAAATGATTTACTTCAAGTAAATACAGAATACTGCACAACTATTAAAACTATTGTATTGTCCATCATAAGTGTATTAAAACATTCCTAAAAAATGCCTCTATTAAAAAACAAAAATCCAAGAACACAAGTAGCATGATCAAGACCACTTTCAATAGCTTAAAATGAATTACCAGGAAGTTGCATTAACTTCCTAGACTCCAGTTACATCCATTGAGATCAGCATGTGATACAATACCACAGTCTAATGCTAAAGATGACAAGTAATACATTATGCACCTGATCTATGCTCTTCTCCTAGACTGAAGGTAACCAGTCCAAAATCAGAAAACTAAAGCTCAAGTCAAACTCTACTGTGCATGCAGTTCTGTTATAGCAATACTTTCAATCAGTAAGTGTAGTTGGCTTTTACAATCAATTTTACAACTGATAAAAAAGGAACACAAGAGAATACATTCGTGTAAAAAGGAATGATACACAGAGGGTAAATATCGACGCCTTGCCATACACCCCAGGATGATCCAGAGAGAGATTCAGTTGAAACTAATCTGGAATATAGGTATCAGAGAGGGGTCTGAGTCACAAAACCCAAATCCCAATCTCCCCAGAGACTGAGAGAGCTCAAGGTAGTATCATGTCCATCTCTCTCACATACACAGTGTGAACATGAACACACATACGGATGAAGATTTTTATTAACACATTTATATTGCCGAAACACAAAAGACAGCTAGCAGTGCTGCCTGGTGCACGCTAGTAGTCACAGCACTTCTTTTTATACTGTGTGTTAGGGGAGACCAATTCCCCCCCCCCCCCCCCCCCCCCCCACCCACCCCACCCCCCACCACCACCTCTCACCATCACTACAACACCGTACTCTCATATCATCTCTACAGAACACATCTATCTATCTAATCTAGTCCACTAAATCACTACA
>Ga0181612_146454_pt1 | contig 13233 bp, 7 predicted proteins | sample HoacroProtozoa21_FD_119630 | JGI IMG/M metagenome (GOLD analysis project Ga0181612, IMG submission 119630) | Hoatzin crop microbial communities from Cojedes, Venezuel. Combined Assembly of Gp0051906, Gp0051904, Gp0051908
AATGATTACTTTCTAATTCTATGCAAATATCATTTAAAAACCCTGTAACCTTCTCACAGGTTGGTAGCATTTACCCCCTCAAATATGTAGCTGGCTCTTTCAACTCCTGTGTTACATTCCTCAGATGGATTGCTCTGGTTGGCAGCAGATCTCCCTGAAAAAACAGCACCTTTCATTGGTGGTTGAGACATGTGCTATTTCTGCAGATTTTTTTGCTTGGGATCGCACATCCTGCTGTTGGTCATTGGTTCACTGCGTCTTGCAGGACTCAATCATTTTTCGCTGTGCATGTCAGTGTGGGCATCACTAGATCCCAACTACCTGCTCCAAGATCAGATCACCTTCTCCATGCCTGCCCAGTCCCCCGGGTACCTGCCCCGTCAAACCAAGGACCGGGACTCCATCAAGAGGAGGAGGAGAGTGGGGTCTTTGTTTCTCATCATTAAGGGTTGCTTGTACTTTGTCATCTGTCAATGAACTGTCACCCTTGCTTGTTCCAAGCACAGTCTGTCATGGTGTGCTGTGCCTCTTGATGGCTTTGGCAGCATGCCCTGGAGTGAAACATGTTGCTAAGTATTTTCTTCTCTCTCTGCTCTGGCAGCTGGCTTAGCTCTAGGCTGGTGTTTGCTGTACCTTCTCTATACTCATACTCACAGCCTCAGCTTCTCCTGGGTTACCCTGATATGACAAAAGCTTATGGTGTGTTTTTTAGGACAATAAGCAAAGAGGTCCTTTGTGAAGGTAAACCACAGTCCCTGCTGACGGCAGGGGCAGAGCTGGCTGGAAATCACTGAAAAAAAAATCCTGTGAAACCTAAGACTGGGCTCCTTCTGCCCCAGCTTTGGAAATGACAGGCTGATTTTGAGGCAGTTGAACTAACCTAACCTGGTCATCCCACTCTCTCATGGCCCTCTCCTCCAAACTGGGGATCAAAGGAAGATTTTTCCTTTGCAGTTTTCCATACAAATGTCTCGCTTGGAAAGATGTGTTTTAATTGTGCTCAGTATAATTCCTAGACCCGCTTGCTCTGCCTGGCTCCCTGCCAAGCTTGCACTTAAACAGCCTCCCTGGCTCCGAGGAGCATCTCTCCCTGGGCATCACTGGCAGCTCTCCCCAAAGTCAGATCCAAGAAGGTGGTTACGGTGGTCCAGCCTGGGTGGTGGGTTTCGGCTGGCTGAACACCCAAAATTGTGCATGGATGGGGAGGTTCCATCCAAGGCGCTGAAATGAATTGTTTCTGCTTGCTGCGGGCTCATGCCCTCAAAAATCTTGCTCTCCACTGGGATGCTCCATATGGGTTGGAAATAGGTATTCATTTGTAATGGTCTCTGGCTTTGGAAGCATCACTCCTGGAAGCTATTGCAAGTGTCTTAAACTTGCATGCATGGATGTCCTAAAGCAAAGTATATGTGTGTCTGCCTGCAGGATCAGGACCTAAGCTATTAATAACAGTTAACAATTAATTATTCCTACCAGGCAGAGATGCAAACCTCTGGTTTATTGCTGGACATAAAGGATGGCAAATTGAAGAGTGTGGTGTGAGCTTTTAAAGTGAATATCCTTCACTTTTATTGGCTGATGTCTTATGCATCAAAGTTTAGTCTTTAAATTTTGTGGCAAATACCCTCTTTTTTGGTCATCTTTCCTTCATTCAAATTTTTGTTTGGTAAATTGTAAGGGATTTTGGAGCTTTTTGAAGTGATTAATGATGCTGGTGAGAGAACGAAAAGGCAAGGAAGCACTGGGAGGAAAAGCTGGCTTTGGAGCAGGCAGGCTGGTGCTGGCAGCAGGGGAGAGACCCCAGCCTGGCCCCTGGCAGGGGGGTGCCAGGTCAGGGGCATAACTCCACCAGTCTCCAAAACCAGTGCCTGGAGGACACGCACAAATCCCACAATTCCCATCCACAGGAAAAAGGACACCCAGCATAGGCAGGAATTCCAGCAATTAATCCTTTACTTAAAGAATAACAAGCAGCCAGATTTTTTTACGTACCGAAAGTGGGAACAAGGTAAAAGGGGTTAAAAACTAAAAATCAAGGACAGCAGACACCAATTAACACAATGCTAATTGACAATTTCCCCAAGCCTCCATGAAACATGGCAGACCTATTTCCCCAATTACTAATTAAATCAAACCACATGCACAATACTAATTTCCCTAACTTACAGAGATCAGTAGACAAATAAAATGTGAAACTTGTTGAAGTGCAGGGAGAATAAGGAACTTAAAAGAAAAGTGGATAAACTTTTGCTCTAGATATATTCTTTAAACTTCTGGCCTGTTTGGGGAGTTAGATGGGGATCCTAATGAGGGCAGGTATATGGTGGGATCTGCTTGCTGGAAGTGATTAACACCCTGAGGAAGGTGATTATGCAAAGCTGATCTGGCTTGCTGCTTATTGAGAAAGCTTTCCTGAACAACAGCCTTGAAAGGGATGCTTGTGCATTCTGGGATGACATGCAGGTATGGAGCAGAGCATGTGTAATTTAAAGAAACTCTTTAGGGCTAGGTGAGATGTGGAGGCATTGGTTCTGCCAAGCTGCACCATGCTGGCGTTGGAGATGGGTATGCTGATCCCCATTAAAAGGGTTTGAGTGGTGCTGGAGATGCTTTTGAGGCTGGGCTGTCCTCGCTCTCGGCCAAGGCAGCCCCGCAAAGTTGGGTGGGAGCAGAAGGAAGGCTCAAAGTCTTCCAGTTTGTTGTGCTTTAGCAAACTGCTGACCCCTCCCCTGGCATGAAATAAGGATGAAATAGTAATGCGATAGGTTAATGCCGATAATTAAAGAGAGTTTAAAACTAAGCAGGAGTCTGAACTGTGTGTGTGGGTGGCTGGAATGGTTGTTTGATGTGAAAGTCAATGACTGAATTATTCAGAGAGAGTGATTTCCAAATGATAATTTTACATTTCCCATAACTGATTTTGATTTATTACAGCAGCACCCGATAGCCCAGCAGGAGCCGGGAAAGGCACTCAGCTCTGCTGCTGCTTTCCCCTCTGCTTTCGGCAAAAAAGGTGCTCGAAGCTGAAACCCACCCCTGCTTGGGGACCGACTTTCATGTTCCCATCACTGGTGGGGCTTGGAATTTTTCAAAGAAAAAAGGCAGGGAAAGCGTTTGTTTTAAACAAAATGGGCTGTTTCTGTATTGATACAATGGCTTTCTGCTTGGTCGTGTTTTTGGATGTGGGTAAGCGCTTGGAAACTATCCAGATGCTGACTTGCGTAGTGTGGTGTGTTAGCATTTGTATCACCTGGAAATGTACTTGGCTTCATATGAAAGTATCTCGTGAAGCTTGTTGCTTGCTCTCCTCCTTTGTGTTTTCTCCCAGTTCTTCAAGAAAACTTTCAGAATTCATCTAGTCACTTTTGTCACCACCAAGTCTATTTTTTCAGCACCCACTCAGGATGCTGAAGTGCAAATTGGGCTGTAAATCTCCTGTGAAGGAGGCAGCTTCCCCAGACATGCGGTACTTTCTGTGCCTGAGCGTGTCAGAAGTTCTGCAGGGACATCCTGAGGTGTTTGGGGTTTTCTGCTTTTTAACCACAAACAAGAAGAAAGGACAGCATGTGGGGCAAACCATGCACAGGGAAATTGTGTCCACTGGGACACGTGAGAGCAGGTATTTGAGATCAGGTGGCTTGGTTTGGGAACACTTCTGCTGAGAATTAAAAAGGTAAACTACTGAAAATAGTGGAGGTCCGGATTTCTTCCCCTGACACATTAAAAATAACAATCGCTGTTTAGGGAGGGTGGGCTGTTAACTCTTTCTGTACCTGCCAGGGCAGGTGTGGTGGCACCATGGTACAGCTGAGCTCGGCAGGGATGCTCTAGGGAATGGGTGCTTGTCTCTGCTGCTGCCTTGTGGGGCTGCTTGGAGGCTCAAATGTTACTTGTCCCGCATTACAGAGGCTCGAAGTGAACTTCTCTGAACTCAGAGGGAGTTTTAGTTTGGGTTAAATTTGAAACATGAAGGAGGGAGATAAATATGTTGGTTCCTACTCTGTCCCCCCGGCTTATATATCTGGCCTTCTAGAGCCCCGCATCCTCTCCTGTGGCGTGCTGCATCCCTGGGGACCCATAGCTGAGCAGGATTTATGCCCATGCCTCCACCTTGTGTCTTTGGGGTCTTCGCTGTCATTCTTTGTGCCCAGGAGGTAGCAGACGGTGGTAGAGGGGCTGGAGAGGGGCAGAGAAATGGGGGAGGCAAAACCAGAAGCAGAGGGGGCAAGTTTTAGGATTAGGAGTGAGCTTTAACCATTGGTGCTGTTGCTCTTGGTATCGGCAACGAAATACCTTGTGGGGACAAGCACTGCCACTGGAGGGAAGGCCCTGTGCTCCCATCCTCCTACGTCCTCACAGAGACATCTGGAACAGAGCATTGCTCTCCCAGGATAAACGGGCATTTAATTTCTAATGGGAGGCACAGCGACTCCAGCCAGGGAGGTTGTGGGACAGCCTTACCACGATGTGCGTGGGCCAATGTGATGTGTAGGACAGTGCTGACACTGATCCCTCGTGATCAGGTGAAAGCTGCAGGTTGTTTCAGAGCAGATTTCTGCCTCTCTTGTTGTGGTCATTAATTCTGTCTGGGGCCAGGGAGATCTTCCCTAATGAAAGGTTCCGTGAGATTGGTGTGTTGTGTAGAAAAGCTTCAGTTTCAGTGAATCAGCAATTTCTGATGAAAAATCTTTTGTCTGAAAATTCCCCAGAAGCTCTGGCTCTGACCTCGAAGCAGCTGCTTTCCTCCGAGCACTTTACCGAGATTTATGGTGCACTCCCATGGTTTATTGTTCTACAGTAAACGGAGCTGCTGGATGAGTTTTGACTATCCTTCTGGGCAGGGAAGCAAATCAGCATCGTGGGACTATCCAAACTTGTGTGATTTAACAGAAGTCCTTGTTGTGGAGTGGGTGGGTTGCCAGATCAGCTAGCTCTTCGCCAGTTCGAGGTTGCTTGCCCATCCTGGGACCATGATGAATCTCTTACCTACTTTGGTGAATGGTCCTGCAGAAACATTTTCAGTGCCATCAGCACTTTAATTAGGAAACGAAGTGGTGGCTGCACCGTGAGTTTGTAGTGTATTTTATGAGGGCTGCTGGTATGGAGAGGATGCTGTCTTGCTTGTTTATGCTGTGGACCTGTCAAGATTGCGTAAGTGGCAGTAAATAGCCACGATAAGACACAATCTCTGCTACAAAAAATTGCAAAGCATGAGAAGACAAAAAATAATTATCCCCATTTTACAGCTGAAGCCCTGGCACACTGGTACTATAGCATTTCCTCAAGACTGCAAGAAAAGAAACTCTGAGCTTGGGGCTGAAGTGAAATCTGCAGAATATCATCACCATCCTCAAAGCATGCAATTACACAAGCCACTTCTGAAGTTGGAAGCATCTATATTTGCCTCTTTAAAGACCACAGCGGCAGGAATGTGATAGCCGAAGGGCTCTAAAAGTCTTGCCCACAAAAGAGGAAAGTATTATAAAAGGCGTAACATATGAGCAGGAAGAATATCACTAATGTACATTGCCAGGGCTGAGGCACCTGCTGTAGATAAGACCTTCACTATATGGAAGCTTCCATTAATTTTAATGGAGGTGGTAGTTAGGAGTTTTGGAATATATGCAAATACAGGAAAACACCAGGATGGATGGAAATTTTTCCTGCCCATCCTTCCCATATCTAACATCTGCTTTTACCCAAGATTCCTCAAAACTTTATGAACTGTGTATTTAGAAGCTGTGGCACCAAGATACTCAAAGGTGAGATGACTTCCTCAAGGCAAAGCAGCACGTTGGGGATGGAGGCAGGGCTAGGAGCTTGGTGCTCCAGCTGCCCGGAGTATGGCCCATCCAGAAGGCCATGCTCCCTCCTTGTAATCATAAGGAAAAGTAATCAAATTACTGCCTTTCATGTCACATTAGTGAAAATAGATACTAGTAAGATGCATATTAATATAATATGATGGGAAATTGCTAATACAATTAGACCATCACGTTTTATTAGTAGCAGAGTGACAACTCACACTGAAGAACAGCTCACTCGGGCAATGGCTGGAAAAGAGCTAGAGCCTGGTGCACAGGGACAGTCATTTAGCTTCCTAATAAGCCCTCTTCCCCCCCCAAGTGCTTGGTCACACAAGTAAGCATTATGCTGACCCTTTGTAAGTATTGCCCAGATTTACTGTAAAATGAGTCCTCATCTCAAAACTTCCTCACATATATTTTTTTTTCCTCCCATATATAGACAGACATAAATAATTAGAAAATCAAAATATACATGTATATAGAGGATGAATTTTTCCTTAGTACATTCTACCTTTTTATTTGGGTTTGTATCTTCTTTGCTCTTTATCTAGTTATACAATGATCCTATACAATTTCTGTTGATTACGTATCACAAGAGCTGTCCTAGCTCAGCCTACTACAACAAACAACAGTGATTACATAGCAGGGATATATTTTGTAATCATAATATACTTCAAACTTCCTTGAATGGCATGCAGCATGTTTAAACAGGGATGATCAACAAGCACGTCTGCAGCATTCTCCTCTTACTTTCTGCAGAACAAAGGTCTGGCGGGCAGCGGGGACCTGCCAGCTGTGCAGAGCTGGGCTTCAGTTTCATACTAACCAAGCTCTTCCCCAGTCAAAGGGTCAGCCTCAAAGTTGGGAAGACTTCTGTCTTAGCCAGCAACTTGTTAGGAGGATGAGCAGTCCTGTGACACAGCAACAAATTTGAGGTTCAAGCAGGATGAGATGCTTTTCCCATTTGCATGTGACTGTAATCCCAAATGACCGACCTCCTGAAGAGGAATGGCTTTTCTAAACACCTTCTTTTTGTTCTGGCCAGAGGCTCTGCCTTGGAAATATTATCTATCATAATATTATCTATAATAATAATATTATCTGTCATATCAAAAATCATGCCATGGATTTACTATGGCAGGCAGGTGCAATTTTTAAATATGATGCCCAGGTTGATGATTGCAGCTTTGTTGACTTGGAGACCCAAGAGCTTGGGGCTTTGAAAAATAGTTATTTCATCAGTACAGTGTGAAGAGAATGGCACCAAATACTTGAGAAAGACTGAGCGGAGGAGGAGATCTGTTTCTGGAGGTGTAAGGCACTGGGAAATATTTAAAGGAAAGATGTTTCCATTTTGTTATATTTCTGGGCTCTGACTGAATCTATAGTATTGTGGTGTTTCTGTCTCTTGTTAACAGTTTCTATGACAAAAATAGCTGTGATTTGGGCTTATAGCTGGTTCTTACCACATGAAAGAAAGCGTATTTCTTTGCACATCATGTGCTCACATGGAGATGTTGTCCTGTGTGCATTTTTAATAACACCTTTAGTTGTTGCACTTCATAAATGTGAGCTCTAACATGGTGAAATGAGTAAAGACTGATTATTTCTTATTTGTTGAGAGAAACTGAGGTCAAAAGGAAACCTGGGCAGCAAAGGAGGGTAATGACTTAACCTCAGGCTGGGGAAGCAGTGGGGGGGAGCCTCAAGCCTAATTAAAAATGGTTTGGGGTTTTTTTGGTGTAATGCTTCACCAAGTATTCCAGAACAGTACTTGTGGTTCTGCCTATGAAAATAAATAAAATATTTATATTTTATATTTACTTCAAAGTCTGCCAGTAAAATGAAAATGCTTCCTCAGTAGTTAAATGTGTGAACAGCTTGCAGGCCAAAGCGGGAGAATGAGTGTGCAGATATTAAGAGACAAAGACTGTGTTTGTGTATTTACAGGTCCTTTTCGAAGCAGAAGGTAGGCTTCCCTAACCCTTTGGCCGTGGCTGCCAATATGGAGGAGCAAGGTGCATGGTGAGGAGTGTCTGAAGGAGCACTCCTTATTTTCGTGCTTTTATGTACTAGCTTTTGTGCAGCAGATCTCTCCACCCTTTGGTTGCTTTGGATGCCACCACTCGCTGCAGTCCAGCAAAGTCGTCCTGCTGCTACCCCAAATCAAGCGCCATCAGATATCTTTGATGTTTCCCCTTATTTTGGAGATATTGGCAACTCTGAGTGCTGGTGGGCCATTCCTGCCTGGGTTTGAATGCGTTGGACTGGAAAGTCAATTGATCACCTTCTCCACCTCGTGCGTTCAGAGGTGGTTTTTGGTATGTTCCCCGGTTGTTGCCTGGGAAGTTGATAAAGACAAGATAAAGCCCTCGTCATCCTAGTGATGTGGGTAATAATAAAGCTTAGCATTTATCATCTTTGAACTGCTTTACAAATATAACTAATCCACCGAAGAATGGAAGAAAGAGAAGTATCATCCTTCAACTTATACACTGGGGAGCAGAGGCAGAGAAATCATGTGGTTTCTCTAGGCCAGCGAGAGAGGCGCTACCAGAGGCTAATGGGGACATGGGTCCACTATACGTGGTCACCATGTGGGGCCATGTAACCGCTGGCTAGTGTCCTTGGATCATGCTATCACGGCACTTGCACCAGGGGACAACGTGCTCTCACTGTGCTTGGAAAAGCAGATACATGGCGTTTCCTCCAGCATCACCTGGAAAGCCCAAGTGGTCCCTCCAAGAGAGAGTGGCTTCATAGAACTTTTTTTGCAGGAAGGAGGATGTTACGAGTAATGTAGCCTGTGATAGAGATGAGGGCTCTTCATGACTTGGCTTTGCTAGGAGAGGTTTGTGTTGGGTTGGATCCCCTATGGAGTATCCACATGAGGAGTGACGGGGGTGGTTGCTGGACCTGGGATCACAGACTGGGAGCAAGAGGGGTGAGAGCAAGGATAAAATGGGCTTTGCTTTTTGGAGCAATAGAGAAACATCGTATACAAACACTATTTATGGCAGCTTTCCAGAGATCAGAGACTTCCTGTAAGCAGTGAGTGAAGACCTTTAATGTAGACAAGTACTGTTCATTTCACTGAGCTGGGTTAGCAAATCCCAAGCTTGAGTGACTTTCCTTAAGCTCATGATTTACGGTGTGATGAGCGATGGCGCCGGGCTGGTTTTCTATGGAAGTGCCATAAAGGTGAGACATGTTTTACATGAGGCTTGGGGAGAAGCAGGATGTCCCAGCTCCCAGCTGGTCACAGTGGGGCCGGCAGCTGCCTGCCACTGGATGTGATGGGCAGGCAGAAACAGGGGCTGGAAACTGGGTTTCTCATAATCAAGGGGAATGTCATCAGTGACTCACTTTTGGCTATTCTGGGATGACTTTTTTGCCTTGTTTCTTTGGGCCAGAAACTTCATCCTGGAGTTGAAAAACTTTTCCCAGCAAAAGTCACTTTGAGATCAGTGTATTTAGCAAAGTGGATTTATTTTTTTTAAATAACCAGCTTTACTCAAGGTATTCTGATTTTGCTCTTCATCTTAGCCAAAATGTTCTCTTGCGTATAGCAAGCACTGCAGCATGAACGATCTGACAACAAAGCCCCCACCTTGTTACTTTATTTGTCTTTTCCTTTTCTTCCCCTGCGGGTCTGGTGCTGGGCAACTAAAAATCGTTTTGGCTTTCCCCATCTTTATCTAACCTCCACAAAGTGGGCCAGGCAAGTTTGTTATTTCCACACAATTCAAGCAGTGTCGTGGGGTTTTTTATTGCAGAGAGCAAATCCCAGAATAGAGCATACATAAACAGATGATTTTAGAGGACTGTAGATCATTGAGTGAGATGCAGAAAAGACCCCTTGTTTTGAAAGAGCAGTGTGAGGCTCAGCAACAATGAGTCTTGAAGCCCATTGAAAATCTCAGATGCTCTGAGGCTGTGTGTGTTGGGTGAACTTTATTTACATTTGGCACAAATGCGCTTATGTGTGATGCCAGCAACTGCCAGTGTATGTGGACTGAGCTGAATAAAGCTTATCTTGGGCTGATATAAGGAAATACTGAATCAGACTGGAGGCTGTCATTTCCAAACCTAGGTTGGATTTTTAAGTCAGCCTGGTTTACACAAGGAATATGTTTTTTTTAAGAAGTAGGCACTGTAATAAATACAGACAACACCTGTCTTGCTATTTCCATAACAAGGGAAAACTGCAATCACAATTCTCCGTATATTCAGTCTCCTTCTAATCTCCCAAGACTTGACCTGGTGTGCCTTTGCTTTAAGACATTTGTTACTATCAGCAGTCCCCCCTTCTCAAATGAACTCCTGCAAAACACAAAACCAACTACAGTTGACCATGCACATACAGATATATATGCGTGTGTATACATCTATATATTTTTTTTTCACTCAGCAAATACGTGCTATAAGGGTAAACCTCTCAGTGCTGCTGAAGGGGTGTGCAAATGGGAAGGAAGGTGGAGGCAGCTCGTTTGCTGCATAAGTTGGAAAACATTGCTTTTGCAAAGCTCTGTCTTGGAAAAGTCTTAGCTGGATGCATATGACGGAGCTCGGTCTTCCTCCTCTTCCCCCCAGATTCACTACTTTGAATACAATAAAGTTGCTTTGAACTTTTTCAATTATTTAACAACTTTCAAGTGGAGAAATATTTGGGTCTTTTAATTTCATTTTTGGCTCTTTTTTTTTTTTTTCCCTTTGCCTCCATTTTTTGCTAAACAGTAATTGCAGATCTTTCCTGCCACCTTTAATACTCCCAGCTAATTATCCTCAAATAAATCTCTTTCAAGTCTGCATGCCAGCAGTTGTGGGATATGAACGGCTCTTTCAGCTCCCGGCTGCCTGTCACTCAAATGGGCCTCAGCTGCAGCTCCGAATGATGAGTATTAGTCTCCCGCTGGGATGATTCTCCCAATCTCCCCACTTCCAACAGCATCTCCCAGGGCTGCACCATGCTCCTAACTGTTAGCCTAATCTGGGATTTTCTTTTGCTAACACTGTTATTTTGAAAGGAGGAAGAGGATTCCTGGGAGAAAGGCACTCAGTTAACCTTTTCCTAATTGCCATTCAAAGCTGGAAGGAAGGGGAAAAAAATAAGATGATGAGTGTCACTGCACAGGAGGATGGCTTGGGAAGGATGGATGTACAGGTGGAGTCCCTCGCTGACCTCCTGGGATTGGTTATTTGGCCAAAGTTGGGTTTTTGGGGACAGGCTCCAAATTTAGGCAGACTGCCCTCCCCGGGCACTCGCCTGTGTTATTTCCAGCTTGTGTCCTGCTCACCCAGAAATAAGGTTGTCAGATTGTAGGCAGAGCTAAATGCTCCATCGTTAATTTATTATGTGCTAGCAGTAATAGTGAGGGCTATTTTTAAATGCCGCTTAAGCTTGTGCTTGCCACACGGGTTTGTAATTTGACTATAGGACATACAGAAAATGACATATTGTTAGGCACTTAAGGATAAGGTTTTAAATGAAAGAACTATAAGACTATTAGTATTTAAAGTGCTTACTATGTCTTTTTTCTGCTCTACGTGAGCCTTTTAATCACTTAACAATTGGTTTACCTCCAGAAACAACCTTGCCAGGGGATGCCATGAGGATGCATCCTGGCTGGGCGACGTGATGGGGTTCATGGTAGCTGTTGCCTTTGGGCGCTGCTGATGGGTGCCTCAGCAGTGAGGGATGCTCAGGAGGTGGTGCAGGCATCTCCTGGTTCTGGGCTCCCATTTCCATATCATTCCTGAAGCGAAAGGTTTTGGCTAGACAAAAAATACACACTCGAGTTGCATGGCTGGCCTTGAACCCCTCTTCCTAAAGATTTTCACTCGGGGCTCCCTCTCTAAACCTGCGATGGGCTGCGTTGAATGAATTCTATTAACTGCCAAAGGAATTCCTTGCTGCTGAATTATATTTCCTGTGTCTGTAAATCATTTCACTGCTGCTTTCTCTGACAGTTATGCAGGTGACATTTTGATTTCACTGTTTTGGTTTTTTATTTATTTATGACATTGCAAACTACTTTATGGCTCTGCATCACAGTAAGACTGGGCAGTCATGTGGGGTGCTTGAGAATATAGAATATTTTGTAAATATGCGTATATATTAAAAAAATGAGAAAAGCATAAAGATGAATGTTTCAGACTTGGACCTTGGAAACATAATATTTACACTGAGTAAGTCATGTTAGTTTTAAGAGTCTGTTTCTGGGTTTTTTCACTTCCAGTGGAAGAATTGCTTGAAACCCTCCCCTTCTTCTAACTTAGTATCTTTGTTTTTTCTTTTTTTTTCTTTTTTTATCATAAGGCCCAGTTCTGCAGAGGCCAAGCAGTCACTGGGTTAAGTGGAAGCTGTGGATGCTCAGAGCTTTGGTAATATTGGAACGAGGGATAGTATCATCTGACTTCTGTTGCACCAGGGCTGTGAATTCCCCTAAGGAAAGGGGACTCGGACACCCCAACCTCTGCCTTGGGCTTTTGGGGTGGTGTGTTGCCATAGGCACATCTTTTCTGCAGCAGCAAAAGCAGTTCCTGGGTGGGGACGAGACCCTCTAAAAGCTCCTGGCTTGTGTCGGGAGCTCTGCCCAGACCTTTTGCCTTTTCACTGTGTTCCTGTCACAACGGGTCTGAGCATAAAATGCTGCAAGTGCAACTGCTATTCTAGACTGGGAAACCATTTTTGCATCTCAGTGCACGATTTGTAAGTCTAATTAGAAGTTAAAAGTGTCAATGGCAGCACTTGCAGGCACGATTATAGCACCTGCAAAAAAGGGATCCTGATTTTCCCATTTGGCTCATCCTCTGGGTGCAAGAGTTCTATAAATATAGTGGTCTGACAAGAAGAGCTGGGATGATGTCTGCCTTGCCATGGGAGAGGTCCCCTCTCAGGTAGGAAGCAGCTAAGAAATGAGCTGTACCAGCATATATATAAAAACCTGCAAACCAGTACAGATCCCTGCTCTGGCCCTTTTAACAAGTCTGAGGCATTGTGGTTGGCTTCTGCAAGGTTTTGCGTAAGTAATAAATTGAGGTTTCCTGCACAACATCTGGTCGATTCGGCTCTTATCTTGCTCTGCAAGAGTTGAAAAAACCCTCTGTGGTTCTGCTTTGCCATCTTACAAATACAGATACCTATTCATAAGGAAATATCAAAATAGAAATTTGAAAATATTCTCACGTTTGTTCCACAATGCTGAATTAAATATGTTTTGGGGCTGTTTGTAATGCCCTTTTCAGTCCTGGTTAGAAAGCAGTGAAGAATCATAGAATCATAGAATGGGGTTGGAAAGGACCTTAAAGATCATCTAGTCCCAACCCCCCTGCCATGAGCAGGGATATCTTCCACTAGACCAGGTTGCTCAGAGTTCCATCCAACCTGGCCTTGAACACTTCCAGGGAGGGGGCATCCACAACT
>Ga0181612_168138_pt1 | contig 13233 bp, 8 predicted proteins | sample HoacroProtozoa21_FD_119630 | JGI IMG/M metagenome (GOLD analysis project Ga0181612, IMG submission 119630) | Hoatzin crop microbial communities from Cojedes, Venezuel. Combined Assembly of Gp0051906, Gp0051904, Gp0051908
ACAGGCTGCCCAGGGAGGTTGTGGAGTCTCCTTCTCTGGAGATATTCAAGACCCGCCTGGACAAGGTCCTGTGCAGCCTGCTGTAGGTGACCCTGCTTCGGCAGGAGGGGTGGACTAGACGACCCACAGAGGTCCCTTCCAACCCCTACTATTCTGTGATTCTGTGATTCTGTGATTCTGTGATTCTGTGAAAGGGTCAGCTCAGGTCTTCATTACTAGCGATAGATCAGTGCGGCTGATAAAGGATGAAGGTGTTTTGAAGCAAGCTGGGAAGCTCTATTTTGCATGTTTATTTAAATAATAATTAGAGTTAAGACTAGATTTTTTTTATGGTGTGTTTGCCCATGGATCCTTTTCCAAAGGGATTTTTTACAGGGTACTCTGTGATGTTCACCCTTGCTGCCTCATACAAAGGTGTACACACATTTTGGTGTCTTTTGAAAAATACTGAGTGCCCACATGACAAAAGGTGTTGTTAAAGATGCAGTAAGATGATTATTAGCTAAAACACCCAACTTCACTTCTCTAAAGAACTCTGACACTTCCTCCCTCTATATGAGCAATATGCAAAATTTAAAAGAAAAATCTCTGAGGGATCAGTGAGCCCCTATATTCTGTACTCATAATAATCCATTCAGATCAGCCATGATGCAATAAACTCTGCATTGTTTTCATGAAAGCTTGAGCACAGTCTTATTGTTAAGCTCTCCAACATCCTGTTTGCCAAGGATGCAAGTTCCTCAGAGTTCCCACCACTGGTATACTCCACAATATAACCACAGATTATTTCACATTCTGATGTAGCCACTTGAAAACATAGGCACAAACACTTGACAATAACTATGCCTCTGCTTCCAGAAAAGCAAACAGCTATTAACAGAAATTCTTCGGCCATCCTAAGAATGCAAGACATCTTCATTAACATCTCAATGACCAGAAATATGGTCAAAGAATTTACCAAAGAACACAAAACCAACAGTGGTGTATGCACTTGCAAGTAAGTCCCAGGAGAATTACAAATTCAACTAGCAAATCTTTACTGATAAAAAATATATATCTCATGCTATTGCACAATTCTGCTCTCATTTTTAATTATATAATCTGATATTTTTACTATTTTTCCTTCAGCAGACTGAAGATCGGCCTTTGTTTGCATGAATCAGTACAGATGGCTATTTTGAGGACTGGATTTTGAGACCTTTGGTTTCTGGATTTAGTTCTAATCAAAATGTAAAATAAGGATAAAGAGCCTCCCAGCCATCCAATATGATACATCTATTAACATGCTAAGAACCTTCAAACTGAATTTGGAGTTTGCCTAGCCCTTTGGTTTTTGTTGTCCAAATACAGAGTTAGGCTCTTTAAATATCTCAGTCACAGTCTAAGGCTTCAGATTTTAAACACGCCTTTCAAACTAAAGATCACAGAAGCCTTCAGAGATGCACAAGTCATTTAATCATATTTGTGCTAAAATGTTACAAATTCCATGCAGAAACTTCTTTTCAACAAAAGAAAGACAGAAACAAAACAAAGTGCCATCCTGGTCTTTAAAAGAAAGTGTGTCACTGAATAATAACAATAACCCAAAAATAGAGGGATGTCAAGTTCTGTTTATAAAGTGTGAGTTTATCACAGTAGATTCACTCTTGGAAGGACTGGAAAATGTCTCATGATACTGTAAGATAAGAACAAATCCAAATAACTGTTGTCCTTTTCTTCCACTGCAGTTGATCTCTTTAACTCTCTCAATCATATGACTTTTTTTGCCCTTACTTTCTCCAACAGTTTATTTGCCAGACCCTTCTACTGTTTGGCCCTCCACTCTCCAGGGCTGTGAGCTCTTCCACTTTGCACACGCATCTTTAATAGGGTTTCTTAGTTTTTTGTAGGCTTCACCCTCAGCAATCAAGCTATTACACAGAAACATCATTTTCCGTAAAAATGATAAAACACAGAAAAAAATCATATTTCAAAGTCCTTGTCTATTTGAATTTAATTCTCAAAGTTAGCAAAACCACTCATTAATCCTTTGTGCACTCTTAATATGAGAGTTTTGCTCCAGATGTTGCAGAAAAGAACTGGAGTCTCTATTTCCCTGCCTTTCATGGCCCTTTAGAAATGGAGCTGTTCCCACTACTCTACATTCTAACATCCATCCACCTACTCAGAAAGAAGCATTGACTGGGCATCACTACTCCATCCCTTCTCATCCTGGAATAAACCTAGAATTTATTATCCAGCACCATTTCTGCTGCAGGTACACTGACTGCCTTTAAGATGACATGGATCAGCCTTTCCATAGTTTGGGTGGTGAATTTTTGGGTATGGTTACTTGAGTCAGCTCATGTCTAGGCCTAGAAGGCTGAAGAATGTTTTCTGTATCTCATATGTTTGAAGACCACAGTAAGTATTGCTTGCAATTGCAAGTAATTTCTGGCACAGTGGTAACTGGTTGGTCTGAACCATTTTACTGTTGAAAAGGAATATGTCTGCTTCATCACTAAGGTTCTTTGGCAGGCAAGAGCTTACTTCCATTGCTCATATTGAATGCATAGGGAGGTGAAGCAGGCATATGTCTCCCTAACACTTTTCACAATATTTAGGTCCCGTGAAACATAATAGATTATTTCCAAAATATGATTTTAAAAACAAATTGTGAAAAATTTGCATTGCAAAGCTCCTCTTTCTCCCAAGGAAAACAGGATTTAGTCATTAAGGATGCTATCAAGCTGTACTGCAGATAAGAAATTTATATAAAAATATTACAGGTTGCTGGTTTCCAAACTTGCTTTTGTGCTTGAAATATACAGCATAAGCTTTGCATGCACTTGCATAGAACTTTTCAATTAAAAAAAACCTAGGTATTTTTCAGGGAATAAAATTTTCTCGTTTTTGCAATTAAAGATTATAATGTCCAGAGAGAGTAAATGGCAACATTTTTCATTCAATTCCATATTCACATAGTCAGAAATTTTACTTTCACAGCACTTCTTGGTCTAATAACACCTCAAATCAATAGCTAATCCTTTAATTCACGTGAACATTTGGTAGCACGGCAAATACTGTGAAAAGTGTTTCCTAATGAAACTTGTAAATGGAAAATCCTAGTTCCACACTTTTTAAAGCAAATAATAAAACAATGGGAAAGCTTCTCCTTCCAAAGGTATGCCTTTGAAATTTCACCCTTGCTTTTAGCTGCACACAGCTGCTCAAAGTGCCTTGTACTGAAATGTGTAGGCTATTTTGTCATTGAGGGAAAACATGAAAGCATACCCATTTGAAATCTACATCTGTAAATATATTACTATGCACAAAACAAAGTAACTGATCCTGAGTTAAAGGGCAATAACAATAACTTTTGACTGCTGATCGTGATTTTGCATTTCTGTGCTATACAGTTACATTTTTAAGTGCCTAGCACATTTACTTAACACTGTTGGTGAGCTAAACAGTGTTTTTCAAATGTCCATATAAATTAAAAAGTCCAGAAAAGTTAATAATACACAGGTGCTGCCTTCTCACATATGTTCAAGAAACATAGGTGATGAAAATATGTATTTTTCTCAGACACTAGATATCATTTTAAGGTCTGATTTCTTCCAACCCCAGAAATCAGATGGGCTGGTTCAATATTTCGATTCAATGTATGGAATCAGTCAATCACTCAGACAAAGATTCTTGAATAAAAAGTTCCACAACATTCCTTTTCTTTTGTTGCAAAAAGATAGGAAACAGGTCACCCAATCCTCTAATTCCATTTTTGTAATGAAAGAGATTCAGAATCACTGCACAGGAACTGGGAAAGGATCGTAAGCACAAGGTAAGTAAACTCAGTCTTTCTACAGCACAGTATATTAATTCCTAACAGTGGTGATTTACAGCAGATGGAATTCAGACCACACCACCAGTTGTCTTCACTATCCATATTCAGCTTTTTTCCCCTGTAATTGAAGTGATTTCTATCTTGAGATTTGTTTAATATGAAAACCACAGAAAGTAACAGCTGCAGGATCCCATAAAGATAATCTCTGACTGTGATTAGGACAAGAGTAGTATCAATGGTAAAAGTTAGATCTGAAAGAGTTAACCATAATAGTGAAAAGTCAAAAACGTTTGACTAAATGCCACCTAAGTTTAATGGACCAATCACTGTACCCAAAAACTGCTTCAGATTTTTGAAGCTAAATGGCATCCAAGTGGCTTCTCTGATTTGTTGGGATGATAGCAGAGGCACAGGAAATTAATTACAGCTTTGACACAAAAACTGTAAATTTAAATTTTAAAGGTAAATTTAATTAACTTAAATATGGGGAATTTCGTTGGCATTCGGACATATTACAAGCAGGGAAATGTGAACAACTACTGCATTTTCAGAGCTAGAATGCCTTGCTAGACATTAGTTCTCTGCCAGTAACTTAAAGTACATAGAAAATTCAATAAAATGGCAGATTAAAGTTCGACATGAAAGATGAAATCACAAGCAATGCACAATATGAAGAAAAGCCATGAACAATATGGCTAAGTTAAAGCTCCTTCAATGTTTTGACTTCTCGCTCTCTCTTGTTATCATAACCTTATGTGTTACACTTTTTGGCATGAAAGAATAGCTTATGATCACTAATAACTTTACTTCTAATCAAAATAGTTTTTATTCAATGAAGCTAAGTCTCAAAATACAATGCTTGAAATTTAACTTGTAAAATTATTCAGTTCTCAAATTATATCGTTCCCAGGGTGAAAAAACAACTAGTTATATCAGAGTTTCCCTAATTTTGTAGCAGTTTTCAAATGCAAAAATAAAACAAAGTATAGATTTTTTTCATGTTATAGTTGGAAGTTTAAAGGCTAATTTACAGCTAAAGGGGATAGGAAATAAATACTGATATGATAGAAATCAAATCAGTTTAAAGTCTTAAGGTATAACACACATGTCATCATTTACCTTTCAACACTTTGTAGAGTACATTGTGTATAGATAAAAGAAATTACATAAACATCTTAAACTTAAATTCTAACAGTTTGCAAATATTTAAATATATTGAGGGGGAAGAGAGTGAAAAGTATGTGAGGTGAACTGTGACAAAATCTATAGGAAAGGTAAAATGAAAAAAATTACACAGAGAAAAGCAGTAGAAGAGACAGACCTGAGTTTCTTCTCCTTGATGATTCCGCTTCTTCTGTGATCACACCGTGTAATGGACAGACATAGACAAAGGAGATGGGTGTGAGAGGATGTATTCAGAAGGTTAAAACTGACACTGAGGGAAAGGGCCAAAAATTGTTTGAGAGAGCAGTCTGCAGAGCAGAGTTAGTAAATGGGGGAAAAAAGAACACAGACACCAGAAGGAGAAAGAAAGCTGAGGAAGAAGTGGTTAAACTACTGTTGTTGAAAAAGAACAGTAAAGACAGGGTTAGTATAGGAGCTGAGGAAATAACAAAAGTTATAACTGACAGCAAAGTCAATCCTTGCAACGAAGCTGAAGAACAAGCTGGATAGTAAAAGGTAGGTTAACTACATAAACACTTTTGTCCATGACTGTTCAAGTTTTTGGAATGCTACCTACTAGAATGCAAGTATTGTTTTTCAGGTATTGAACATTCAGTTTAACGTCACCAATGGGAAGTCCATTAGTAGTTTTTACAATGGTTAAATTGTTGCAATTTGTGCTGAACCAAACTTCACATACCCAAAACGGAAACCAGATTTTTTTCAAAAGTATATACAAGCCCACGAATATCAGAATCCACATAACACACTCTGGAAAGGACTGCATTATTGTAATGCTCTGCCAAAGGCAATATTATCAAGACCAAAATACAGAATGTGAGAAAAACAAATGTATAGCTATTAACTCTCATGGTCAATTGAGCAGACAGATATTTTTTCAGAACCAAATGTTACTCTCATCTCACAGAAGTCTAAGTTACTGCAAATGCATGCAAGTTAAGTGCCAAAGCAACTGTCTCATTACTTAATTACTTCACATTCAAAACACACACTGCCATTTCAGACATGGAGAATATCTGAGGGACAGTGTCATTCTCTGTACAGAAAATCTACTTGTAGCAAAAGAATGGGAGGAATCAATCTTGAAAAGTAATAATAATTACATAGAACTGTGAAGCTACCATCACTAGCAAAACAAATCCGTTCTTCCAAAAATCATAAAAAGTAATAAAAAAATTATAAGCCCAGATCTAATTTCAACTTGCAGTTTGTTAATGAGTCACAAAACATTGCTCATAATTCATTAACGCTGCAGATGTTAGATTAAGAACTCCAGAAAAGTTTATACACCACAAAAAGATGCTATGATTTTATCCACATTTTACGATCAATATCAAGATATCATTAAAAAATGTGAAATAGAATAAATAATATAAATCAATAAAATGAAATGAAAGACAACACTAAATTTCATCTGATAGCCACTGTTTTCTGTAGATTAAAAAATTTATTCTACATCTGGCAGTTTATAATTTTCATCTACTATCAAAAGCCAAGACTGTACCAAAACTTTGTTGTAAACACAAGCAGCTTGTAACATATATATTTAGAAAGAAATTTTGGGCAATTAAATTTGATTACAGAAAGAACACACAGAAGTGCTATATATGAGATCTGTAATATGAAAGCATAGCAGATGACAGTTTTGACACAGGATGCTACGTATTCACAGTTTAAAAAACAAATTAATGGCATAGAAATATCTTTTTATCTGGGAAAGTACAATGAATCCATAGGATGAAATACAAATAATTGAATACAAAGTCTACTTCTCCCTGGTGTATTACAGCTTGTATTAATATAATGTTTCTATAATTGCTATAACTGTTTATTAAATAAATCATTATTACCACCACCACAACCCAGCTAAAGCACTTAAAATTTTTTGAAAATGTTTTCTTTATATATCAATAGCCCTGAAAAGAGCACTCCTACTACTTCAAAACCAGTTACTAGAAAGTCTCTATCATGACCCCCTTATACTTCATTTATTATTTTTAATATCCATAAAGATGCATGGCATTGAGATGTATACTGCATGAAGATAAATATTTCTTAAGAAAATTTCAAAGGATGTTTGGAATCACATTGTTTCCAAATTAGGAATGTGCCTAGTAAGGTAATGCAAGGCATTCTAGTAGTGTCAGTGGAGCTCAGCACCAACACAGCTGAACACCAGGGAAGATCCCTTTGATGATTTCGGAGCCAAATGACCAGCATTTGGCTGCATATCAGTCACATGTATCAATATTTTTTAAAAACTGCTTTTTAAAAACTCATCATGCAAAGTATTATTTTTTTAATGTTTACATGTAAAAGTGGCAAAAAAAATTAATTACAAATATTTTTCAGTTTTAGGTTTTTACTGATCAAATATATTAGAACAATAATACTAACAGAAGACAGAGACAAAAATAAAAGATAAGTATCTTCTCACTGTGGATACCTGTTCAGCTGATATCTCTTGAGGTAAATGGCTTACAGTTTTTTTGTATTAATTGTTATAAATATTAATAAATTAGTAGAAGTTGTTGTATGGTAATGCACCAACCTCTTTCAATTAACGATGATAAGCAGGAAGTACTAATAGATTGATTAATTTAGACACAATAGCACTTCATATGAATCAATCTCCTCCTGATTAAGAAGCCATGCTCTAAAACCCAAATAGTAATTTGAAGATTCTCTGGCTGTGTAGCTTGTAATCCACTAAAATAGATCTTTTTTGATAGAAATACACTAAAATCTGAGAACAAAATCATGGAATAAAATTCTACCAAATTTACATCATGTCAGTAGGTGGTCTTCATTTGCATAGTTATTGCTTTCTTAGGGAACTAGTATTTATTTAGATCAATTGTTCGTATTGATGTAGGAGAGTGGTAAGTAAAAGTGTATTATACACAGATTTAGAAACAAATGAGACTCTCAATGAATATACTTATGAAGTAAATGAAAACCAGGTATTGTTCTGCAAGTCTGAATAAAATAAAATAAGTATCATCTATTTTATCGTGCTTTGATACAGAACTTTTCATTGTAAGTAATGTCACTTATTAAAGAGAAGTATTTAGGAACTTAGGGTTCAAAAAATCATGTTTGAAAACTTGCAGAGCAAACACGTCCATCTAACATTCTAAAAGCAGCATAGGACAAAGAGATGTAAGTTAGTTACTCTTTTTTTCCTCAAGGCTTGTCTTAATTTCAGTTATCTCTTCTAAAAATAAAGATCTTTCACTGCATACATGGTCTCAGAAATTTCTGTGACTTCCAGATATACAAAGCCTTATTTCTGGACATTCTTCACAAAATAAGATGTGCAATAGCACAATCAAATAGGCATAATCTTAAACCATGGAGGAGACTTTAAGATAGAAATGTTCCATGGAGTCTGTTTATATATTTATATATAAATATGTGTCATTAGTCTGGATGTGATTAAACCTGAATAATGATATAATGCATCTAACTCTCAGGAAAGATATTCCGTGACACCATTCAAACTCTGTTGTGCTAAGGACACAGATAAAAAAGGAAGAGTAGACAGCAGGATAGTTAAGAGTAGAAATATTTGTTAAAAGATTTAGAGTGAATGTCCATTTGACTACATTGAGGTGTGAATAAAATCAGTTTTCTTTATTAGTCTTTAACAGCTTTAAACCACATCTTCCAGTTACCCTTCCTGTAGATACAAAGCTTGTTCCACAGTTCTGACTTTTTTTAAATGAGGTAATTCCCTACTCCTTAAAGGTGAGTTATTTATCTTAAAGTGTAAATCTATACACAGAAAATCACAGCTGTATACCACAGAGATGCTGACATTTTTCCTCAAAAATATGAGCAAAGGACTAACTAGGATAAAGAAAATACAGGGAAGACAGAAGCAATACATTTCATTTTGCAATTACATAATATATGGTATATATAATATATGCTAGGTAAAGACAGTAAGAATATGGAAAATGTGGGTTATTCCTACTCAAAGATAAGGATAATAGAGATGAAGGTAGAAGACAACATACAAGAAGAAATATTCTTAGTAACATGAACTCTATAAATCAAAACAAACCATGTAGACTGCATTACTTTTTCACAAGTCCCAAGAGATAAACTAAATGAGGAGTTCAGAGAGAGTGCTTTTATGATTTTGTTTCTCTGGATAAAGTTTGCATTATAATTTTATACAGGGAAAAAAGACAAAATAGTAACATTTCAAAATAATAATGCACTATAGTAACACATTGGATTTGAAATATCATAAATCCTGAAAAGATCACAAATCTTACTAACGAGTCAGGTGATTTAGGTAGTCAAACATCAATACTACTTCAGAAAAGATACCTAACAGCCTAGATACAAATACACCCTCTATTGTCAATAAAGTATAGATGAACTATTCTAAATCAGGTATCTCCCTATTCTAAATCTATTCTCACCCCAGTGATGTCAGAAAGTTTCACCACCTGCAGAATCAGATTGTCCAGGACATCACATTATTAAGACTGTAAGAACAGTTTCTAAAACACAAAAAAGCAGTAAAAGGGTATATGCAGAAAGGTATGTGTTTTGTTAGACATTTTCAGGCCACCTCACTGCTTGTGATCCGTCGTAAATTACAGTTATACCCCGATTGCATGCAGTTTGGCTAGGACACTGAAGTGCAATGTCTGACTACATCTGTGCCCTAGTCACACTAGGATTGCAGTTCCCATCCACGGAGTCCCCTTGTCTCTCTTAAATCCAATTCTTTGTTGCTTTGGTACAGACTAGGCATATTCTCTTTTGAAGTGGTATTGGAAAAAATGAAAGCAAGCTTTAAAAAAAGCAAATATCTTAAAGGACTATCTGTTTTAAATACACCATTTATTAATTGTAAGAAGTGTCTCTGGAAAGTGGGCAAACACTCATTTTCCTCAAGAAAACAGTTAGTCATGCCATATATTCAATCTACATTACTTCCCACTTTTCACAGGTTAAATGATCCTCATGGATTTAACATGTGGCTTTTTTTTGTAAATTTTACCCACTTCAATGCTTTTCATATCCTGTGGCACCTTCATAAAATCCTTTTCTGTACCTTCTTCCCAGGCCTCATGACAGCAAATTGAAACTTGCGCCAGGGCCATGGACTTTTTCTTCTTCCCTTTCCCAATCTGTTTCTTTTGGAAACTGTTCTACCGCTCAGTCACTTTTCACCTTCAGCAACCATAAACGAATCCCTGACTCCACTCTACTCCCCTCCTTTTCACAAGCTGGTAATTTTATTCCAGCCTTCTTCTTTAACCATAATTTTTAATTTGTCCAATGCTTATGATGACATTTACATGAAGTACTAGTGTGCTCTCCTTTCTATCTGTGTGTCCTGTCTTTTCCAGCCCCATTCACTCCCTATTTCTAACCTTATCTCCCTTTTCACAATTTTCAATCTATCGTACTTTCAATTCTGACTACACACTTCTTTTAAAATAACCACCACTTTATTTTGAATTATTTTGGCAACTAGTTTATTACCCCAACTTACTCCATGGCATTACTTAAACTCAAAATTATAGTCACATTGAAATTATTTCTGAAAGGCTTTTTCTATGTACAGTCAAGGAATACTTCCACTCGGAAGAAAGACAAACATTGCATAGATTAAACAAGCCATGACTGCTTTCAGACTGAAAGCCAGGCAATATATGGAAAGAATTACCATTTTTACACATACATTACCTTTGTATTTTCTGATGTGTTTAACTTACCATTGTTATGATTCCTCTAAGACTTTAGGACTCTACTAAAGAAACACAGCTTTCCACCAGATAATTACAAGGACACTCCATTTTTCTTTCATTCCATCCCAAGATGTATAAATACATTTCAACAATTCTGTCTCCTTTTGGTCAATTGTATTAAAATATGTCAGTCCTTTGCCACGGTTCTGTTCTTCAACTGTTGCTTAGAAATTAAAAGTGTCTGTGACAAAGGTTGGATATTTAATGACACGGCAAGTTTCTCAACAGGCAACCATAATGAAACTGTTACAGGCTGGTTTCCAGATAGTACCCATCATATCTACTGGCTCCAAGTAGGAAAAACAGGAGAAAACCAATAGTTTTTTCATTTGCTGTCTCATAAAGGTATTTTCTGCATTACCTGTAGCATCTCTGCATGGAGACAGAGTTCGCTAGACTGTATTCAGCTTCCAAGACTTTGGATAGTTAGAACAATTGAACACTTCAAAAACAATTGGCTGGGAACAGAAACGAGTATCACTGCCTTGGTACTCTAAACTATGTGCTTTCTCCCTGATGGGTTCGAGAGACTTAGTGATGATGGTAGATGAAAATCATTGCTTTTTGAGAAAGACAGTATCTTGCCTAACCGCTCTTTCAGTACAGGACACACTCCCCACCCATAGCCTCCATATCTTCCAACTTCTTTTAAGGTATCACATATAAAAATGCAAAACCATGTGAAAATGTTTACATGCTGTGCTTTGCTTTTTCTTCACTGACCAAGGAAATATGATTAGAGAACTAGAGCTTTATTCACTTTCTTCCATATGCCATCTATTACAGCTCAGAAGCAGAGGTGCTGCACGTAAAAATGCTTAATAATATTAGACAGGAACAAATAACTATTCCACATGCTCTTTCATTCGGTGGTGTCCTGAAAATGCAGTGTTCTCTGACAGAGTGCTGACATCGGTTAAAGGAAGGGCACACTCCTTCAAGACATGGCTTGAATTTTGATGCTATGCTTACCCATGACTTTTCAATTTTACCCTTCTAATCCTTTAAGATCTTTGCATAAATACAATTGACTTTGTATAATATACTGAACATAGTTTTGCCTCAGAATATAAGAGATTACAGTCACTGTTAAGAAAACTTGTTGATTTCTGATATTCAGGAACAGGAATATTATCAGCATCTTCTATTGAAAAGCCTGAAATATAAGAACCATTTTACTACTTTATTTAACCTTGAATTGTTCTCCAACAAATTTGCTAATGTAATTTCTAGTAATGCATATTTCTTGAATATTAATGCATCACATGATACAGTATGACTGTTATTTTTTCTGTTATTTGGAATTATTTCTATTATCTATTTATGTTTTCTTCTACAATTTGCTCACACTCTCAGTTCTTCACTCAAGGCATTTATGCAATCTATGTCTATTTTTTCTCCTAGGTTTTCTTAGCTGTAATACTGCCGTGGCTGTTTCCGTGTGACTGGTTAGGTGAAGTTCTTAACAGACAAATTGAACTTAAAAACAGCACAAGCTTCTGTAACAGGCTATAGCAGAAAAATCTTTGTATGAAAAGGCAGTCAAACCAGGGCAACAGCAATATGAGTTGCCCATATTCCTCCTTGCTTCTCTCTACAGACTGCCAACTGCAGCCAGGGACTAAGTTGTGTTAGTATCACCTTGCCATTTCCTGCGCAAACAGAACATTTAAAGCATTTTTTCACAGTTCTGTATAGAGAGTAAATCCCGTATTGGAAAGCTTCAAGGAATTTGAAGTTTTCTTAGGCAGATTCAGTCAGGCTACAACACTGGCAGATCATGGTCACAGATACATTAGGAGCGAGTACGGTGTTATGGCACCTCCTTCCAGATATCCTGACTACTATGCCTTGAAAATGAATACTAAGTGTTTGTAATGATACAGGGGTGTCTATAGCGGACACTAGTGTGCCACACACACCAGGTAATGCAAATCGTGGAAGCTGCATTGGTTTGTTCCCCTGGTACTCCTCCACTGCTACCATGTCAGTACACAGCACTTTTTGGCAGATAGAATCAGTTTGGAAAAGCATCTGACGAATATATGTATGTACTATTGGGTGGTGCCCATTGTAGAGTGTTCAGAACCACCACAAATGTTTCTGCCTCTTGTGTCATTGTCCCATGTGAACATACCATGGAAGATATTGTTGACGATGTAAATCAGAGCAGAACTTATGCTCTTATCAGGCATCAGCCCTCACAGAAAGACCTAGGACTATAGAGTGCAGAACTCGATTTTTACTCAACTTTGTATCTATTCTAGGCTTTGGTAATTGCAGCTGTGGCTTTCCAAACCCATTCTGTGTATTCCTTGCAGTACTGGAAATCAGTGGTACTGTTCCAGACGGAAAAAATAGATAAAAATTAGATAAACATTGCTCTAATATACAAAACACTTTCTAAAGTGACTACTTCTAAATACCCATATTTATTTCTGATTTCTG
>Ga0181612_113811_pt1 | contig 13232 bp, 14 predicted proteins | sample HoacroProtozoa21_FD_119630 | JGI IMG/M metagenome (GOLD analysis project Ga0181612, IMG submission 119630) | Hoatzin crop microbial communities from Cojedes, Venezuel. Combined Assembly of Gp0051906, Gp0051904, Gp0051908
AGCGACACCGACATCTGTCCTATCTGTGCCGACGCCCGACGCGACAAGAGCGTCATCTGCGTCGTGGAGAACATTCAGGACGTGATGGCTGTTGAGCGCACCCAACAGTTCAACGGCCTCTATCATGTGCTGGGTGGAGTAATCTCGCCTATGGACGGCATCGGACCAAGCGACTTGGAGATAGATTCGCTCGTCGAGAGAGTAGGGCGCGACGGTGTGGAAGAGGTAATCTTCGCATTGGGAAGCACTATGGAAGGCGACACTACCGCATTTTATCTCTCAAGAAAACTTCAGCCCACAGGAGTGAGACTCTCCGTCATTGCGCGAGGCATCAGCGTGGGCGACGAGCTGGAATATACCGACGAGGTAACGCTGGGACGCTCGATATTGAACAGAACTCCATTCGAGACCAAACAATGAAGCAAACGCAGAAAAAGCTGATGGCGCTTTTCGCCGCCTACGTATGCCTGTCGCTGCTGATGGTAATCCTCTGCGAGACGGGCGTTGTAGAGACGGGCTTGCGAGCCGAGCGTCAGCAGGAGCAATATGTGGTACTGACTGTCATGGAGCTGCTCACAGTGTGTCTTATTCCCACTGCGGTCAGAATGTTCCACTATTTCAAATCGAAAGGAAAGGCAATCGACTCGCCCAAGAAGCTGCTTCGCTGGGGCACGCTGAGGATGTCGATGCTGGGGCTGCCAATGGTGGTCAACACCTTTTTCTATTATCTTTATCTGGCAGTAGCCTTTGGCTACATGGCCATAATCCTTGCGCTCTGCATGATTTTTGTCTGTCCAACCAAAGGGCGTTGTGAAAGCGAGGTGCAACCGTGAAGCTCTCTGTTGTCATCGTCAGTTACAACGTGCGCTACTATCTGGAGCAGTGTCTCGACAGCCTCTACCGCGCACTGGAAGGCATTGAGAGTGAGGTGTTCATATTCGACAACCACTCCCGCGACAACACCGTTGACTATCTGCAGAAGCGTTTCCCTCAGGCAAACATAATAGACAGCAACCACAATCTTGGATTTGCGAAGGCAAACAACATCGCCATTCGTCAAAGTCAGGGAGAATACGTACTCTTGCTCAATCCCGACACTTTCGTCGGGAAGAACGTCATCGCCGATGCTCTGGCATTTATGGACGAGCACCCGAAAGCGGGTGGGGCAGGAGTGAAGATGCACAACGCCGACGGCACGATAGCACCCGAATCGAGGCGCGGTCTGCCTTCGCCAATGACGTCGCTCTACAAGATGTGTGGCTTGTGCACTCGCTACCCGCAGAGCCGTAGGTTCGGCAAGTATTACATGAGCTATCTGCCTTGGGACACGCCACAACAGATAGAAGTGATCAGTGGAGCCTTTATGATGCTTCGACGAAAAGCTCTTGACGAGGTGGGACTGCTCGACGAAGACTACTTCATGTACGGTGAGGACATCGACCTGTCGGCACGTCTGCTGAAGGCAGGATGGGAGAACTGGTATCTTCCGCTCGACATATTGCATTATAAAGGTGAGAGCACGCAGAAGACGTCGTTCCGATATGTCCACGTGTTCTATCAGGCCATGCTCATCTTCTTCCGCAAGCACTACGGCCACCTCAGCCTGCTCATCACGCTGCCCATCAAGACTGCCATCTACGGGCGGGCGTTCATAGCTCTTGTCTCCATGCAGACCACGCGGCTGAAGCGCTCGCTTGGTTTCTTCGACGTATATAAGCAGAATGTGCACTATCTCGTGGTGGGAAGCCACCGCGCTGTAGAGGAGTGCAAGAAAATATCCAAGAGGAAAGGCCTCGACGCCGACTTCATGGAGAGCCATCTCAGCGACAATCCCGACGGGCATACAAAGGAGGAGTTTAAAGGAAACAATGCGAAACTGATTGTGGTTTACGACACAAAGGAATATCCCTACGAGGAGATTCTGAGAATATTCTGCAACAACAAACAGCAGAATGTCTTTATCGGGACATACAATTTTAAATCGCGCACAATTATTGCGCCGCAGGAAATCCTGAAATGAAAGAGGTGAGACTAAGGGCGATGGAGCCCGAAGACCTGGAGTTGCTCTATCGGATAGAAAACGACAGGGAGTTGTGGGATGTCGGCGCCACCAATGTGCCTTATTCCCGCTTCCATTTGCGCAACTACATAGCCACATCGCAGGCCAACATCTACGCCGACGAAGAGCTGCGCATGGTCGTCGAGACCGACGAAGGAGCGGTGGGGCTGATTGACCTGATCAATTTCGACCCGCGCCACCGTCGTGCTGAGGTGGGGGTGGTAGTAATGAAAAACCAGCGCAGGAAGGGCATCGCCGAACAGGCTCTCAACCAGCTTGCCGACCATGCTTGCCGAGTGCTCCACATTCACCAGCTGTATGCTTTCGTTGCCGCCGACAATAGTGCTTCGCTGGCGCTGTTTGAGAAGTGTGGTTACATAACGTCTGTCCGTCTTGGCGATTGGCTTTACGACGGGCAGGCGTACAAAGATGCAATATTGGTTACAAAGCTTCTTTCTCTTTGAAGTCGCGGCAGAGCGAACAGCGCACCCCGATGCCTCATGCTTATTGTCGGGATTGTATCAAGAAAGAATCGGGATTTTATCCAACAAGAATAGGGATTGTAATAAACTCCCATCGCGGTGCGAGTTTACTACAATCCCGATTATAGTCGGCAGCAGCCTAAAGTATTGATTTCACGGCGTCTTTCATTCCCAAGTCGGCAATGAGGTCGAGGTCGTGCTTCACAAGCGTGGTCAGCCCATCTATCTTGTTCAGGTCTTCACCCCAGATGCTGTCGGCAGCAAGCACACCTTCGGCCACTCGCTGGGTGTCGCCCGTTGCCCAGAGGTCTTTCAGCAGCTTGATTATTTCAGGGTCGTCGTTGGGAGAAATCTCCGCTCCGTCTTCCCGTTTGCCGCCTTTGTAGTAGGTGATGATTGCAGCAAGACCGAAAACAAGACCCTGCGGCAACACTCCCTTGCGCTCCAAGTAAGTCTTCAGGCCTGGCAGGTCGCGCGTCTGATATTTGGGGAACGAATTGAGCATGATGCTCGTCACCTGATGGTCAACAAAAGGATTGAGGAAACGCTCCAACACATCGCTTGCGAATTTCTCCAGCTCCTTCTTCGGCAGATTGAGCGTCTCCATCAGCTCTTCAAACTGCACTTTGTGGATATATTTTCCCACGACCTCGTCGTTGCAGGCATCGCGCACAATGTTGATGCCGCTCAGGTAGGCTACGGGGGCGAGAACGGTGTGCGGGCCGTTGAGCAGCGTTACTTTCCGCTCGTGATACGGTCTTTCGCTCGGCACGAAAAGCACGTGCAGCCCCGCTTTGTCGGCGGGAAATTCGCGTGCCACTTCCTTTGGAGCTTCAATCACCCAGAGGTGGAATATTTCTGCCTGAACCACCATGTTGTCGCGGTAGCTTATTCGCTTCTGTATCGTTTCAATCTCCTTGCGCGGGAAACCAGGCACAATGCGGTCAACGAGCGTCGCATAGACACCGCAACTTTCGAGGAACCACTTTTTAAATTCGCTGGGCAGATTCCAGTGGTCTATGTATTTCATGATACAGTCTTTGAGAACGTGCCCGTTGAGGAAGATGAGTTCGCAGGGGAAGATTATCAGGCCTTTTGTCGGGTCGCCGTTGAAGGTCTGCCAGCGGCGGTAGAGCAGCTGCACGAGCTTTCCTGGATAGCTGGAGGCGGGAGCGTCGTCGAGCTTGCAGGTTGGGTCGAAGGCAATGCCGGCCTCTGTAGTGTTTGATATCACAAAACGTATCTCCGGCTGGTCGGCCAGCGCCATGAAAGCCTGGTTTTGTGAGTATGGATTCAGAGCTCTGCTGACGCAGTCGATGCGTGTCATCGAGTTCACAGGCTTGCCGTCTTCCAGTCCTTGCAGGTTTACATGATAAAGACAGTCTTGTCCGTTAAGCCATTCCACCATTCCTTTCTCCAATGGCTGCACGATTACAACAGAGCCGTTGAAGTCGGTCTTCTGATTCATGTTCCAGATAATCCAATCTACAAAAGCGCGGAGAAAGTTGCCCTCTCCGAACTGTATCACTTTCTCTGGCATTACGCTTTTCGGCGCAAATCGTTTGTTTAAAGGTTTCATATCTTCTTATGTTTGTTAGTGTATTGTATAGCTTAGGCTTTATGGCTCATAATTAGTGGCGTCCGTCAGTTGGTTCACCACTTCGGCGGCAAGCAATAATCCGCACGCGGCTGGCGCAAAAGCATTGCTCGCGGGAGCATGGCGGCCGTTGGTGCTGCCTTCTATGAATGTCTTTGCAGGCTGCTCGGTGCTGAACACCACCTTCAGATGCTCGATGCCCTGCTTGCGCAGACGCTTTCGTAGCACGCGGGCTAAAGGGTCAATGGATGTTTCTGCAATGTCGGCCACTCGGAATGCCGACGCATCTCTCTTGTTGCCTGCGCCCATCGCGCTTATGATTGGCGTGCCGGCACTCTTGCAGCAACATATTAAAGCTATCTTTGCTGCCACTGTGTCAACGCAGTCCACCACGTAGTCGTATTCCTTGAAGTTGAATAGGTTAGCGTTTCCAGGCAGGAAAAACATCCTTCGCGCCGTTACTTCACAGTGTGGGTTTATGTCGTGGATGCGCCGCTCAGCCACGTCGGTCTTTGCCATTCCGACGGTGGAATGCAAGGCCACCAACTGACGGTTGATGTTGGATGCCTCAACCGTATCGTTGTCCACCAGCGTCAAGTGTCCGATGCCGCTGCGTGCCAATATCTCTACAACATAACCGCCAACTCCTCCGACACCGAAGATGGCCACCCGGCTCTGCTGGAGTCGCGCCATCGCTTCGGTGCCGAATAGTTGTTCGGTTCTGTTAAACTCGTCGTGCATTGCGCGCGGTGATTATTCGCCGCTGCCTCCGCCTTCGTAAGTATTATAGGTGTTGCCGAGGTCGGGGTCTTTTCCGAAATACTCGGAATTGCCAGAAATAGTCTTGTTGATGAGCTTCTCAAGATAGCGTCCTCTCATTTTCTCGTTTCTGAGAATGAGGTCGTCGAGGCTTACCATCGGGACAACCATTCCGAAGATGCCGAATCCAGCGCGTGTGCCTTCGGGGTGCAGGTTGTTGACGATGCGGCTGACAGAGTAGAAGCTGTGCTCATCGACTTTAATCTGGTTGAACTTGTCGAACATCTGCATAAGCTCCTTAGTCACCACGTTTGTGGTATCGGCGTGGGTAAACGTAGCAGCCATGTTGCGCATGAAGTCGTCTATCTCGTCAACGTGAATGCTGTCGTTGTCTTGAATGCACTCCATGATTCCGTCGCGTGTCTCGGCTACCATGGTGTCATGTCCTGGACGGGTCAGTTTGGCCAAGAGGAAAAGCACGAGCAGGACAACGAAAAGGATGACGAACTTGCCCAAACATGTGCGTGTGAATGCTCTTGACATGGAATCTTTTGTTCTGAACGAACTTCTGTCTGATTGGTACATAAATTCTTGATTTTGGTTTTTGTATTAACTTAAATGTGATTATTTTCTTCAGCAGGATGCGTCATCTAAGCAGGTTCATGAACTCTTGTCTTGTCTTCGCCTGATTGAATGCGCCCGAAAATTCGCTTGTCGTGGTGATGCTGTTTTGCTTTTCCACTCCTCTCATCTGCATACACATGTGCCTTGCCTCCACGACAACCATCACTCCCAGTGGTTTCAGTGTCTCGCGGATGCACTCTTTGATTTGCAGAGTCATGCGCTCCTGCACTTGGAGGCGGTGGCTGTAGATATCGACGACGCGCGCAATCTTGCTCAGTCCGGTTATGCGTCCGTTGGGGATGTATCCCACGTGGACTTTGCCGTAGAAAGGCAGCATGTGGTGTTCGCAAAGCGAGAAGAAGTCGATGTCTTTCACTATCACCATTTGGCTGTAGTCTTCGTGGAAAAGAGCGTCAGTGAGCACCTTGTGCGGGTCTTGCTGGTAGCCGCGCGTCAGCACCTGCATCGCTTTGGCCACGCGCATGGGAGTTTTCTTCAGGCCCTCGCGGTCGGGGTCTTCTCCGAGCAAACGCAAAGTGGCGGCGTAGTGCTCTGCCAGTTCTTCCAGTCCTTGACGGTATTCCGTTTCTGGGTTCATCACTCTTGCACGGTTATTTTGCCTTTGACAATGGTTGCCGACTTGTAGCCCAGCTTTCTCACCTTCGAGAGCATTTGGCTTGCCTCTTGGTATGTGCGGTAATTGCCTACGCGGCATATCCAGCGCGGCGAGTAGAAGTGAACGTAGATTGGTTCGTCGGGATAGCTCATTTTAATGGTGTTGCCCACCTGTTCGGCTTTCTGACGGTCGCTTCGAGAATTTCCTCCAGCGTATGCCTGAACGCGATAGCCTGTAACCTTGTGGCTGCGGCGCATCACTTTCTTGCGCATGTCAACCACTGGTATTTCCATTTCGCCGTCAACGGTAGTCTCGCTGGCTGTAGCCTTCTCGGAGGGCCGCTCCGTCTTCTCCTTTTCTTTCTCTCTCTTCTCTTTTTCCGCTGGCTGAACAGGTGTCTTTTCCGTCTTGGTTGCCTTTGCTGTCTCAGCTTTTATGCTGCTCAGGTCGGGCGTGGGCGTGGTGGCACCCTTTCCGTTTACCAGTTCGTCGATGGCAGCACTCTGCATCACGTTCACCACGCCGCCGTTGGGCAGCTTTTGCTGCAGGCGGCTGGTGAACACTTGCGCTTCGGCCTGTGTTAAGGCGAGAAGCGTGGTGATGATGATGAATGCTAGTCGTCTCATTTCTTCCAAGCGTCGATGATGCCTTTGAAGTCGGCTGCTTTCAGTGAAGCTCCGCCGATGAGGCCACCGTCGATGTCGGGTTTTGCAAACAGTTCAGGAGCATTGCTGGCCTTGCAGCTGCCTCCGTAGAGGATTGTTGTGTCGTCGGCCAACTGCTGTCCATACTTTTCTGCAATGATAGAACGGATGTAGGCGTGTATCTCTTCTGCCTGCTCAGCTGTGGCGGTCTTGCCTGTGCCGATTGCCCAAATGGGCTCGTAGGCGATGATGATGTTCTTGAAATCTTCAGCGGAGAGGTTGAATACGCTGCCTTCCAGCTCGGCCTTCACCACTGCGTTTTGCTTTTCAGCCTCGCGCTCTTCCAGGCTCTCGCCGATGCAGAAGATGACTTTCAGTCCGTTTTTCAGGGCGAGAAGCACTTTCTCCTTCAATATTTCGGGAGTCTCACCGTAGTAGCCGCGACGCTCAGAGTGGCCGAGAATGACATACTGTGCGCCAGTAGATTTCACCATTTCAGCAGACACTTCGCCGGTGAACGCGCCTTTCTCCTTGTCGGCACAGTTTTCTGCGCCCAGTCCGATGAGGTTGGAGTCGAGCACTCCAGCCACAGAAGCGAGGTGGATAAATGGCGTGCAGATGACAACACCGCAGTTGGGGCGGTCGTTTGTCAGGGCTTCGTTCAGTTCTTTTGCAAGGGCAATACCCTCTTGCAGGTTCAGGTTCATTTTCCAGTTGCCTGCTACAATTTTCTTTCTCATACCTTTTATATTTTTATTTAAACTTTGTTCTGTTCATTTGTCGCTTGATTTTTTCCTTCGGATAAGCACTTTTCTCAGAGCCCACAGCCGGTCGGCGAAGGTGAGCAGCAGCAGGGGCAGCACATACCAAAGCATTATGACGGTCAGACGTCCGGCCACCGAGTCGGCATTTATCTTGCCTATGGCCAGCTGGTCGAGCGGTGCCGGCTCGCCGTCCTTGTCTCTCAGTTCTTTCTCTTCGGGCAATTGGTTGTGGCTCCATTTGCCTATCACTTTTCCGTCTTTGAGAAGCACCAGTCCTGGATTGCTTCTGATGATGGTCTTCAGCGTTATTGCGTCGGTGGTGCAGTAGGGATATTCTGCCCCTGTCATCTCGGTCCACCGTTGGGTCGCTGCTTCTCCGCTTGCTGTCAGGCAGTAGAACGGATAGCCCATCTCCTGCGAATATTCGTAGATGCCGTTTATCTGGTCGAGCTGGCTGTCGTCGGCTTTTTCCAGATAGGTTGCTATAAGCAGCCATGTGTATCCACTATCGTCCACCACTTGCGCGGTGATGTCGGTGCCGTCGTCGCGCCTTTCGATGCTGAAGTCGTGGATGGGCGGCACGTAGCCAGCCTTTATCTCTGTTGTCTTCGAGTCGATGAATGTCCACGTGGAGTCGGGATAGTCGTCAATGGTAAACTCTCGCTGTTCGCCGTTTTTCTCCAAAATGAAGCGCGTCTCAAATTCTGGTTGTGGCGCACCTTCGGGAATTTCCATTCCTTTGCGAATGTCGGCTCCTACGTGGTAGGGGCGAAAGTCAAACAAAGGCAGGGCGTAGAGGCTCCACAGAGCAACGGCAATGATGAAGAGCATCGAGTAGTTCAGCACGATCCATTGGTTTGTCTTGCTGATGAAACGCGCCATGAGCAGCGGTCGCCACGCCACAACGACGGCACACGCCGTCAGCACGATGTTCTTGGCGAAAGTCTCCCCGTTGGTCAGTTTCACGGCGTCGCCGAAGCATCCACAGTCGCTCACCGGATTGTCGATGAAGATCCAGAGCGTCAGCGCCGTCATGAAGAGCATGAAGAGCAGCGCCAGCCTCGATGCCAGTCGCCTGTGGATGGCGAATATCAGGCAGATGCCGATGCAGAACTCGAAGGCAGACAGTGCCACCGATGTGCAGAGCAAGAGAAAGTCGGACACCCATGAGCCCACGTGCCATGCTTCGGCGTAGTCGGCCAGTTTGTACTGCGTGCCGTGTGGGTCAACGGCTTTGACAAATCCCGAAAAGAGAAATGTCGCGGCCAACAGCAGGCGGCAAATGTTTACGGCGATGGCTTTCAGCCGTTGCGGCTTCTGTCCTGTCGTTGCGTCTTGCCCGCTCTTTGCGGTTTCTTCGCTATTCTGCTTCATCGAGTTTGATGACTCCAAAGACGGAGTAGTTCACGATGTCAATGTAGTTAGCGCCGATGCCCTCCGACACCAGCACCGCGCCGCCGAGTTCTTCCATCTCTTTGCAGCGCTCTATCTTGGTAAGGATCAAGTCTGTGTAACTGCTCACGCGCATGTCGCGCCAAGCTTCGTCGTAGTCGTGGTTCTTGCGCTTCATCAGTTCGAGCGCCTCTTTGGCGTGGAGGTCGTAGAGTTGCATGGCCTCATCGTTGCTGATGTCCACGTGGTCGGCCGCGCCTTTCTCCAACTGTATCAGGCCTATAAGCCCGTAGTTCACGAGAGCCACAAATTCTCCGCGCCGCCCTTCGCTGATTTTTGCTGTGCCTTTTTCTTCAAGGCTTCTTATGCGCTTGGCCTTAATCAGCAGTTGGTCGGTCAATGAGCGTGGGCGCAGTATTCGCCAAGAAGCTCCGTAGTCGTGCAGCTTCTTTTCAAACAGAGACCGGCATTCGGCCAGTGCCTGCTCAAATTGCTCATTCGTCTTTGCGAAATCTTTCTCCATTTTTCTTATTCGCTGCAAAATTAACTCTTTTTTTCCATTCCGCCAAACATATTGGAAAAAAAGTTGAATGTTGGAGGAATAGTGTTAAAAAACGGCAACGTTTCCGCGTCTGTTTTTGTTAATTTCTGCAAACATGCCTCTTTCCCTTGCTTTTTGGACGGTGGACTGTCCGTGCTGTTTTACAGTGTTACGCCTGTTTTGAAGATGGCTATTTCGCGATAGCCGTTCTTTTCGTTGCAGGTAGGTTCTCCGTCGGCCACGCTGATTACTTGGTCGATAAAACGGGGCAACAGTTCGTCGAAAGTGGTGCTTTCGGCGAGTTCTCCGGCATTGAAGTCTATCCAGTGGGGCTTCTGTCGGAAAAGCTGGCTGTTGGTGGAAATTTTCATAGTGGGAACAAACGAGCCAAAGGGCGTACCGCGTCCGGTTGTGAAGAGTGCCAGATGGCAGCCTGCCGCCCCAAGTGCGGTGGTGGCCACGAGGTCGTTGCCGGGTGCTGAAAGCAGGTTAAGACCGTTGTGTTGCAATCGTTCTCCATATCCAAGCACGCCTTCCACGATGGCTCTGCCTCCCTTTTGCGTGCATCCCAACGCTTTCTCTTCGAGAGTGGAGATGCCGCCGGCCTTGTTGCCCGGTGATGGATTCTCGCCCACTGGTTCTCCGTGCGACAGAAAATACTCCTTGAAACCGTTTATCAGTTCGACGGTCTGTTGGAAAATTTCCTCAGATTTGCATCTGTTCATGAGGATGGTTTCGGCTCCAAACATTTCTGGCACTTCGGTCAGTACCGTCGTTCCGCCTTGAGCAACGAGCCAGTCGCTGAATCTTCCAACGAGCGGGTTGGCGGTGATGCCGCTAAGTCCGTCGCTGCCACCGCATTTCAGTCCTACGCGCAGCTTGCTGACGGGCATCTGCGTGCGCGCGTCTTGCTCGGCACGTCTGACGAGCGGACGCAGAAGACTTAGCGCCCACTCCGTCTCGTCGCCCTCTGCTTCGCGCGAAATCATCATGCCGATGCGGCTTTTGTCATAGTTGCCGAGAGTATGCATGAAGGCTTCCGGCTGGTTGTTCTCGCAGCCCAGCCCCACCACGAGCACCGCTCCGGCGTTGGGGTGAAGCACGAGGTCGCGCAGCACCCGCCGAGTGTTCTCATGATCGTCGCTCAGTTGAGAGCAGCCGTAGTTGTGATGCCATGCCACCACAGGCAGTTGCGTCTCTTGAGCCATGCGTCTTGCAATCTGTTCGGCTATGCCGTTGACGCATCCAACAGTGGGCACAATCCACACTTCGTTTCTGATGCCAACGTCGCCGTTTTGCCTTTCGAAGCCCATAAAGTATCGCTGCTCTTTCTTGATGTCAAGCGGCTGGATGTCAGGGCGGTATTCATAGCTGAGAGTGCCGGCGAGATTGGTCTTCAGATTGTGCTCGTTGACCCATGCTCCGGCTCGCAGTGCGGTGGTGGCACGACCGATAGGGAAGCCATATTTTATGATGTTGGTTCCCTCGTCTACATCTTCTGTCAGCACTTTGTGGCCTTGCGGGATATCCTCTGCCAGCACGATGCTGCGTCCGTCCAATTCCACTGTTTCTCCCTTGCTCATGGCGGTCAGGCAGACTGCCACATTGTCTTTTGGGTCTATCTTCAGGTATTTCATTGTCCCGTTTTCAGGTTTAAAGTTGGGTGCGACGGTAGAAATCCACGTTTTCCTTCGTCAGTATTTCGATGGGCATATAGTTCACCGGTTGCACTTCCTTCTTCAGCACGATGGCCTCAAACAGCGTTTCCACGCACGCATATCCTTGCATGTAGCCATGTTGCGCAATGAGAAACGAGATGCTGCCTTGCCGCACGCATTCGGCATTCTTCTCAACCATGTCGTAGCCCATTATCTGAACGTTGCGACGGTTGCTGCGCAGCAGAAACTCACCCACGAGATGCGCCTTCGAGTTGAAGGTGATGCAGTGGTGGACGTGTGGGTGGGTTGTAAAGAAAGTTTCGAGAATGTTGTCGTATTGCTCGCGGTCGCCGTCCATGTCGAGCGGCAGGTTTACCTCAGTGATTTTCACGTCGGGAAAGTGGTCGCGCATGTAGTGGCGGAATCCCGTCTCGCGGTTTTCCTGCTGCTTGCTCGCCACGTTGCCGTTTCTCATCTGCTTCATCAGCATGATTTCGGTCTCTTTCTGTGCCACAAGCATCAGCATTCTTGCGGCGAAGTATCCGCTGCTGAACGAGTCCTGGCCGTAGAATGAGAGGGGCTTGAGGTCGGGCATATAAGAGTCGAGCAGGATGAAAGGCACTTGCTTGTCGTGCAGTTGGTCGGTGAATTGGCGAGTCACGTCGAGCTTGTTAGGCACCACAATCACGCCGTGATGCTCTGCTGCGAGGCAACTCTGGGCGGCCTTCACGAATGTCTCCGGCTCAAAGCGGTTGTAGAACAGCGTCTTCATCGACACGTGAAAGTCGCGGCGAAAGTCGATTGCCGCCTTTGCTCCTTCCTCTATCTCCTCCCAATAGGCCTCAGAAGAGTGCTTCGGCATAATCAGGCAGAAGCTGTAACGGCGGTTGGAGGCCAGTGCGCTGGCATACATGTTGGGACGGTATTCCACTTCGCGCAGTGCCTTCTCCACCTTCTCGCGTGCCGATTTCGAGACGTTGGGGCGGTGGTGGAGCACTCGGTCAACGGTGCCAACCGACACCCCTGCGCGCTCGGCTATGTCTTTAATCCTGATTTTCTCGTTCATATCTTTTTCCTTTTTCTTTTATTCTTTCCGTAGAATGTCGCTCTCATCTACTTGCGGCATTCACCATCCTTAAAATCTTGAAAACAAAATCACCTAATATGATGCAGTGCAGTCGATGCCTGCCTCCATCACCTGCTCGCGAATGGCGTCGAGCTCTGCCGGCAGCGCCTTCATAAGTCCGCCGACAGGGGTCTCGCGGTCGATGGTGTAGATCATCACCGACTTCGGCCCGATGCTCTTCACTGCCTCAAGCCACTTGGAAACAAAGGCGTCGCCAGTGTTGTCAACCGACAGTCCGTTGACGGTTCCCTTGAGAAACATGGTCTGGATAATCACGTGGCCGTCGAATAGTTTCAGCGATTCCACCACTTCATTTACGTCGTAGCGGCCCATCGGGCGGTCTAGCAGTCGGATGTAGTCAGCATCGACGGTGTCGAGTTTTTGAATGTTGTTGTCCACCCGCATCAGCGCGCGTCTCACCTTTTCATGCCCTATTGCCGTGGCATTGCTCAGCACGCTCACCTTTGCCGTCGGAGCAAGCTGGTCGCGCAGGCGCAGGGTGTCGTCGATTATTTCAGCGAATTGTGGGTGGAGCGTCGGTTCGCCGTTGCCTGCAAATGTCAGCACGTCTGGCACTTGCCCCTCGTCCGCCATCTGCTTCAGTTTCTGCTCCAGTGCCTCTGCAACGTCCTTGCGCTGCGGCCGCTTCAGCGATGGCCTGCGCTCGGCGTTGAGTCCGCATTCGCAGTAAAGGCAGTCGAATGAGCATATCTTCCCGTCGGCAGGCATGAGGTTTATGCCCAGCGAGATGCCCAGACGGCGGCTGTGGATGGGGCCGAATATGGGCGAAGGGTAGATGATGGTCGGCATGATGCTACTACTTTTTTGGGAGCAAAGATAGCGATAAATTCTCAGAAAATGCCATCACCGCCGTTTTTTTCTTCGCTGCCGCCTCTTTTCTTGATTTTTTTCAGTGGTGGGGAATTGTTGGCATCGGGATTCTTTCAGACTGGCATCGGGACTCTTTCCG
>Ga0181612_124729_pt1 | contig 13232 bp, 1 predicted proteins | sample HoacroProtozoa21_FD_119630 | JGI IMG/M metagenome (GOLD analysis project Ga0181612, IMG submission 119630) | Hoatzin crop microbial communities from Cojedes, Venezuel. Combined Assembly of Gp0051906, Gp0051904, Gp0051908
AAGAAAGAAAGAAAGAAAGAAAGAAAGAAAGAAAGAAAGAAAGAAAGAAAGAAAGAAAGAAAGAAAGAAAGAAAGAAAGAAAGAAATAGAAAGAAGGAAAGAAAGAAAGAAAGAAAGAGAAAGAAAGAAGGAAGGAAGGAAGGAAGGAAGGAAGGAAGGAAGGAAGGAAGGAAGGAAGGAAGGAAGGAATTAGTAGGCTCTGAAGAGATTTTTGAAATGGGTTATGGTCAAAACAGAATTCAGTGGGTGCTGTCCACAGAGAATACATTCATGGGAATTCAGGGAGTGACTGCCAGCACCTCAGTCTCTGCAACATAATCTACATACAAGCTACAGGAGAAGGGAATTGTATAGGGTACTAGTGTTACACCACTTTGTGGCACTGGAGATGTCTTTCATGTTCTTTTTGTAGGTTTTTCCTTTTTATTATAGCACTTTGGTTATTCTTTTTAATAGATTATATAATCATAATTGACTATTAAAATTTTGGAGTATGAGCCTTGTAGATGAAAGGTACACATTTGTTACACTATAATTAGATTGTACATTCTTCTTTTAAGAGTTTTCGTTTAATGGCAGTTTGCCTGAAGGTTCTCATTTTAATTTAGTTTGGGTGAAACTGAGGGAACTAAAGGACTGCAGTATAAAGAATTGGGTTTTGTGTGTGTATAACATATCCTTTTCAACTGTTTGGGTTTTGTTAATCAGAAATCGCTTTAATGTCATGGGCTTTAATACTTTTACAGTCTATGATACTACAGTTCTTCCTTTAGCAGTTATATATATTTCAAGACAGAGAAAAGCTTTCTGCCAGTTGCCAACTGCTGCTGCCTTTGTGGTAGCCATAAGAAAGCATTGTAATAAAAATCGTATTGTGTGTTGCTGCTACTGAAAAACCTGAAATATTTCAAAGGTAAAGACACTGCAATTTTTGAACCAGCCCCATTGCTGCTACGAATTGTATATGAGCATAAATCTGCTTGCCTGAATTGGCAGGTTAGTTTGTATTCCAAGTACTTCAGAATCTCACAAAGGCAATGGGGATGCATTAGCTTTGCATTTTTGAAGAGTATCAGAAAATTATACGCACAGACTGCTTACTGTATGGGGAGAACCATGTCCAGGCATTCCCTTTTCATGGGGTTGAATGGTAGAAATATAAACTTCCGAACCATCAAGCACAGTCTTTGGTCATTATAGGCACCTGTCACATCATTCTTTTCATAGAAATATCAAACTCCACCTGTTCCTACATGTTAGGAATCTTCTGATTTCCAGCCTCTATTTATACTCATTCACTTTTGCCCCAACATTGTCTTTTATCTTTTAATCTCCATCCTTGTTTCTTTACAGATTACCATATTACATGTACATCTGTTCTGTTGCCTTTGACTTTGTTTTTCTTCTTTTCCAAATAGTGCATTTTCTTAAACCTATGTTCTAGTCATGATTGCTTTTCTACCACACAACATTTTTGTTATCTTTAGAATACTGATAAACCTTAAGTTCCTGATTTCCTCAGGTGCTTAGGACATCTGAGCTTTTCAATAGAGTCCTCTTCTATCTACCCCCTTGGTGTATTTCTTTATGGAGTCTTGTACCTTTTTTTCAGCTTCATAGTGTTCTCCCATGTCCACTGTCTAAAGACTTTGATTTCATTGCATCTTCTTTGAATAGTAGTTTCACTTGTCCTCTTATGAAAGACTATCAAAGGATTCTTCACTGTTCTCCTCAGGACATCTTTCAATCATCTAACAACATTTTCATCTGAACTGCAACTGCATCTCCAATAATTCCTGAATTCTTTCTACATGAACTCTACTAGGTGGCACTCCAGGCATATGTAGCTCCCATCAGGAGCTACTTTCAGGTAATGTGCTTTGCATTTAGACATCTCCGTTTTCTTTGTCATTCTTTAAATACCCTACACTGTTGCAGTTGGATATTACCTTCCTGTACCAGCTGAAATGCAGGGAAAGACAGTGGAAGTAAAAATATAATTTGGCCTCAATTGAAGTCAACAGCAAAACTGTCATGGCATAATTTCATTTGAAGAGAACTCATTGAGATACAAGATCAAAGGCTGGAATTGTTTTCATTTATATACAAATGGTAAAATAACCTAGTAATGACCCAATATGCAAACACATGGCTTTCTTTTCACCACTGGAAAATTAGGACTAGAGGAGATAACAAGTCCAAAATCAGTCCAATGCTAGGTCTGGTATTTGGTAATTTCTTAGTCTCATTAATTCAATTAGATTATTGGGTTTGTCATAGGCTGTATCTATCCAGGAATACATATGTGTGTGTGTGTGTGCGTGTATTCACACATACATACATACAGAGAGATTGATAACAGGCTTCTTTCTGTTGCTATCACTCTGGAGCGTTATATGACTTTATCTCATTGTCTTTGTATATCCCAGATATTCCCACAATAGGCTTGTATTGCAAGGTGGAGACCGCTTTGCTTGTTTCACACAGTAAAGTGAGGCACCATGAAAATAAATCCCTTCCAACATTACTCAGGAGGCTCATATCAACTGCAAATTTAAGCCGTAAACTTGTTGAGCCAAATTTACGCTATAATTGCAAAGCATCCTCCAGTTGATTCTGCACTGCTTTAGTTTTGACATTGTAACAATGACTGCATAACACAATGTTGTCTTTATAGTACCTATTGGTCCCCTTGCTCTTTTAATTCATTTTAGTGGTGTTCATTTGAAACCACCAGAAAAAGTTGTGCAAAAGATCATTTTAAAAGATAATGTGTGTAATGAAGTCTAATATGATGCCTATGGCAATTTCACACTGGAAAATAAGCTGCAGGGTAGTACTAGCTTTCCTTCAGAGAAACACCTCATAATAATTAACAAACTCTTATAATCATATTAAAGAAACATAAAAATTAACTCTGTGCAGGTGGAATTCTAAGCCTGGGATTGCTTATATTTCTGACATTTGGCTATTTCCTTAAGCTTTCCTCTGCAGAGATTTAGGAGATCATTATGACCTGTACATAAAGGAAACTACTGGCAAGACAAAGTATCCTCCTATCCGTGGGGCAGTGAATCAAACTGCATTGTTTAAATCCTTCTTGAAGTTAATAAATCAGCAGGAAAAGTCCATCCTGAAGACCTAATGTCTCCAAAACAATCACCTGATGTCCCCAACAGCTGACACAAAATCTACGAGTGTCTTCATTGTTCTATTTTTTCCCCCAGAGACATGACCATGGTTATCCTGGGAATCTTTCTCAATAAAACATAAAGACAACCTAGAACATAGATGACATGATCAACTAGCAACAGAGATAATATACAATATTTACAATTGCATCTTTTTGATTTACTGTGACTATTTGTCTCCAATGAGGATTTAGCTACTGTGTTTCACGCTTGGGTCACTGCAGTTCTTTCTTCCTGACATGAATTGGAAAGGCATTCAGAAATTCCACCTGTGCAAGACAAAACAACCCAAATCTCCTGGAAGCATAACAGGTGCTGTTCTCCATATTGCTTACACACCCTCCAAAATAAAAACATTGCTAGTCCAGCAACCTGTTTTCCATTCTTACCCTAGGTAAAGAACTGCTCTCCGTGGAAGCCCAAGGGCTGCTGTGCTCCACTGTGAAGATCTCAGGAGCTGAGATCAGACTGTTCTTGGCAGGGGGCCATATGTTATGTTACTTTATGCCAGAGCTGATTAGAGTGAGTCTGATCACAATCAATTTCAGATCATAATACTGAACTCAGGCTTTCTGCCGAGCCCTTCAATCAGTAACAAAGATAGTTGAAAGAACTTTCAAAGGTACAGATCATCCAATAAAGTCATTGACCTCACAAGAGGTGAAGAGCAGAGGTTTTTCACATGCAAACTGACACAAATCTCATACAGGGTATCAGAAAATGTTTGTTGAAAAACACAGCAGGAGCCATAGTGAAGCTATTAAAAATGCAGATTGAATTTCCAAAATAGTTCCAGAGAGACTTTTATTCTTCACATGGTACTTGCAACTACAGAGGAAAAGGGCACTTGCGAAGGTTGACCTCTGCTATGATAGCTTGAAAGTGCTGTGAGTGCACTCCTGGCAGACGGAAGTAGTCATTTACACCGGCAGGCTTTGAGTTTCAGCCCTGGTGCCACACACAGGTGAGTGCCCTTTTTGCATTCTGAGAAAACAACCCAACACTTCTATTTCCAGTCACCCTAAATTAAGACTCTTTTCCAGCTTCTCAGTTCAGCTACTGCACTGAAAAAATCAATTATTTGCAATACTCAAGTCTCAATTTTGTAATTACTGTCTAGATAATTTGCTGATGGATGCATTAGTAATATCTATGTATTGTGCCACTGGGGTCTCCCTTATACCAGGAAATGTTCCTCTGAGGAGAAGCAGTCAATACCCAGAATCCAGCCATAACATTTATAAATACAAGCAGAAAACATTGTTGAGGCTCTATCTTGTACATTGCACATGCAGATCAGCAGGATGAGAGAAACTCTTAGCAAAAGAGCTCTTCTTACCAAGAGAACTCATCAGCGGAAGGGATAAAATAGCCCTTCAGCCTTCACATGATACAGGGCCTGAAAAATCGAGCTGCAGTCTGGTTTACAGGACTGTAGATTTTTAGGCTTCTCTGTCTTTTTTATAACTAACTCAGGGGCAGAGGTGGCTGATTTGCAAGACTCCTAAAGACATGATTGTTAGCTGTGTGTTGGTGGAATTCAAAATAGTGTTTAATGAGCCAGGAAGAAATATAAATTGCTGAGTTCAGCTCAAAGTCTATAGTAGCTACAGCGAGTATGTGTTTGAAACATTTGTCATTAATTAGACATCGTCAGTTACCTCCTGGATGAAGCCAAAGCCATCTTGGGCATCATAAAATCCATGAACTGCAGTATATGTCTCCAGAATTTGATAATCCAAATGAATCAACTGGGCAAATCTCTCTTCCAACCTGTTAGAGATATTGATTCATCTGGATCTATAACATTATTAAATTTTCATTCTTAGTAAAGACAGTTGATTTATATTAAGGAAAAAAAGGAGGGAAGACTGTGTGTAGCAAGCACTTACATACATGAACATCCCATAAGGAAACTCTCACAGCACACAGGGAGAAGCAGAAAGAGTACAAGGTAGTGCCAATGCCTCCATCTAGTATTGCGTAGGATTCCGCTGATTCCGTGAAAGTTTTGGTCTCTGCTTTGGTGTCACCATGGACACCCCTTTGAAGAGGCAGGAAAGAGTCAGCTACTTGTGTCTCAGAGGCAACATATCCCAATTTTAATCTGCCTCGCAAGGATAGGTAAATTATTTCAATTCAGCTTCATGAAATAAAGCACTATTATTTGTAGGAGCATAGCCAGGAAAGATGGTTAAAACAAAAAAAAAAGCGCACCTGCATGCAACCTTGCCTAGTTAGACTTCCCCATTCCTGGCCATTCCTTACTGCTGCATGGAATAAAGAGGAAACTCTTCCTATTATGACTTCTCTCTGAATACCCCCATAAGGCCTCTTCCGCTTGAGACCTAAAAATACAAGAGTAAATTCACTTACGTATTCAGTGTAACATCCTCCAGTTGTCCTAATCCACCTGACGCTTTGTGGTTTCCCCAGACGTAAGCCATTTTCAGGGTAGCACAGGACCAGTGGAATGGCTTTTTATTCCTACCTTGTGCAAAAGGCTATCTGGGCATGACCAGAGGACTTGGCCTCCAGAAATGTCCTCCTGAAGCCAGAACCTCCTTGGGACTGACCACACGCTGACCAGTGTAAAGCCAAACTACTAGACATGTTGTTTGGTATGAAGGAGAGCCTTCAGGTGAAACAGAACCAACACAGGAACATCCAGCCCGTGAAGTATTCATATGGCTTATTCTGCCCTAGTCTTGGGGCAGAAAAAAGCAAAGCCTAGCAGCAGTCTGGTGTGCCAGTTCCCCTCGGCCATGCCAGGCATACCTCAGCTGCAGCCGACAGCCTGGCACTGAGGCTCAGTTCATCAAGAGAGGTTATATAACAAGCACAGAATTTCAGCCAGAAAAATTCAAACGTATCTGCACACAAAACCCTCATTGTCCAGTCCAGTCACTTCTGTTCTGCACCAGCTGCTTCTGTGAACAATTTTTGAGTTTAGCCTCAAACAGTATCTGTCCTTGATCATTTAATCAGTATTTAAAGCTGTTTCTGTGGTGTTATTGATCCCACTTGTGCCTCCAGCTTGTGTTTCCAATGGAAAATCCAGCACAGAAGGAAAGTGCAGAACACTTTCTCAGCATCCGCAAGAAGAAAAAGATGCGTTTTTCTCCTTTCTGATTTTATGGTTTGTTGTATAATAGCAATAATCTCTATTGCTTTCATATATGTGCAATAAATGGCTTTTGAGATCGATGAAATGCCTGAGCTTCACTTTGGCTATTAATCATTCACAGTAGCTATTTATTGCTTCGTATATTACAAAGAACAGAAGTTATTTCTTAGACCTACCCAGATAGCTGAGGACTGCAAATTTCAAACCTAACTCTGAGAGACAGATTCACTGATGGCAATCCCTGTGTTGTCTTTTATAACAGTAAGTAATAATAACAGCACTGTGCCTTCCACCTGCAGGTTTCAAAACCCACTATGCAATGCATTAAGGAAAAATGAACCTTGCTTCTCTAGTTGAAGGAGGGAGAAGGTGAGAAATATCTGTCAAGATCCCTCACCAGTTTTTTTCTCATTATCTGAGAAAGCAATATTTGTAGCCTGACAGAATGTGTAATACCTGCCCTTGGTGCCATCCTGGGAGCCAACTGTCGGGCTGCAGCGAGGGGAACAGGCACTGACTGCCCTGGGAGAGAGGCTATGTTACTCTTCCTTGTCAGCATCAGCAAGACTGGTGTGAAACAAATGTTCACTCAACAAACTTGCTCCACGCATTTCCTAATATGACCAGTCTTTGGTCCCTCTCTTTGCTCCCTACCCTCCTTCTGACTAGGGTCTAATCACATTTTTTGGGTAATCATAAAATAAAAATTGGCAGTGGCATCGAAGGAGAGAAAGTGCCTGTAAGTTTGAGTTGGTAAAGCATGTTTTAACCCCGAGAATAGTAGTGTGCATCCTTCACAAAGAATGAACTACTATGAACTTGAGCATAGTGTGCTATTCTCTTGTATTAGAGGCTTCTGCTTTGACATATCTCTGACTCTTAGATGCCTCTGCTTTGATTATCCATCATCCTTTATTCCAATAAAAATACAGAGCCTATTTCTCAGTTCAGTGGAATTCCATGTTTATTTACTCAGATGATGACACCAGTATAATTTCTTTGCCTACACGTGGGATTTACCAAGTCTAGTAAGAAACCATCATGGCTCTAGTGGCTATGACCACTTTGCATGTGAGCGGTCAGTTGCTAAGCAGGAACCAGAGTGTTCTCATGACATGGCATAAAACCTCTTACTGTTGCCGTAGGCAGCCTATAAGGCTGTGTGAGGTCAAGCTGTGCATGAATGCTGGCTGTCTGGGAATAGATGTTGTTGGGAGCTCAGAGTAAGAACCTCAGACATCTTGACTCTTCCATATGAGTTACGTTACGTTGGGGTACAGGCAGATGGTCAATAGGTCAGGATGCCAGGTCCACCAGCAACACTGGCAGTAAGCATGAACTGGGGTGTGTACAATAGTATCAGTTTGACAGCACAGCAAATATATGCCTTCTTATCCTAAAGATTTGCAGCCAGATAATATGAAAATGGGATGTTCTCTCACCTACTTTTCTTTTCTGCAAGAAGTGAAACTGGACTGGGATATCACAAGTTTTTTGTTTGGGCCTCAGGCAGCGTGAAGAAACAGAGGGGAAAAGCAGCTTGAATGGTTGTGACAACATTTTGATAACAGGCTCAGCAACTGACTGTTTTATTATTCTTTTTTTAATCAACTAAAGGACAGAATTAACTTTCTTCTCCCAAGTCTAGTCTAGGTACTCTACTCTCTAATGTTACATTATTTTTAACCTTGCCTCATGGTTTAAAAACTCTTTATCCAGATTAGCCACCTCAATTCCCAGAGTTTATTTTAATGTTTTCTACAATTTAATAATGATCTATCCTGCTGAGTCCACTTCTGCATGTAAAATAGATCTATACTACTAACAACAGCAATTTTGTGTTATTGTAGCACACAGTTGCAACAGGCACTGTGTGGAAAGAACAGCTGAAAAAAAGTCCGCATTAAAACTTCCCTGGTTTTCAACAAAACCTTTGTCATGTTGCATTTCCATTAGGCTTACATAAGGCATTGTGCCACCCCATAAAGTACCTATGTCTTAACAGTGCCTTCTTATTCCATGGATTACTTCGCTTTGAATATTAGGAATCATATTTTAATAATGGAAGTAGGGATGATTTGCTCTTTGGTCTCTCTAGCTTGACAGAAGAAGATCAGAAAAGGGACAATTGGTTTCTGTTCCTTATGCATCACTGGCTGAATTGTTTCCACATTTCCAGTCTAATCTAAATTACACTTGTGTAACTCCAGAGTATGACAGAAGACATGCAAGACTGAAACTGAGAGAGCTCTCGTAACTTGCTCTTGGAAGTTTCAAAAAGTGTTACTCCCTCCTCCCCCACCCTCCCTTACTCTCCTATCCTAGTTTTCACAAAGACGTTTGTTAGGGATGTCTGAGGTGGTTGTTCATACAGCTCAATAAGATCTTGCCAGCCCTCTTCAGAATTGGGTGAAGAGCAGAACCTCCATATAGCTGATGAATGCATATTAGTCATATTAATCAAATAATATTTTACCTCTAGCTACCTGAGGAGGAACATAAGATCTCTTGCCTAAATATAAAAATTGACATACCAGGTCAAACCAGAGACCCAGTTAGTTCAGTTAGTTATCTTGCCTCTGCTACTGGCCAATAGCATGCGTTCAAGTAAGACTACGAGAACACAGCATGTACAGAATGATCCTTCCCCACTTTTCGAAATCAGCATTTTACTGTGATTGCAAAAAGACCCATGTTAACTAGTAAACAGAGCACAGGAGTCTGGGAAGATGAGTTCTCTGAATGACTCCTTTGAATTGTTTTGTGCTCTCAGGCAATTCACAAAGGTTGTGACTCAGTTACCAAGTCAGTATGAAAATATTCATCAGGCTTTGCAAGCTGGTAGGGACTGGACACCCTTATAAAGCTGCATGTCACTCCAGCATAGCATGTGACACAATAGTCATAAAATCTGCTACTGCAAATAAGGGAAAAAAATGTGCCATGAGAAGTGGCTTAGAGATGCTCCCACACCTTGAAAACCAAATAGATTAATGAGGTTGTAAATTTATGATCTAGGGAAATTTCTACAGAGTAGAAATGGCAAAGACAAGTTAGAATTTTGTGAGTGTACTAAAGTAACTTCTTTCTGATTATATTTAAATAAAAACAATGAAAGAGCTAATGAGCAGAGAACAATAGCGTAAGTTGCAGAAAACAATAGCATAAGCAGATTTCAAACAAATGTTCAATGAACATTAGCGCTAACATGATCTTGCAGCCCCAAAACAGAGACAAGGAAACTAGTTTTGTATTGATTTGAAAGACAAAGATTTCCCTAAGACTTTTTATGTCCAAAATTCTCTACAGCATCTAAGGGGATTATGCTATAAATGCTTTCTTCTTACAAAAAATTATGATTGATGAGTTTTTCTTTATTATTGATTTCAGATACCTCTAACATATTCCATGGTTATGTTTTGGAGACATTATTTATCATATTTCTGTTTTGAAGACGCTATTCTGAATCCATCAGCATGCCCTCTTGTTTCACAGTCATCTCCCAACATATTTGTATATCAGTTTTACATAATTACATCAGTGATCAATTTTCAAAATCTAGAATACAGAAATACAACTCTACAGAAAAATATATACCTCGTTATGTCTCTTAATTTCTATTTGTTCTTCTATCTAATAGAAAAATAATAAGAAAAAGAAAAATTGTCAGTGAATTGTATATATAAGTGGAAAAATATGCACGAGTTTCGTTGATATATTCCAACAAATTGCATATTATCCATCAATAATATTATCCAGTCATGTGGAATATTAAATAATAGGTTGGCTGCTTTCCATGAATTTCATCAAATATTCCTTTTATACTTAAAAGCGTCTTACAACTTCAGTGAGAAAAAGGTCAATCAGAAAAGCGCAATCATATTCTTCACTATGTCAGATAGAGCAGAGATTTTAGATGTCTGACATAATGGAGTTCTATCTTGCTTCATTTGATAGGTTCCTCTTCTGTATTGGCTGCTACTTGATAAGGTGATAAATTTTCCTCTAAAAACCTCCAAGCATCTTCCAGGTTATGAACAATGTATTTGGTTCTTTGCAAAACTATAATTTATCTGTGACAAATTGTCACACAACCCTTAATACATGTGTAGACTGGTATTTTTCTCTTGTTCTTTAGAGTGTCATGATCAAAGCTTATATCCACTCTGTTCAGTTTGGCTCAGAAAATGTAAGAATTAGTGGTAAAAATTTTATTTTTGAAAAGGTTCCCCTTCAACATCATCTGCCATAAAAAGGTAACGCAAGTTTTTTTCCAAAACATTGCTCGGTCAGCAGCAATGAAATTGCTTCCTATCAAAGTCTGAATGTTAGTATGTGGGAATATTCTCATCAGATGGGCTTGCCTGCATGGAAAAGCTGACCAGAACAGTTCTTTTTCAAAATATGTTTTTCTAAAAAAGCTGTTTTCCAAAGTAATAGTTTACTTTTTGAGTGCAGAAATGATGCATCAGAGGGAATGCATTCCACTCAATTTTGTTGCATCAAAATCTCTGTGAAGAACCAGAGATGAAATTTTCTCTTTCCCTCAGTCTTTTAAGAGCAGCATGAAAGCTATTAAATAACATGACTGTGATCACAAGCATTTGTGGCACGTGATCTGCCTCCATCCACAGTAAATCACTGAATCATCATATTGCAGATTCATAGCGTATACTTCCCAGAATATTCTTTCTCAGATCAATGGACTCATAAGGCTTCTGTTATCTATTAGGCACTAGGGAATTCCACCTACAAATCCATTTCTCTAAGTATAATTTAATTATAACTTGCTTTATGCAAGGGAAATAGTAGCAGGTGAGTTAAAGAGAAGGATACTCCATTCTTATGGTTGTCAAGAAACTGGTCCAGACCGTGAGCAACCAAACTCAGAAAAGAAATTCTGCCATATAAGCCAAATTATTTTCTTACTGGGACTCTAAAAGCCTGAAAGTAAAAAATAATATGGCAGAAGAATGCTCTAACATAACATCAGCATAACTGGAGAAAAATCTAGAAGGATATAACAAGAAGGCATGACATATAACTGCATAAACTCAGAGTGGTTGTCAGCTGTTTCATATCAAAGTCTGTACTAATAGTGGACTATCAATACCATTCTTTTTTTAAAAAAACCAAGCCTACATTAATTTCTAAAATTTATTCCATGGACTCAAACCTGTCTTCCCAAAGCTATGAATTTATCCAGAGTAAGAATAGACCTAGGCAAACTGGAAAGAGCTTAACTGAGAGGACATTTTTCTAACTTATGATTAGGCCAACAACTATCCCTCTTTGTTCCAGTTTGTGGAATGGGATTAAGAATACCTACTCATCATTCCTGCAGCACTCCAAGAGATACAAAAGCCAAATCAATATTACATTTCATTTTGAATAATGTTCAAAAAGTAACTCTTGTTTTATTGTGTATCACTGAACCATCATGTGACTCTTCATCCGCACAGGTCTGTGTATCTGGGAAGGAAACTGAACATTATGGGACAGGAGAAATGCCCTTTGGTTGAGTTATGTCATAAAGTGCTGTATTATATATTGCATTTCTCCCCACCACAGCCAGCAGCCAAGAGTATTGAAACATTGCTTTCATTAACATCTAACTAAATTAATTGCAACGGATCCTATCCTCTGCTGTCATGGGTTGTGTAACCACACTGTGGTCAGTGAAATGAAGTTGAGTTATTTAGCAGAAAATCAGGACTACCAGCCTCTTTACATACGCAGTGAATTACTTGAAGTCAGAGTTGAGCTTCTTGATACTGTTCAGGTGTTTTAAAAAGTAAAATGAATACAGGAGTGTTTCCATCAAAGAACAACGTGTGCCGCATGTTAACTGTCTCCTTCATCTTTATGGAGCAACAATATCAATAACTGTCACAAACTTCTGTAATGGACAAAGCCACCACTCAAGGCACAAGGCTTTGTCAACCTTTTTACTTCTTAAGATAAATCATACTCCCATTAATAGCCAAAATGTTACCTTTAGATCAAGTTTTGCTGTTACTGAGAACATCACAAGTGAGGAATTGCAGGACAATATAACAGAATTTGCAAGAAAAATCTTTCACAATAAATCCCTTCCAAAAGGTAAAAAATTAACATTTTAGTCCTGATGAAGCTGAAGTCCTGGATAGCATCCAGCAACCAAACCCAAGCAGAAAATCTGCTGCTCAGTATCTTCACTTAAAGGGAAGGAGCTTTTCAACTCCGGTCTGCCTTCTCTGAGGATAACCCAGTGCGAGTGCATCATCTCGAGGCACGCAGTAGAGGACGCTATTTTACACATCATCACCTCCCCGGCCAGTGCGGTGTGGTAACACAGCCCCCACTTTCGTCAAGCCCTGTCTGTTCTCCAAATACAAAAGAGGGGTTGCACTAAGTTGTGGATGCAGTGCCATGCATGTGAAGGGCGAAGTATTATCAAGACATAATTACATAATATCAACCACCTCAATAATAAAAGGATCGAATAGAATTTGTGTGTTAAAGGTGTGTGAGTGTATTGCTTGACCTGAGTTGTGTTGTGCACAAGCACCCTGAAACTCCCTTCCTGTTCTTCCTGCGAGCATTTACCTGCCCACCACAGCTGAAACCTGGGGTAATAAGCAAACTGCCACTCACTCCTCAGCAAATCTCTAAGTTCAGCCATCTGTATGTTCTGAACCCAGAATGCAGAGCTGTGCTGTGAGTTTCCTAGAAATTAATTGGATGATTCTGAGTACAAGCAAGACACAGATGCATGAAAATCTAGGGGAAAAATGCATTTATAAAGGTTGTTAAATGATTTATGTCACGCCAGTTTTTTGAATGCTTAACTTAGCGCATTTAGGGAAATAGTTAATTAAGTTTTCCTTGAAAGATCCCAACTACTAGCATGTTATAACAGGATTGGGAAATAT
>Ga0181612_127030_pt1 | contig 13232 bp, 11 predicted proteins | sample HoacroProtozoa21_FD_119630 | JGI IMG/M metagenome (GOLD analysis project Ga0181612, IMG submission 119630) | Hoatzin crop microbial communities from Cojedes, Venezuel. Combined Assembly of Gp0051906, Gp0051904, Gp0051908
GACCCACCTGGACAAGGTCCTGTGCAGCCTGCTGTAGGTGACCCTGCTTCAGCTGGGGGGTTGGACTAGATCACCCACAGAGGTCCCTTCCAACCCCTGACCATTCTGTGAAATGCCTTCGCTTTGTGTGTGCTCTCAAGGCCAACTGCTCAAAGTCTTGCTGTGCACTATTTACAAGTGTCTCTGCTCAACTTCAAGGGTCAGCATTTGGGATTGCAGTAGAACTGCCTCTTCCCCAGAGCTTTCGCCATCCCCTCACTCCTCTGTTTTTGGGAAGGGCAGCATCCATCACAAGCAGCATTAACACCCCTGTGCTTTGACCTGCAGTCAGTTTTTGTAAGCAAGCAAAGCAAGTTAAAATCATTGCTTAGGTAGGAGAGTTTATGAAAAGATTGGTTTTTCTAGGTGAAGAAATCACTTTTTGGAAAAAGGAAGTGTCCTAGTTCAATGAACATTCAGATAATTCTATACTTTCAACCCTAATTTCACCTTCTACATATTCATTTATGTATTCTTCATTTCCATCCTACAACAATTTTTTCTATATTTCTGATTTTTAAGAATTAGTTCCCCAAAACAATCCTTTGGAATGAGCAGGACATATGAAAGAACTCCATCCAGTGTCGATACCATGACTCTCTCAAAAGCCACTGATTTTGCAACCACTGAATAGCAGCAGCACCAAGTGGTGATCCTAGCTGTGGTGCCTATAAGTGCCTCTCACCAAAGCTATAGAAATCTGGCTGGGCAGCATAAGTGTGATCAAAATTCTCTGCATCTCACCCAGGTAAGACCATAAAAAAACCCCAACAAAACTACAAAAACCCACCTTATTAGCCAACATTGGGAAGGAAGAGGGAAGAGAAATTAAAAAAAAAAAATACACAACTGCACCAGATCCTGTATTGGAAGCAATTAACACCACCAGTGTCAAAAGACCTATCCAGGATCAGAGTGGTTTAGGTTCTGGCCCCACAGTTTTAGGCTGAAATACCAAGTTTCCAGTGAACCAGAGGTTTCTTGGACCTCCTCAGTGACACTGATGTTCCTACGCATTTCCCTGCCAGGAGATGAGGACTGCGCTGTTCCCAGAGTCCAGATCCCAGGGAATACACATATGGTCATCTTGTAAATTTTCTGTTTGTTTGGCTTAAGTTTGTTGAAACTGAAGTGCATTAAATGGATGTCTCAGGCTCAAACACACTGTTCTTTTCCCCCCTCCCCCCAAGCAAAACTTCTCACTTTCCGAAAGCTTCCAGCTAACTAATCAGCTTTCTAGGCTCCCAGCAGTTTTAAGAAGAAATGAATTTCTAGATTTATACCCACATGGGAAAATCCAGTTGCAACTGTGGTTAGCGAGTGCTTGAAAGCTTAGCTTTGCCTGGAGTGCATAAGCACACCAATAGCTGGACATTATACTTTCCCAAACCACGTGGAGTGGGTAAGACTAGAAATGCACATAGCTGTTCTTAAGAAACGAGCAAAGAGAACAACATCTTAGCCAATTACAGAGATAGAGTTTTTCAATTAAATGTGAAATGATTTTCCTCTGTCAATTTTCCCTCCTTTCTCATTTTTTTTTTGATTAGGTCATTTCTCTCCGTGCTTGCTGCACGTTAGTGGGATAGAACTGCAGTAGCCAGCCCAGACCGGGATGGGAATGGGCAGTCCCAGGAACAGGGCCATATCCTAGCTCTCTCACGGACCCGCTCTGAACACAAGTTCACATTAGACCAGTAACGCTGCCAGCACAGCACAGCGACATTTCACAACCCATTTGGCAGCAGTGCAAAGCCACTCCACAGTGTGCAAGGCAGGGTAGAAAACTTGCATTACAGTTTCCTACAGAAAGCTGGGGACAGGTCTGTGGCTATCACAAGACACGGCAGCAGAGGAGTTGCAGCAGCCAGGCTGATAACAGCCCAGAAGTAACCTGCCCCTTCCTCTAAACAATTGTCTCTGTTAGCAGCACTTTTCCTGAGAGCACAAGCCCATAAAAAAGTATCGTGTATGACAGTGTGAAACACAACAGCCAAAGGGGTATGTGTGCTTGCATGGGGGGGCTGGGGAAGTGGGTGGGGTTTTTTAACCTAGGCTGGTACCTAATCTCAAGAATTTGGCTCTCAGTGCCTGTTTTTGCGATATCAAAAGCACCCTCTGTATTGCAGTTTCCACGACTTCTCAGTTGTCTTGACGTCTTACCCCAGAGAAGCTGCACGTCACATTCTCCGGTCTGACCCCTGCTCATGGAGCATCTCCAGGCCCTCACAACAGCCTCGCTTCCCCTCCCTCATCTCCCGCTTTCCACATAGAGCCATTTAACTCTTCCCATGAACCCAGCTCATATTGTATCCAGCACTCAGCACTTTATCTTGGTCATCGGAGGGATGACCAGAGCACAGTTTTGGGCGGGTCCCTTGCTGTCAGCACAGAAGGAGATCAGAGTCTCTCCTGCCGCCACCACAGGGCCTTGGGCTGGTGTGGGAGTCATATCGCTCCTCTGACGTCCTCTCTGTGGCTGGCACGCTGCTCCTCACTCCCCACAAGGATGAGGTCTCCAGTCCTGCAGCCCGTCCTATGTGGCTGCTGTCCCCGCAGAGCTAAGCCTCGGTCACTGTGAGCTGAGCCAGCAGCAATGGGAACAGGCAGCCGTGTCCATCCCAGCCTCGGCCAGCGCCCTGCAGAGGCTGTCCAGCCCCTGCTCCAGTGGTGGCAGGGAGCAACCATCCCAGGAGAAAGCACAGCGTCTGCTACTCCCACCACCACGCTTGGGGAGAGCAGCAGTATCTCCACCCTTTTCGACAAAAATAGCATGCTTAAGTGTGACACAGAAACAGGAACTGCCAGACGTCATCAGGCCCGTCTAGAACAACGTCCTTGGTTTGATGGGCATAGCGCCAGGCGTTTCAGGAAAAGATAAAAACCCTCACAAAGGTGCAGGCAAGGGATAACGTCCTCATCCCCATGACGTTTCACAGATTAGGGAGGGCTATAAAACCCTTCCTCCGGTCTGTCATTGCATATGATGTTTTGTTCCTCTCTGGAGAGAGAATTCAGTGGACACAGTTGAATAATACACACATCTGGGTAAAATCAAAACCCACCCAGGGACATTTCTTTCGCACAGTAAAAAGGCAAATTCCATCAAATGGGATCTGCCCCCAGGCAGCGCATTAATACACAGACAAATGATAACAACAAAGTCCATTTGGTTTGGGTAGTGTGCTCAGTCCTCCTTAAAAGCAGCACTTGTGAGGTTGCTGGGACAGCCACTGCTGCCTTGCACAGGGATGAACACGAAGGGGGATGTATTTGTGTGCATATAAAGCGGAGCGGGCAGGCATACCCACATGCATGTGTTTAAGCTTCATGTTTTTGAACTGTGATTCCCTATAATTAACTTCTAATTATTGTTAACCTAGGATCATATTTCATTTTCAAGAAGTGTAAATCACTGCAAGAGACAAAGATTAAATGCTACTTCTCGCATTTAGGGAAAACTAATTAATAAAACCAGGCACTGGGGTCTCAGCCCCTCAGGCAGAGCTCTAAGTCAACGAAAGATGCTGTGAGGTAAGGTGAGAGCAGGAGGACGCCTGCTGCATCCTCCAGAAGGTCAGCCTCTATTTTTTGGAGGCTAGGGATAACAGAAACTTAGCATTTTATTCTTTCCCAGGTGGCAAGGTGCAACACAGCAGCATGAACAAGAGTTATGGGGTGTTTTGGTTTAGTTTCTTTTGTGGTTTTTTGTTTGTTTTGGGGTGGTTTTGTTTGTTTGTTTTTTAAATTAAACAGAGCCCTGGTCTGGGCTAGCATAACATATGGCAAAAGGAGCATGAGCCTCTTAAAGGCAGATGTCAGATCATCTCCCCCAGGTTAAATTTTGTCCTAATCTTTCAAAGTTAGAGACTATTTTAAACTCCAATTCATGAGTTTTACTGTCTAGCCAAAAGTGTTTCTGTCATTAATTACAGTCACTTTGTCCTTGCTATTCATAGGATTCCCACTCACTTTTCTATATCTTGCCAAGACCTTTGTCAGAGGAACATCTCCGTTCAGCACAATGCTGCCATCCAAAAAGGCCAAGAGAATATTTATTGAACTGGAACCACAGGATGGGACAAGAGTTTAACCCATGTATGGCCACGGGTGTTTCCACATCCATCCATGCTGAACACAGCACTCTCTCCTGTCCCCAAGGTTGGCTCAGGCCTCTCTGAAGAGCTTTCCCAAGTAGTGGCTCACCCCTTCACATCCCCCATGGCTCGGCCCCTGCCCTCCTCTTGTATCAGCAGCCCCTGTGCAAAGCCTTGGGACCAAGTCTACGCAAGCACAGCACACCAGCCAGCGCCTCTCTGGCAAAGCCAACAGCTCCAAGCAGCCTGCAAGGCACCATTTCTTGTGCAGAACCTGCTCCTAGATGCTATTGTACCATGACTCACCTAGAACTGGGACTAAAATACAGTGGTGTTTTGGTAATACTCTGGGTTTCACAGAGACACCATGCTATATTATCAGTTCTTTCTGCTAAAAAAAAAAACTTTCCCCCCTCCCCATTAATTCCACATAAAGTGTTTGATACTCAGGTTTAAGTTCACAGCAAGTTTCTAAAAGCTTGTGGTGAACTCAGCCAAAGGCAGTGCACATAAACTGCATCTGGTCTTATATTCACTTGCCTTACAGAGAGCTAGAACGGAGCTATGCGTTGTGTTTCTGGAGCCCTGTAGCAGAGCTATGAATGCTCTTTGGTGGACCACAAGTTATCACATGGTGCAACGTTAGCCAGGGGTAGCATCTCTGTGGTGGAGGCAAAATTATACGGCTGCACACCTTTGAAATGAAGCTGTGTGCTGCATCTACCTTCACTGGTTCATCATAGCCTTGAATGCACGATGTTAACAAGCAAACAAACTCAAACCAACCGAAAAAACCTCAAACATGCACAGCTTTTCCACGTGATATTTAACAGCACATCCACAGCAGAGTGCACTTAACATTTAGAGCAGCATCACATGGATCCACATACCTCATCTACATCTTGAATCAAATTGCTAGATCTATATTGGGATACCAGCTCTTAAAATGATGCAAGTCTAACGACGTCTGAATTTTAAAGTGAAATTTCTGGGTCAATACAGCACAGTAGTTGCATCACAGGCTCAGAGCAGGTATTACCAACAGCAGGTCACCTTGAGCAAGACACACCTAGGTTAGTCCGAAAACCCCTTTGACAGCCAGGAATTACCACACCTAGTGATAAATTAATGACCTGACCCCTTCAGCAAACAGAGGTTTTGCTCTGGTTATTCAAAGGCATCTCAGCACAGCATCCAAGCTGGAAATATTGCATCTCCACTGGGCAGGAATCCCTCTTCCAGACTGACATTTCAAACCACCTCCAGAAGTCCCCAGCAGGAGAGGCTCTGCTGGCCTCAGTAATGTCAAGGAAAGTTTGTGGAAATTTGCATGTAGGACAATTAAGTGGCTGAATGAAAAAAGCAAGTTGTCTGTTGGGTGGTACTTTGCCCACCTCGTGTTCTGAACAGGTAAGGGCTGCTTGGCATCCTACAGTAGAGCCAACGACCCACCTAATGGCTCACCAGGTTTTGCTTTTTAATGAACAGGACGCTTTATTTTTGGCCATACAAATTTTATTGCTCTGACCTCTCGAAAGTCAAAGGTTAAGAAAGGAAGACTGGGTGGAAGTGGTTTCAGGCCAGTTTGTTATGGAGGTAGGAGAGGCAAGCGGTAATCATTAAGTGATTAAAGCACTTACTCATTCCCAGTGAACGCTGCCTATGCTAATTATGCAGAACTTCTTCCTCAGAGTATGGCCACTGGTTTAATCTCCTACTATCTGCTGCAAGCCAAAACAACCAACAACAACTAACTGTGAAACAAATGATGAAAGTATTAATAAAATGGAGTAAGCATTAATAAAAACCTAAACCCTAATGCTTGTTTGGCAAAATGCTGCTGCTGTGCAAGGGCTCCCAAGGAGCACGCAGCTGGCCCAAGTCCTTCTCCCGCATCAGGCACACTGAGCAGCTTTTCTGAGCCACCCGGCATGCGTGCATGGTGTTGGCAACAGTAAAAGCCACCCCCAAAGTTTTGTCACCTCCACGCTGCCAGAAGTTGCTATCTCACCAGGTCTCCCCGGAGAACTGCTTGCGTGACCGGCCCCTAACTCAATCCACTTGCAGTGGGAAAGGCTATAACCTCTCCCCATTTAAACCCCAGAGGTCCACCAGCCTGCTCTGGGGACAAGACCCCCCACAGATATAGGACCAGCAGGCTTTGGAGCCCAGAGGACGGATTTCCATTCCTAGCTCTGTCGTGTCCTGGCTCTGACCTGCGCCACAACGCCCTCCACACGCGTTGTAGTTTCCTCTCCTGCAGCTGCTCGAGGCCAGGGCTGGCCTTTCTCCATCTGTTTGAGCATGATCATGGCTCATCAGCACCACTGTCATGAAACAATTAACGATCCCTATTGCAACATACCTGCTGACAGTTAAAACAACACTTGCTTCATCACTGCCTGAATATCACAGGCAGAGGAGAAGTACCAAGAGTTTTAAAATGAGCAAATTACTTATTAATTGGAGGACAGAGCAGTCACCCAGCCTGTAAATGGAAAATATTTACTTGCCATTGATAAGAAAAACCATAGACTGAGTTTCTGATGCTGATATAGCTGTGTCCCAAAAAGCCCAGCACTGAGACCACACAGCATGAGAGTACTCTCCTGCCTCAACTCCTTCTCTTTTTGTAGAGGGGGCTGGGTGGAAACTAAACCCAAAGTGTCCTCCTCTCTTTTACAGAGCTCTCTTGTTGCTTACTCAGAGTGGTTTGGCTGCTAATTGCTTTGATTAGGACACAGGAACACCTTGGCAGTTCAAACCCAGCTAAATCCTCTACTGACCCCCCCTGCTCCCACCTGGTGAGCGAGCTGCCGCTGCAGAGCAGCCACCAAGCGCAGGCAGGTCCTCTGCAGGGGCACAGGGCTGGGCAGAGCAGCCGGGGCTCCGTGCCTTCCAGCAAAACACGAGTGTGAGCTGAGCACTCTCAAACCTGGGGGAGCACAAAGCAACCGCTCGGACTCGCTGAGCACCTTGCACCGGGAGGGATCCTTCCGACGGTTTGCTGCACGCTGATCCTCCCCTTGCTCCCCAGCTGGGGCACAGGAGTAGCTTTAGCAGCTGTGAACCGGGGTGCAAGAGACAAATTTCCCTGTTTGGAAACAGCAAGGAGAGAAATGGGAGAAACCCATGTTTACTCATGACCTTGCTTATTCTTCCTCCTCTTCAGTCCATTGTTATTTTCTCCCACCACATGCCAGTTACCCATTCCTTTTGGCCTGACCTCAGTATGTTTTTTCTGGTCTCTTGCAACCTATTTTGTCTGTTTAGAGATTCTGACACATGGTGAGTGGACACCTAAGGGGTCTAGGCGCTGTGTGCCAGCTCTGGTCTACCTTTCTGTCTCCCAAGTAATGTCCCCAGTAAGGCAATGTCCACACTGCCATCATGGGATGCAACAGCAGCAGAGGTGGGAAATCCTTCCCAGCCCTGGCTGCTCCTGGTCCGGTCACGATGACACCTCCAGCTCACACTGCTTTGTGCAGCATCCAACAGAGGCTCAGCAGAGCTTCCAGCCCCATGTGCCGGCACCAGCAGGAGTGGGGTGCTGCGAGCCTGGCTCCGTGGAGCAGCCAGGAATGGGCTGGTGACTGAAACTTGCCTGTGGTGTCATGGTGGTAAGGCTGTGTGAACTGCTTTGGAGAGCTAGATGTTGCCAAACCATTTTGCTTTGAAGAAACCTGTAAAACAGTTAATGTGTCAGAAGTTAAGGTAATTATAAAGCCTGACAGCCACTAGACTGGGTAGCAGTGGTAGCTGGAGTATTCTGCAGTAATGAATCAAGCTACAGTAAAACCATGACTTCGACTTAGAAAAACTAAGTGGGTTGTTTTCTTTTTTCTTTCAAGAGAATAAGTGGATTCTTTTCTTTGCCTCCTGCCACTTGAACATGTAGTCAGTCAGATTTTCAAGTGTTATTCTCTACAGTCATAAGGGGTAGAAATTACTGGAATATAGCAAAAAAATCTGACAAAAGAGAATTTAAATCATCTTGACTACAAGAACTCAGACTTTGAAGCTCCCTATATCTCATGAGATAGAAATAAAAGATTCAGCAAGTCTATTAATATTTTAATAGAAAAAAGCGCACAAGTTTTAATTTATATGCATACACACATATATATACACACACAAACTGAAAATGCACATCCACTTCCCTTGCCTCATGCCAACTGTCCATGGCCAGTTTCTTCTCCACTTCCCCCTAAGGGTGGAGACCTGGTGGAGTCCTCTCTGCAGATGCCACCATATTATTTAGCCTTGACTAAAGCAGATTTTTCAGAAAAGCCCATCGTGCAAAGTGGGTCTGCCATCCCTCCATCTCTCATCCTAAAAACGGATGCACTGATGCCAGCAGAGAAGCGGTCCTCAGGCTGGAAGCCATTTTCAATGGCTGTGCACAGCGCTGTGCCAAGACTTATGCTCATGCTGCTGAGGTTTTGCGAGCAGCGGCCCAGAAGGCATGACCTACCAGGGAAGGCTGAAGGAACTGAGATTGCTTCACGCAGCAACAGGAAGGCTGGGGTGCAGGAGAAGCAGAGGGGGCAGAGAGGGGAGGTTGCAATAGCAAGCTTTACATACATAAAAGGCTGCCTCAAAGAGAAGTGAATAATTTGTTCACCACCGCCATGGTGAACAGGGTGAGTGGCAATGGACGCTAATCATAGCGAAGGAGGTGCAGCCTAGACATTAGGAAAAGCTTTGCAACCGGAAAGCTAACTGAGCACTAAAACTAGATTGCCTTGGGAGGATATGGAGCCCCAGAGCAGGGAACCTGTAGGAAGCTATGGGGATGGAGGCAAGCAGAGCTGGTGAGACCCTTCTGGTCCTGCCCCGACCCGTTCCTCTGGGATACACTGTTTAACAAAGATGTTGCTGTCAGAGCTTTCGCTGGCTGCAGTCAGAGAGGTCTCTCACAGCACCTTTTTAGGGGAAAGGAGCATATGTGTCTCATACTCAACAGCAGAACTGGCAGCCAAGTGCCATGCCACCTCTTCATCTGCGCGTAGGCGGCTGCTGCCATCTCCCACAGGACCAATCCCCCTTTGGTCTCAGCTGCTGACCACAGACCCAAGAGATGGCAGAGCCTTGAGCGGGGGTCCCTGGGCTGTGGCTGCTTACATCAGTGGCATCTAGCAGAGAGGGGGAAAGGAAAAGGAAAAAAGAGAGAATGACGTTTCAGACAACCTGTCAAAAACCATTAAGAGAGCCCCTGTCTCCCATGGCCATAGCTCAAAAGGTTGAGCGGATGAATCTGAGGAGATTCTGGCTTGTACTGCTGTGGTGGGGCGCATGGACAGACAGCGTGGAAGGATGGAGGAGCTCGCTGCTGGGCCATAGGGTGGGGTCTTTCAGGCAAAGGTCAGGAAAAGTCCTGGCAATGCCCCTGGCCTGCTTTTGGCAGAAGATGGGGAGAACAGAGAGTTGGCAGGGCCCCAAAACATCCCTCCACCAGGGTATGGAAGGGCTGGTGGGGTAATGGGGACAGCTGGTGCAGGGGCGGGGGGGGAAGGAGAAATGTCCCATCACCCATGGTGCTGTGACAGCTGTCTGTTGCCATGGGAGGACCTGAAGGGTCTTGCCAGCTCCTTGGAAAACTGAGGGTCTTGTCAGGGCTGACGTGGTGTGGCAGCAGGGTCAGGGAGAAGAGCAGAATACATGTGAAGGGATGAAAGCAACTGCTGCTGTGAGAAGCTCCCTGGCTGGGACCTGGACCATGAGACCTGGCAGAAAGCAGCAGATCCCAGGGCAGGGGAGGTGCGGAGCCTCTGCCACACCCAGGTGTCCAGAGCTGCCCCACGGCTACCACCCTGCGCCCGAGAGCACACAGCTTACATCCACCTTCTCCCAGGGCTGCCCACTGAGCTGGGACAAACGGGCTGCTATAGTACACAGGAGATGAGCAACGGGTCATCAGACCAGGGCTCTTCAGGTCCTCACCTTGGCAGGAGAAACTGCTTAGTCCAACAAGGACTTGCTACGGGAGAACATCAGCTTCACGCTTGGTAGTGGCTTCTCATGAGCTTGCCTGCTCTTGGGAGGGAAAGCCTGACGCTGCCCGCACTCCTCGCGAGCCACTTGGGTCATACCTTATGTTAGCATGCTTGAAAACAAATAAACCTCTTTGTTTTTAACTATTTATTTGTTTCATCACTGTGTTGGCTAGGTTTTTCTGTTCTCCAAATTTTTCTTCCCAGAAAAAGTGGTAGAATTTATTTCTTTTAAGGTGCAAAAGCAGAGACTTCCTCCTAATCCCAGGAGAGGCGGGACTTCCAGAAAGGCATTAAAATATCATAAGCGGCACGGTAAGAGTTCAAAAGGTTTCCACAGCCTCAGTAGATGTATCCCTGGTGTCAGGTGTGAGTTGTGCTAAGAAAAAGGTCTTGGAATCGTAGTCACTCTTTTGTCTTGAACGGAGATGACAGGGGCATTGCAATTACCATATTTGGGTCTGCCTGAAAACACGCTGCTGTATTTTCTGAAATAAATGATGAATGCCACAGAAATCCAAACACGTCTTTTTATAGCCAGGCATCCGGGCAGAAAGCCAACGAATGCAGAGCTGCCAGCCCCAGCTATTCAGAAATCATGAGTCAAGCCCCCAAAATCCTGAGGCTGACTGAAGAGCTGCGAGACTCCACAAAACAGGGCTCTTTCCTCCTGTTTCACAAGCTTGAAAGGAGGGAGGGGATAGAGATAGGCGCTACCATTTCAAAATCTCTGCGGCCCGGAAGAGGAAATTGCCTTGTTGCAAAGGCAGATGAACATTGTGCTCAATCTTATGGCTCAGGGAGCTGGGGAATCATAGCAGCACGGGCTGGTCAGGGGATGTAAACCATAAGGTATGGCTGTGTGCTGGTCTCCGCGCTCAGCATCGTGTGTCTCCGGGCAGAGGCAGTGCCGACCAGGTATCTGGGCAAGAGCTCTCCTTCTGTCTACAACGCAAAGCACGGAAAGTCTTCTGTTGAACTTCAAGGCGGCCTGTGCCCCCAGACAGCAAAGCGAAGAGGTCAATGAGCTCGCGCCACGGGTTGCAGGCAGATAACGGTAATCTCCTCTCACCTCTCTGCGAGGAGAGGCGGTGGGCACAGGGTGGCAGAGAAACGAGGTAAATTGCTTACAGGCTGTGGGTTGCCATGCTTTGAGCCTGTCAGCTCTGCCCTCTCCTACCCGCTAACCGGTGTCGCTGCTGGGCAGGTGTGGAGCTGTTTGCAGCAGAGGGTCAGCACAGCTGGTTGCACCTGGGAGAGGCTCTGGGGCAGCAGCAGAGCGGGGGCTGGCAGGGCTCGGGGGCACTACCTGCACACAGAGCAACCTGCCTGGAGTTTCCCTGGGCTCTGATGCTAACACTGTCCCAGCCTTCTTTTTTCACTCTTCACAGCAGATTGCACAAGAGTGGCTTTTATTTTTGCAGGCAAACCAGAAATGTTCTTCTTCAAGTGAATAACATTGAGAGAGAGGTTGTTGCAGAGCAGGCAGTGCAGGGACGGGAAGGCAAACACCAGAAAAGAGCAGAGCTGCAGCAGCAGGCATCTGTTAGATGCCTTGCCATTCCCATAAGAGCTGAGTGTACCTGGGGGCCAGGCACCTGGAAGACCTAGTGCTAGTTTGAGGCCCCAAGATCAGTCTCTGCCACCACATCCCACAAAGGCCGCTCAGGGTATCACAGCTGGCAGAAACTCAGCCACTGGGAAGCTCTGGAGAGGGGCAGTCAGCGAGGAAATCGATGAGCCACATCCACAGCATGATGCCTGGCCGGGGCAGGCAGGAGAGCAGGACTGTGTCCCCGAGCCCACTCCCCTCCCAGTGACACAAAGCATTTGGAGTTTAGCTGAATTGCAAAACTCCAGAGTTACTTCATTTTGCACATCTGCAAGCTGTTATTTACAGAGAGGCAGCTGGGTTGCCTATAGTGGTTTTAATAACACTTTTGGCTTTCTTAATAGTTTTGGTTTTGCTAATTCCTTGGTTTGGTTATCCAAGACAATGCTAGCTGCATTAGAAAAGAAGTCAGAGGCTTTTAATAAGGCTCCACATTCTCTTCTTGCACAAAGCTGGGACCTGAGAGCTCATCTTCTGCTGAGGGAGAATCAGGTCTGGGAAGAAGGAAAAACAGCACCAAGCCATAGAGCAGCAGGTATGGTCAGGACGTTAGCACACTATAGCCTGTGACCAGCGCAGACTAGGCTTTGCTGGCCTGGTTTTTATGTGGGAAGCTGGCTCAGGGGATTTTCTGTCTTAACAGGACAAATGGATCCTGGTTACAAGTCAAACAGTAGGATTCTATGACTAGACACAATCCTCAGCTCAGTCCACTGTAACAGGGATGAACTCAGACTGTTGCTTGACCTCAAGGAGATCAGGGGCAAAAACATCCCGTGGCGATCAAGCCTTTCGCTTTAGATAAAAAGTGTATATTTACGATTTATCCTTTCACTCTCGCTACAGCTGCTTCAGCTGAGAGCCTGGCAGTGACAAAAGTGTGATGGCAGGAATGAAAAGATTTAGAGAAGAAAGTTAATATCTACAGTTACCTACAAATAACAGCCCGCACTTAACACCTCTAAATACCGCTGTGTTTTATAGCCATCACAAACGAAGCTGGACAAACAGAAGGAGGAAGACACGTTCAAGACAGAAGCAGAGCTGCCCTCTGGCCAAAGGATGCTGTACGGTTTCCCAGGCTGGAGCCCAGGGCAATCCACTCTACATCCACTGTTGCCTACAGGACACTCATGTACCAGCCCAGGTTGTGTTGTGATCAGCTTCTGAGAAAGCACGCACTGCCTGCAACCGCTAACGACGCTGCTAATGAGCAGAGACTCCACTAACGGGTTAAGCCTGCACTAGTGTGTGGCCAGAGCTGGCAGAGGCTGCTGGAGCCACCCAGTTCTGAGCCTGCAGCCATGGAGCTCCTGCTTCACCCACACCGTGAGAAACGCCGCGAGCCGCAACAGCGGCTGTCTCGGAAGAGCGCTGGGAAAACAGCGGGTCTTAATCAAAACCAGGCTCCAGGCCTCTGGATCCCCACTAGCGCGCGGCCAGTTCCCAAAGGCGTGTGCCGCGGCTCTGGTAGGGCTGCCGGCTCCTCCA